>Ga0307374_10009013_pt1 | contig 14790 bp, 13 predicted proteins | sample OX3MG_FD_202532 | JGI IMG/M metagenome (GOLD analysis project Ga0307374, IMG submission 202532) | Soil microbial communities from Risofladan, Vaasa, Finland - OX-3 | ecosystem: Environmental > Terrestrial > Soil > Coastal area > Acid sulfate soil | place: Finland: Risofladan, Vaasa | collected... | reverse complement strand
GATGGTGGTCGAGGCGGGTGCGGTGGGAATCAACCTCGAAGACGGGGTGCAGGAACGTCGCGGCCAACTCTACGAAGTCGCGCAGGCGCTCGAGCGGCTCGGCGCGGCGCGCGAGGCCGCCGCGAAAGCCGGCGTGCCGATCGTGATCAACGCGCGCACCGACGTCTTTCTGCTTGGCGTCGGCCCCGAAGAGGAACGCCTCGCCCACGCGGTGCGGCGCGCCAACCTCTACCGTGAGGCGGGCGCCGATTGCCTGTTCGTGCCGGGCGTGCGCGACGCCCGGACAATCGGCGCGCTGGCCACGCAGATCGACGGGCCGATCAACATCCTCGCCGGCCCGACTTCGCCGCCGGTCGGCGAGCTGGAGCGCCTCGGGGTGGCGCGCCTCAGCGTCGGTTCATGGCCGGGACTCGCGGCGCTGACGCTGGCGCGCAATGTCGCAAAGGAGTTGCTCGGCGCGGGGACGTATACGTTTACGGCCGGCGCGATCACCTATCCAGAGGCCAACGCGATGATGAAACGGCGGGGACCCGCGCCGCGTTCGTAGAAGACGGCGAATGCGCACGAGGGGGGCTGCGAAATCAATCCGCAAGGCGCCGCGTGTGTCGGCGAGCCGCGGGGCGTCGTTCGATCTCGAGTTGCCGGGTCCGCTCGACCCCATCGCTTCGCTCGAGATGTTCCGCCGCTCGGGCGACGACCTGCTCGATCGCTGGGATGGCGCGACTTTGCTCCGCACGATCGCGATCGACGGACGCACGGTCGCCTTCGCCACGGCGTTTGCGGGAACCCGCGCCCGTCCCGCGGTTCGCGTCACGGTCGACGATGCCGCCTACGCCGATGGAGTTATGGCCGCCGTACGCGCGACCTTCGTGCCCTCGCCGCGCCATTTCGCTGAATTGCGCCGCGACGACCCGCTCCTCGCGCGCCTGGAAGTGCGCTACCCCGGCTTCAGGCCGGTGCTCCAGCTCAATCTGCTGGGCGCGCTCGTGCGATGTATCAGCGCTCAGCAGGTCAACCTGCGATGGGCTTCCGAAACGCGCCGGCGGCTCGCCGAGCGCTTCGGCGACAAACACGTGGTCGGCAGCGCGACCGTTTACAGCCTGAGCGCCGAGCGTCTGGGCAACGCCGCTTGCGCCGAGATTCGCGCGCTCCAGTTCACCAATCGCAAGGCCGAGTATATCGTCGTCGTGGCGCAGGCGATCGCGAGCGGCCAGGTAAGCCTGGAGCGACTCGCGGCGCTCTCCGACGCCGCGGTTATCGACGAGCTGGTGATGTTGCGCGGAATCGGAGTGTGGACCGCCGAATGGATTCTGGCGCGCACGCTGGGACGGCCGCGCGTGGTCGCCGGCGACCTCGGCGTGCGCAAAGCGATCGGTATCGCCTACCGCAAGGGCGCGATGCCCTCCGAAGCCGAGGTTCGCGAACTCACCGCGCATTGGCGCGAGTCGTCCGCGCACGCGCAGGCGCTGTTGCTGCACGGGCTGGGCGAGCGGGAACTCGAAGCGCTGGCCTCGCCGGCCTAACGCCGGCGCGCCGGAATGCGCTATTGTGCGAGACGGATTTGCGCCAGGAAAGCCGCGCCGCCGCATCATTCGCGGCATATGGGGCGCGGCCTAAGAGGAGACAACGCATGGCGTCAGCGGGTGAAATCGACAGGGAAAAGGCCAAGCAGGTCGCGCTGCAGATCATGGGTGACGTCGCGAGCGCGATGCACAGCGCGATGAATTTCATCGGCGACCGTCTGGGCCTGTTCAAAGCGATGAAGAATGCCGGACCCCTCACCGTCGAGCAGCTCGCCACGAAGACCGAGCTCAACCAACGCTACCTGCAGGAGTGGCTGAACTCGATGGTGGCGGCGCAGTACCTCGAATACGATCCCGCAAAGCACACCTACCTGCTCACGCCGGAGTACGCGGTGGCGCTGGCCGAGGAGGGCTCGCCCTACTTCGTCGGCTCGTACTTCCAGGTCGTGCAGGCGACGATGTCGGTCGCGCCCAAAGTGGCCGACGCGTTTCGCACCGGCGGCGGACTCACCCAGGCCGACTATCCGCCGTGGATGTTCGAGGCGACCGAGCGCAATTCGCTGCCGCGCTACCAGTTCAAGCTGGTGCGCAAATGGATCGCGGCGATGCCGCAGGTGGTCGAGCGCCTGCAGCGCGGCGGGGTCGCGGCCGACGTCGGATGCGGCGGCGGGCGCGCAGCGATCCTGATGGCCAAGGCGTTTCCGAACTCGCGCGTGTTCGGCTTCGACCTCCACGCCGAGTCGATCGAACGCGCGCGGCGCAATGCGGCCGCGGCCGGCGTCGCCGATAGAGTGACCTTCGAAGTCGCCAACGGCTCGCAACTCCCGGCGGGCAAGTTCGACCTCGTCACGACCTTCGACGTGATCCATGACTCGGTCGATCCGGTCGGGCTGATGCGTTCGATCGGAAATTCGCTGGCGCCCGGCGGCACCTATCTGGTGCAGGAGATCAACGTCTCGTCCAAGGTCGAGGAGAACGTCAAGCCGATGGGCAAGTTGATCTACTCGGTCAGCACGCTCTACTGCATGACGACTTCGCTGGCGCACGGCGGCGCGGGAATCGGCGCCGCGATGGGCGAGCCGAAAGCGCGCGAACTGGCCGCGGCTTCCGGCTTCACGCATTTTCGCAAGCTCCCCATCGAAGACGAGTTCGCGGTGCTGTACGAGCTGATGGCATAGCGGCGCACGTCGGGAGCGGCGCGCGCCGCATTCGGCACCGCGATGAGATCGTCAGCCGGGCGCGATCTCGCCCATCCGGCCTTCGCGGTAATCCTCGAACGCCTTGACGATCTCCTCTTTCGTATTCATCACGAAGGGACCGTAACGCGCGACCGGCTCGCGCAGCGGCACGCCGGCGATCAGCAGGACCTCGAGCGGTTCGCTGGCGCCCTGCGGCACGGAGATCGACACCGCGTCGCCATCGCCGGCGAGCATCACCATCTGATGCTCGACCGCGGCCTTCTCGTCACGGCCGAAGCGGCCCTCGCCGCTGAAGACGTAGGCGAAGGCGTTGTAGTCGGCGGGCACCGGCTGCACCACGCGCGCGCCGGGTTTAAGAGTGAAATGCAGGTAGCTGATCGGGGTGCGCGTATCGATCACCGCCTTGGCGCCCAGCGCCTCGCCCGCGATCACCCGCACCATCGCTTTGCCGTCGGGGCTGGTGGCAGTGGGAATGCTGGCCGCGGAAATCTCCTGGTAGTGCGGACGGATCATCTTGTCGCGCCGCGGCAGATTGACCCACAACTGAAAGCCGTGCATCCGGCCGCCCTGGCGCTGGAAATCCTCCGCCGGCATCTCGGAATGCACCACGCCGGCGCCGGCCGTCATCCATTGCACGTCGCCCGGCCCGATCCGCCCGGCATTGCCGTGCGAGTCGCGATGTTCCATCTTGCCCGAGATCATATAGGTGACAGTCTCGAAGCCGCGATGCGGATGGTCGGGAGCGCCCTTGGCCTCCCCCGGGCCGAGTTCCATCGGCCCCATCTCGTCGAGCAGCAGAAACGGATCGACCAGCGCCATCCCCTGGCTTGGGAACGGCCGGTTCACGACGAAGCCCGCGCCCTCGAGCTGGCGCGACGCGTTGACGATATTCGTCACGGAACGGATTTTTTCGTTGGACGTTGTCATCGTATCGTCTCCTTGCCCTTGAACATAACCATCGTGTCAAGGCGGCCGCCGCAACGCCAACTCTTTGGGAAATCGAGCGTTTGGCGCCGGCCCTGCGCCGCGCGGACTGACGCTACGCGGCGGCCGGGCGCCTGGCGAAATCCGGCATGATCCGGCTCGCAAAGAGATCGAAGGAACGGCGCGTCTGCGCGGCGGTCAGGTTGCCCCACGCAAACGCCAACACCAGGTAGTCGCATCCCGATTCCTCGCAGAACTGCGCCACCTGGTCGCGCACCGAGGCGACCGATCCGCTGAAGCTCGCACCGACCTGATGGAAAAGGTCGTACTCGGTCGGAAAGGCGAGCGCCGCCGTATGGTAATCGCGCCAGAGCTTCTGGAGGTTGGCGAAGAAGACGCGGTAGGCCTCGCGCGCCACCTGCTCGGCCTCGCGATCGGTGTCGGCGACGTAGATGTGGCGGATCGCGCCGGCGACGGGCCGGGACAAATGAGGGTTGACGTTCAGCGGACTGTCTGCGCTTTCGTGATGATGCTCGCGGAAGGCCGCCGTGACCTTTTTAACCGACTCCAACCCGCCGATCGACGCGATGTTCATGCCGCGGCGCGCCGCGTAGATCGCGTTGTCGGAAGAGAGCACTCCGTACCAGAAGCCCGGATGCGGCTGCTGGAGCGGGCGCAGCTCCATCGGAACATTGTCGTAGCGAAAATGGGGGCCGTGATGGGTCAGGCGCTCGTTGGTCAGGCCTTTGACCAGCACCGCCATCGCGTCCTCGTAGATCTCGCGCGCGTCGTAGAAGGGAATGCGATGCTGCGCGTGCTCGAAGGGCGATACGCCGCGCCCGACGCCGATTTCGAGGCGGCCGCCGCTCATGTGGTCGAGCATGCAGATCTCTTCGACGAGGCGCAGCGGATTATAAAACGGCAGCAGGTAGACCAGTGTGCCGAGCCGGATATTGCGCGTGCGCTGAGCCGCGGCGGCCAGCAACAAATTGGGCGACGGCGCCATCCCGAGCGGCGTCGCGTGATGCTGAGCAACATGGTAGCCCCAGATGCCCGCCTGTTCGTAAATCTCGACCAGCCGCAAACGCTCCTCGAAGAGCTGCCGCAGCGGGCCTTCGCTGGTAGTGCGCTCGATATGGTCGAAGATTCCAAAATTGACTCGTTCCATTGAACCGGCTCCCCCAACAGCCTCGATAGCATCATCGCAAGCCATTGCAAACCGGCGAATCGACCGCCAATTTCGGGAGCATCGCGAGGCCTGTCTCGCACCCGGGGGGGGCGCGGCGGACTTCGCGGGATGGCGCGCAATGCCGGCCTACTCGAGGTCGCGGCGAGGCGATGCGGCTATTCGAGCGCGGATGCCGGGATGTAACCTTCCAGTCCGCTCTTCATCCTGATCTTCATGTAGCTGAGCGCGATGCCGACGACGTGCACGGCGTGTCCCTGATGCACCTCGGAGACTTTCTTACCCCAGTGATTGGGCGCGTCGAGCACGGGCGCGTTGTGCGTCAGCATGAAAAGCTTGTCGGCCGGCGTGGTAAGCGCGACCGCTTCGGCCAGCACATAGCCCTCCTGCCCGCTCTTGAGCTTGACGCGCAGAAAGTAATGGGTCGTGCCCGTCACCATCACGAACTTGCCTTTCTCGCCCTTCTCGACGTGTGCGCTCCGGTTGCTCGGCTGCGCGAAGATCCAGCTGTCCTGCTTAAGCAGTAATTTTGCCTCGGCCGGCTCGACGGCAACCCACTTGACGGGAGCGAGTTCGGCTTTTTTGGCGGGCACATGATGAGTCGCCGGCGGCCGCGGCGTAACGCGATGATGCGTGGTCACCGGAGGCGGCGACTCCTCCGGCGCCTCACCCTCGGCCGGCGCGATCGTGGTCGACGGCAATCCCGACCCGCCCGCGGAACCGGTCTGAGCCGGCGCCGACACCGGCAGAGTAAGCCACAGCGCCGCCGCTACCAGCGTCATCGTCCACGGCCACGCACGAGCCCCGAGCCCTCGCAACCTCATCTTCACTCCTCCCCTCGGCTTCACTCCTCCCCTCGACCGGCTCACTTCAACCGCCCTCCCTTCAACAGGCGCCGCACACGGTGCAGCGCGTAACGTCGCACGGCTTGGTCTGATGCTCGTAGTGCGCCTTCTTGCGCTCGGATGCGAGAAACCATTTCTCGATGTGATGGTCGATGAAGTCCCACGGCAGGATTTCATTGTGTGCGTAATCCCGCGTGACGAAAAAGTCGGGATCGACCGGCGCGCCCGCGCCGCCGCCCGCGGCGGCCTCGCGCTTGATAGTTTTCAAGCCCTGCCAGATTTCGCCCGGTAGCTCGCGATCCTCCGCGCTCAGACGCGCCAGGATCGCACCGACCCGGCGGTCGCCGCGCGAGACCAGGGTCTGGAAGTAAGCTTCGCGCGGCGACTCGGCGGCGAGCTCGACCCCGGCATCCAGCCGCATCAGGTGCGAGCGCACCAGCGCCACCTTGCGCTTGAGCTCCTGCGCGTCGCGCATCGCGTCCCACTGAAACGGCGTCCACGGCTTGGGCACGAAGGGGTTGAGCGAAACGCTGACGTGGCCGACGCGGCGGCGCTGTTCGCGGGCGCGGGTGACGATCCGGCCGACCAGCTCGGCGATCGCGACCACGTCCTCGTCGCGCTCCTCGGGCAGGCCAACCATAAAGTAACACTTCAAGTTCTCGACGCCCCCGTCCATCATCATCTCGGCCGCGTGCAGAATCTCAGGCTCGGTCAGGTTCTTGTTGATGACCTTGCGCATCCGCTCGCTACCGGCTTCGGGCGCGACGGTGACGCTGCGATTGCCATTGCGCGCGAGCGCCTCCGCCAGCACCGGCGAGATGCAATCGGCCTTGAGCGACGACGGCGAGAGGCGACCTCCGCCGTCGGCCACGGCGCTAGCTATTTCGGCCACGCCCGGCACGCTCGCCATCTCGGCGCCGACCAGTCCGATCACGTTGCGCTCGGAAAGTCCGCGCTCGGCCTCCGCGATGAGGTTTTCGGCGCTGCGGTAGCGAATCGGGCGATACATGAAGCCGGCCGCGCAGAAACGGCATCCCCACTGGCAGCCGCGGCTCGCCTCCACCAGGTACATGTCGCCGAAAACGGATTCCCTGGTGAGGATCAGCGACGCGGTAGTGAAGCGGTCGAGGTCGTGGATCAGCCGGCGGCTGACACGCGGAAGGCCCGGCCCGCTGTAATCGACGCGCACCAGGCGGCCGGCGTCGTCGTAGACCGGCGTGAAGTAGTCGGGAAGATATGCGCCCTCGACCAGCGCAAGCGCTCGCAAGCGCTCAGCGCCATCGAGCGCGCCGGTCTCGCGAAATCGCGCGATAAACTCGGGCACCATCTCCTCGCCCTCGCCGATCAAAAACAGATCGACAAAATCGGCGATCGGCTCGGGGTTCAGGAACACCGCCGAACCGCCGGCGATGATCAGCGGATAGTTGCGCCCGGCGCGCTCGGCGCGGGTAAGCGGGATGCCCGCCATCCGCAGCATCGTGAGCAGATTGAGATAGTCGGTCTCGAACGAAACCGAAAAGGCAATCACGTCGAACGCGCCCAGGGGCTCGCCGCGCTCGAAGGAGACCAGGCGCTCGCCGCGCGCGCGGATGTATTCGCGCTCGTCGGGATCGGGCAGAAAGGCGCGGTCGGCGGCGACGCGCGGGTCGGATTCGAAGATGTGGTAGACGGCCTGGAAGCCGAGATTCGCCATCCCAAGCCTGTAGATATTGGGATAGACGACGCAGAGGCGGATGTCGCCGCCACGATGGCGCTCGAAGAGCACTTTTTCGCCGGCGATACGTTCGAGCGCGCGTTTTCTAAGGAACATTGATAAGGCCCTGCGGCCCCATAGAGTTAACGCCTATGGGGCGGCCGGCTCAAGTGGGCGCCGCGGGTCGGGGAAGGCCAATCTTCATTGAGCACGCGAACCCTTCGTTCAATTGATGAAAATTACGCGAATCGAAATTACACGACGATGCGATCGGGGTGGCAATATAGGTTGAAGGTGCCGTTGCGCAGGAAGCCGACCAGCGTGATGCCAACTTCCTCGGCCAATTCGACCGCCAGCGATGACGGCGCCGAAACCGCAGTCAAAATGGGAACGCCGGCGGCCGCCGCCTTCTGCACGATCTCGAAGCTGAGCCGCCCACTCACCGCCATCAGCGCCGCGCCCAGTGGCAGCATCCCGTTCATCAGCGCGTAGCCAACCACCTTGTCGACCGCGTTGTGGCGGCCGACGTCCTCGCGTAGCGCTTTCAGTTGCACGTTCGTGACCGGCGTCGCGACCCGGCCGTTTTTGCGCGCGCCGTTCGATCGCGCGGAGCCGCCGCCGGCCGCGACGAACAGCGCGGCGGCGTGCAATCCACCGGTTGCGGCAAAAACCTCCTGCGCGCGACGCATCATCGGCGCGAGATCGAGAATCGCGCCGGCCGCGACGGTCAGCCGCGAGGAGATCGGCGCGATACGGCGCTGGGTCGCCTCGATACTGGTCTTGCCGCACACGCCGCAACTCGACGAGATCGCGAAGTTGCGCTTGAGCCGCTCGCGCAGGTTCGCCGCCGGAACGTTGAGGATGACGTCGACCGCGTTGGGGTCGGGTGCGCCTTTGGGGCCGCGCACGCGGCGAATCTCGCCCAGGTCGGCGGGCGATTCGATAAAACCCTCGGCGAGCAGAAAGCCGGCGACCAGTTCTTCGTCGTTGCCCGGCGTACGCATCGTGAGCGTGAAGCGCCGCCCGCCGAGCCGTATTTCGAGCGGCTCCTCGACCGCGAGCCGCTCTTCTTCGACATCGAAGCGCCCGTCGTGGAATCTGCGCGCCGGATGGCCTCGGATGCCTTCGGACGCCGCGGCGCGCTCGGCGCCCTGCGCAATCCGATGTGCATCATCAGGCATCCGATGCCACGCCCGGTTTATCCCGCCGCCTTGGTTGAGTTTTCGCCTTCGAGCGTCCGGACCGCGTCGCGCGCGATCTCGTTGAGACCCCCGCCGCCGTCGGCGGCGAGGTGTGCGACGATTTCGCGGCGCATCCGCGGATCCCAGAAGCTGCGCAGATGCGCGGCGGTCGCGGCCACCGCCTCGGCCCGATTGGGATTCGAACTCTTGAAGAAGTCCGCGATCTGATTGGCCATCGTGACCAGGTGATGGATGTCCATCGCACGCGTCCTCGTTCGGCGCCAATTGGCGCTAGCGGCCCGCCACCGCATGCGAGTCCGCGCCCTGCCCCGCCGCGCGCCCCACGCCCGGCCCGGCGGCCGGCATCACCTGCACCGCGGTGACCTTGTACTCGGGGCAATTGGTCGCCCAGTCGGAGTTCTCGGTGGTCACGACGTTGGTGCCGGAGGACTGGTGATGGAAGGTCGTGTAGACGATGCCGGGCGGTACGCGCTCGGTGACCTGCGCGCGCATCGTGGTTTCGCCGGCGCGGCTGCCGATCTTGACCCACGCGCCGTCGCGCACACCGCGCTCCTCGGCGTCGTGCGGATGGATCTCGAGCACGTCCTCGTGATGCCACGCGATGTTGGCGGTGCGGCGGGTCTGGGTGCCCACGTTGTACTGCGAGAGGATACGCCCGGTGGTGAGGATGAGCGGGAAGCGCGGCCCAACTTTCTCGTCGGTCGGGATGTACTCGGTGACCACAAAGCGGCCCTTGCCGCGCACGAACTGCCCGACGTGCATCACTGGCGTGCCCTCGGGCGCCTTGTCGTTGCACGGCCATTGCACGGAGCCGAGGCGGTCGAGCTTGTCGTAGTTGACGCCGGCGAAGCTCGGGGTCAGGCGCGCGATTTCGTCCATTATCGCGGAGGGATGCGCGTAGTGCATCGGGTAGCCCAACGCGGTCGAAAGCTCGCAGGTGACCTCCCAGTCGGCCTTGCCGGCCAACGGCGGCAACACCTTGCGCACGCGCGAGATGCGCCGCTCGGAGTTGGTGAAAGTGCCGTCCTTTTCCAGGAACGACGAGCCGGGCAGAAAAACGTGCGCGTACTTTGCGGTCTCGTTGAAAAAGATGTCTTGCACGATGATGCATTCCATCGCGCCCAGCGCGGCGGTCACGTGATGCGTGTTGGGGTCGGACTGCGCGATGTCTTCGCCCTGCACGTAGAGCCCTCTGAAGCTGCCGTCGAGCGCCGCGTCGAACATGTTGGGGATACGCAGGCCCGGCTCCGGATCGAGCTTGACGCCCCAGGCGGCTTCGAAACCGCCGCGCATCGCGGCGTCCGAGAGATGGCGGTAGCCGGGCAACTCGTGCGGGAACGATCCCATGTCGCACGATCCCTGCACGTTGTTCTGTCCGCGCAGCGGGTTGACGCCAACGCCCTCGCGGCCGAGGTTTCCGGTGGCCATCGCCAGGTTCGCCATCCCCAGCACCATCGTGCTGCCCTGGCTATGTTCGGTTACGCCCAGACCGTAATAAATGACCGCGTTGCCGGCGCTCGCGTACAGACGCGCGGCGGCGCGGATATTCTCCGCCGGCACGCCGGTCACCGCGGCGGCCGCCTCGGGCGAATTGCGCTTCTCGAGGATAAACGTCTTCCACAATTCGTAGGCGGGCCACTCGCAACGCTCGCGCACGAAGTCCTCCCTGGCGAGGCCCTCGCTCAGCGCCACGTGGGCGAATGCGTTGATCAGCGCGACGTTGGTGCCGGGCAACAGCGGCAGATGATAGGCGGCCTCGATATGCGGCGTGCGCACCAGATCGATCGTGCGTGGATCGGCGACGATCAGTTTCGCGCCCTGGCGAAGCCGACGCTTCATCAGCGAGGCGAACACCGGATGGCCGTCGGTGGGGTTGCATCCGATCACCAGGATCACGTCGGCCTTGAGCACGGAGTCGAAGTCCTGGGTTCCGGCCGAAGTCCCAAGGGTGGTCTTGAGGCCGTAGCCGGTCGGCGAATGACACACGCGCGCGCAGGTATCGACGTTGTTGTTGCCGAAGGCCGCACGCACCATCTTCTGCACGAGGTAGGTCTCCTCGTTGGTGCAGCGCGACGAAGTGATGCCGCCGATCGCGCCGAGGCCGTACTTGGACTGGATTTCCCGCAGCCGTTTCGCCGCGTAGCCGATTGCCTCGTCCCACGACACCGTCCGCCATGCGTCGCTGGTCTTCTCGCGCACCATCGGCTCCAGCACGCGGTCCGGATGCGTCGCGTAGCCCCACGCGAAGCGGCCTTTGACGCAAGAATGACCGTGGTTGGGCATTCCGTCCTTGTTCGGCAGCATGCGGACGACTTCGTCGCCCTTCACTTCCGCCTTGAACGAGCACCCCACGCCGCAGTAACCGCAGGTGGTGGTGACCGAGCGCTCGGCCACCCCCTTTTCCAACATCGACTTCTCGACCAGCGCGTCGGTCGGGCAGGCCTGCACGCAAGCGCCGCACGAAACGCACTCGGATTCGAAGAACGGCTGATGCTGGCTCGGCGAGACCACCGAGTCGAAGCCGCGTCCGTCGATCGTGAGCGCGAAAGTGCCCTGGACCTCCTCGCACGCCCGCACGCATCGCGAGCACACGATGCATCGGGCCGGATCGAAGGCGAAATACGGATTGGAAACGTCACGCGCGGCGGCGAGATGATTTTTGCCCTCGAGGCCGTAGCGCATCTCGCCGAGCCCAACCGCGTCGGCCATCGCGTGCAGCTCGCAGTTGCCGTTGCCGGCGCAGGCCGCGCGGTCCGGCGGATGATCCGACATGTAGAGTTCCATCACACCGCGCCGCAGCCGCTCGAGCGTCTCGGACTTCGTACGCACCTTCATCCCGGACTCGACCGGCGTGGTACACGAGGCGGGATAGCCGTTGCGGCCTTCGACCTCGACCAGGCACAGGCGGCAGGAGCCGAACGGCTCGAGCGAGTCGGTCGCGCAGAGCTTGGGAATAGCGACGTCGGCGAGCGCCGCGGCGCGCAGCACCGAAGTTCCCGCGGGCGCCGTCACCTCGCGGCCGTCGATTTCGAGCGTAACCGGTTTGGTGGAAGTCCGCGGCGGCGTTCCGTAGTCGCGATCGGTTTTCGATAGCATGGCTCAGTCTCCTCGCGAGGCGGAAGCGCTCCGGCCGACAGAGTTGGGCGAGCCCGGCAGGCGCGATGCATGCACGCCGAGTAACTTCAACCAGTTGATTAAGTTCAGCGCGTTCAACCCGCCCATGCCACGTCGCTCCGGGAAAGGCCAAAGTCCTCGGGAAAATGGCGCAGCGCGCTCAGCACCGGCAGCGGCGTCAGACCGCCCAGCGCGCACAACGATCCGTAAGTCATTGTATCGCAAAGGTCGCGCAGCAACCCTATCGCGGCCGCACGGTCGCCCGTGTGCGCGACGCGCAAGATCCGATCGACGACCTCAGCGCCGCGCGTCGATCCGATACGGCACGGCGTGCATTTGCCGCACGACTCGATCGCGCAGAACTCGAACGCCCAGCGCGCCTGTCGCGCGAGATCGACCGTGTCGTCGAAGACCACGATTCCACCGTGTCCGACGATGCCCTTCTTCGCGGCAAACGCCTCGTAGTCCATCGGCAGGTCGAGCATGCTCTCGGGAAAGTAGGCGCCGAGCGGGCCGCCGACCTGCACCGCGCGCAGCGGACGTCCGCTAAAGGTGCCGCCGCCATAGTCCTCCACCAGATCGCGGAGCGTGACGCCGAAGGCCTTCTCGACCAGGCCCGGACGCTTGACGTTGCCGGCGAGCTGAATCGGCAGCGTGCCGCGCGAGCGCCCCATCCCGTAGTCCTTGTAGAAGGCGGCGCCGCGCTCGAGGATTATCGGCACGGTGGCGAGCGAGACGACGTTGTTGACGATCGTCGGCTGCCCGAACAGCCCGGCGACCGCGGGCACCGGCGGCTTGTAACGCACCATCCCGCGCTTGCCCTCGAGGCTCTCGAGCATCGCGGTCTCCTCGCCGCAAATGTAGGCGCCCGCGCCGAGCCGCACTTCGAGATTGAAGGTATGCGCGCTGCCGGCGATTTTTTCGCCGAGGTAGCCGCGCTGGCGGGCCGCGTCGATCGCCTGGTTCAGCGTGCGCAGCGCGTGCGGATATTCCGAGCGCAGGTAGATGTAGCCTTGGGTCGCGCCGGCGCACACCGCCGCGATCGTCATGCCCTCGATCAGAACGAACGGGTCGCCCTCCATAATCATGCGGTCGGAGAAAGTGCCCGAGTCGCCCTCGTCGGCATTGCAAACGACGTACTTCTGGCGCGCCGAGGCCTGCTGCGTGGTGCGCCATTTGATTCCCGCGGGAAAGCCCGCGCCGCCGCGCCCGCGCAATCCCGACTCGGCGATTTCGTCGACGATCTTTTCCGCAGCCATCGAAAGCGCGCGCGTGAGGCCGCGATAGCCGCCGTGCGCGATGTAATCATCCAGCGAGAGCGGATCGACAATCCCCATGCGCGCGAAGGTCAACCGCTCCTGGCGCTTGAGATAGCCGATCTCCTCCGTGAGGCCGAGGCCCAGGCGATGGTCCCCGCCGCTCATGAAATCGGAGTCGAAGAGCCCCGCAACGTCGGCCGCCGCGACCGGTCCGTAGGCGACGCGGCCGCGCGTGGTTAAGACCTCGACCATCGGCTCCAGCCAGAACATCCCGCGCGATCCGTTGCGCACCAGGCGCAGATCGATATTGCGCCGCGCCGCCTCGCCCGCAATCGCGCCGGCGACCTTGTCCGCGCCGAGCGAAAGCGCCGAGGAGTCGCGCGCCACGTAGACCGTCGCGCTCATCGGCGGCCCTCCTTGCGTTCCGCCATCAGTTCGTCGAAACGCGCCGGGCTCACGCGCCCATAAAGCTCGTCGTTGAACACCATCGCCGGCGAGCATCCGCAATTCCCCAGGCAGTACACGGCCTCCAACGTGAAGTCGCCGTCGCGCGTGGTCTCGCCGAATCCGACGCCCAGGCGCTCGCGCACGTGCTCGGCAAGCGCGACCGCGCCCATCGCCTGGCACGATTCGGCACGGCACAGGCGAATCACGTTGCGGCCGGGCGGCTCGCGACGAAAATCGTGATAGAAAGTGGCGACGCCGTGGACCTCGGCGCGCGAGAGATTGAGCGTGTGGGCGATTATCGGCACGCCGTCGCGCGGCACGCAGCCGAAACGGTCCTGCAGCTCGCGCAGGATCAGCATGAGCGCGCCGGGCCGATCTTTCAGCCGCGTCGCGATCGCTTCCACCGCCGCCGGGTCGAAGCCGTTTCGATTCTGGTCCATGGGCAATTCCGCACCGTTGCGCGTTAAGGTTCCGCCAGCCGCGGCACTTTCGTCAAGAGTACGCCTGCGGAACTCTTATCATATCCTGTAAGGCTCCCGCAGTTGCCAGGCGATTGCTATGATAGTTCGCAAGGCAAACGATGGAGACCAACAACCCATGATGCGCGAGTTCAAGTTCGAGGACGAGATGCATACGACGCTCGCGTGCGTGCCGATGGCGGTGCGGCGCAAGCTCGACCGGGTCGGAGTCAAAGTTGGGCTCGAGCAGTGGAAGGCGCTCGGGCGCGGCGAACGGCTGGCGATTTGCCATCTGCCGGTCGAGCGTCACGACGAACGCGAGGCGCTCAGGCTGTTCATCGACGAAGCGGTGCGGCGCGTTTGCGGCGAAGCGCCACGCGCGCTCGGCGAGGCGCAGCGCACCGTCGCCGACCCGCCCTCCAAGCTGCCCGCGGAACTCGCCCAGCGCGCCCGCGCGGCCGGTGTGGCGCTCGACCAGGCGGCGTGGGAACGGCTGGACGCCGATGAGCGTTACGCGCTGATCAAGCTCGGCGGCGGCGCCGAGGTGAGCCACAATCTCGCCGCCGCACTCGCCGAATTCGTGCAGCGCTAGGTTGCCCTCACTTGCGCGCGAAATGCGCGAAATGATCGAGCACGGCGCGCCCGGCGCCGAGCTTGAAGCTCGCGCGCAGTGCCGCCGTCACGTAATGCTTGGCGCGGCGCACGGCGCCGGCGAGGTCCATCCCCAGCGCCAGATAGGCGGCGATCGCCGCCGACAGCGCGCATCCGAGACCATGCGCGCCGCCGCCGGGAATTCGCGCCGCGCGCAACTCGACGAACCCGTGGCCATCGTAAAAAAGGTCGATCGAGTGCGTGCGCGCTGCGGCGGACGAACCGGGATGCCCGCCCTTGATCAGCACGGCGCGCGCCCCCGCCCTGCCGAGCGCGCGCGCCATCGCTC
>Ga0307374_10009011_pt1 | contig 14791 bp, 11 predicted proteins | sample OX3MG_FD_202532 | JGI IMG/M metagenome (GOLD analysis project Ga0307374, IMG submission 202532) | Soil microbial communities from Risofladan, Vaasa, Finland - OX-3 | ecosystem: Environmental > Terrestrial > Soil > Coastal area > Acid sulfate soil | place: Finland: Risofladan, Vaasa | collected... | reverse complement strand
TGGTCTCGGCCGCGGGCGAGTACCGCGGCGGCATCATCTGCCCCGGCATCGCCATCTCGGCCGAGGCGCTGTTCAGCCGCACCGCGCGCCTGCAGCGGGTCGAGATCCGGCCTCCGGACAAGCTCATCGGCACGACCACGGTGGGCAGCATCCAGTCGGGGCTGTTCTACGGCTACCTCAGCCTGGTGGATGGGCTCATCGAGCGCCTGCGCGCCGAGCTCGGCGCCGAGACCAAGGTGATCGCCACCGGCGGCCTGGCACCGCTGCTGGCCCGCCAGAGCCGGTTTATTTCAGAGTGCGATGAGCTGCTCACGCTGCGGGGGTTGCGGTTGTTGTGGGAGCGAAACAGGGAACAGGGAACAGGGGACAGGGAACAGGGCAGAGCCTAGGCCGCTGGGGGGCGGAGCTTGCGGTTGAGGGCGGAGCTGAGGCCATAGAGGGCGCGGCGGAGCTCGCCGAGATCGTTGCGCAGCGAAGTGGTGCTCGCGGCTGTTACGTAGTCCAGCCGTTCGGCGACCAGCATCAGTGAGTCCAATTCTGCCAGGCTGCCGCGCGCAATGCAGACGTAGTGAAGGAACTCTTTGGTGTGTCTGCGCTCGTGCCCTTCGGCGATGTTCGAGGGGATGGATACCATGGCGCGGCGCATTTGGTCGCCCATGGCATACATCTCGCTCCGCGGCAGGGTCTGGGTCAGTTTGTAGACGCGGGGTGCAAGATCAATCGCCATCTGCCAAACTTTGAGATCCCGGTAGTCGAGGACAGGTTCCATGCCCTCTTCTACCCCACTCTACGCCAAGGTTCATCCCCCCGCATGGGGGACTCTGCCCTGTTCCCTGTCCCCTGTCCCCTGTTCCCTCTAATAGCGATAATTGTCGGCTTTATACGGGCCCTCGACGGGGACTCCCAAATACGCGGCCTGCTTGGCCGTGAGGGTGGTGAGGCGGACGCCGATCTTGCCGAGGTGGAGGCGGGCGACCTCTTCGTCGAGCTTCTTGGGCAGGGTGTAGACGCCGACCTTGTAGGTGTCGCGGTTCTTCCACAGGTCCAACTGCGCCAGCGTCTGGTTGGAGAAGCTGCTGCTCATCACGAAGCTCGGGTGCCCGGTGGCGCAGCCCAGGTTGACCAGCCGGCCCTCGGCCAGCAGGAAGATGCTGTGGCCGTCGGGGAAGGTGTACTGGTCCACCTGGGGCTTGATGTTAAGGCGGCGGACGCCGGGGGCGGAGTTGAGCGCGTCCACCTGGATCTCGTTGTCGAAGTGGCCGATGTTGCAAACGATGGCCTGGTCCTTCATGGCCTTCATGTGCTCGACGGTGACGATGTCGCAGTTGCCGGTGCAGGTGACGTAGATGTCGCCGCGGCCGAGGGTGTCTTCGATGCGGGTGACCTCGTAGCCCTCCATCGCCGCCTGCAGGGCGTTGACCGGATCAATCTCGGTGACGATGACGCGGGCGCCGAAGCCGCGCAGCGACTGCGCCGTGCCCTTGCCGACGTCGCCGTAGCCGCACACCACCGCCACCTTGCCCGCCACCATGACGTCGGTGGCGCGCTTGATGCCGTCGGCCAGCGACTCGCGGCAGCCGTAGAGGTTGTCGAACTTCGACTTGGTGACCGAGTCGTTGACGTTGATGGCGGGCACCAGCAGCGCCCCCGCCTCCTGCATCTTGTAGAGGCGGTGCACGCCGGTGGTGGTCTCTTCCGAGACCCCGCGCCACTGCTCGACCAGGCGGTGCCAGCGGGTGGGGTCTTGGGCGTGGACGCGCTGCAGCAGCGCCTTGATGACGGTCTCCTCGTGCGCCTCCGAGGGCGTCTTTACCCAGCCGGAGCCGTTCTCCAGTTCATAGCCCTTGTGGATGAGCAGGGTCATGTCGCCGCCGTCGTCCACCACCAACTGCGGCCCCTGGCCGCCGGTGTGGGCGAGGGCCTGCTCGGTGCACCACCAGTACTCCTCCAGCGACTCGCCCTTCCAGGCGAACACCGGCACGCCGGTGACGGCGATGGCGGCGGCGGCGTGGTCCTGGGTGGAGAAGATGTTGCAGCTCGCCCAGCGCACCTGCGCCCCCAGCGCGGCCAGGGTCTCGATCAGCACCGCCGTCTGGATGGTCATGTGCAGCGAGCCGCTGATGCGCACCCCGGCCAGGGGGCGCTGCGGCGCGTACTGCTTGCGGATGGCCATCAGCCCGGGCATCTCCTGCTCGGCGATGGTGATCTCTTTGCGGCCCCACTCGGCCAGGCGCAGGTCGGCAACCTTGAAGTCGCCGGCGGCGGGCGCGGCGGGCGGGGCATCCAGATGGGCGGTGCTCATCCCTTTATTCTAGCTGGAGTGGGCCCTCCCCGGCAGCCAACAGGCGGCGGCGCAGTTGCAGCCGCGCCTCGTGGATCATGCGGGCGCACTGGCTGGGTTCGAGATCGAGCCAGGCGGCCAGCGTCTCGGCGGAGTAGCCCTCCAGCTCGTGCATCAGGTAGAGCAGCCGGTGCGCCGAGGGCAGCGCGGTCACCGCCGCGCGCAGCGGCAGGCCGCGCTCGGGCGCGGCCACGCCCAGCAGCGCGTGCGCCGGAAACAGATCGCGGAAGTGCGCCGCAAAGCTCTCGGCCAGGCGGTCGGAGCTCACCGCCGGCCAGGCCTGCTGGCTCGGCTGCCGCCAAGCGTCCACAAATACCCGCAGCGCCAACTGCCGCGCCTGCGCCTCGTCGGGCGCCATCCATTGGCACAGCACCTGAATGCGCCGCCGCTGCTGCTCATAGATGGATTGGCAAATCTGTTCGTGAATGCACTCCGGCACCACATCAATCTGCACTTGCGTTCGAGTCGCCATGAACCCCCCAGGAGCCCGGCCGCAGCCGGGCTTGACTGCATTGCCTCTATTGTTTCCCAGATCCCGTGCACGTTGCGGTACGGCAATACTCTTGCATTTCGCGCGCCAAGCCGCAGGCGTGCTGGATGGGAACGACATGGCCGGGTTAGGCGCCTTGCCAGCAGCACGCGCGAGCGCCTCGGCAACTGCTTCTGCGCTCAAGGGTTAGGCCTGGCCGCGGGAACGCCCGGCTGGCCCCGGCGCGGTTGTAAAGGTTGTGGCGCGACAACATCGCAGTAATGCTCCGATACCGAATTGAATGCGTAACAATTGCCCGGCCATGGGTGGGGCTCCGCCTTTGGGAAAAACGGCGGCTAAGCTCAACATAACAGTGGAGTTCGATTTGGCACCCGCTGCCAAAGGCGGAATTCGGCTTCGGCCGCGCAACTGCGGGGAATTGAGCAGCGACGTGCCCAGAAGTGGCACCCGGTCCCATCTCTTTGCACCGGCCAGCTTGCGCGCCGAGCGGGGATGCGGCAGGCTAGAAGCGAAAGCCATTTATGCTTGTAAGCCCCTTGGCCGAACACTTCCGCCGCCAGGGCGGGGAACTGGCGGAGTACCGCGGCAGCCTCACCCGCGCCGATGGCGGCGAGGCGGCGGCGTTGCCGCCGGACTGGCCGCGCCACCAGGTCGTGCTCAGCGACGCTAGTTGGCGCGCGGTGCTGGCGATCAGCGGTTCGGAGGCGCGCAAGTGGCTGAACGGCATGATCAGCGCCAACGTGCGCGACCTGGCGATCGGGCGGTGGGTGCCGAGCTTCCAGCTCGACCCCAAAGGCCACATTCTCGCCACGCTGGATGTGGCCTGCGTCGGCGCCGACAGCTTCTTGCTGCTCACCGACGAGGCCCAGCGCGTGGGCCTGGAGCAGCGGCTGCGGCGCTTCATCTTTATCTCGAAGCTGTGCCTGGAAGACAGCAGCGAGCGCTGGAGCGGGTTGCGGCTGCGCGGGCCGGAGTGGCCGCAGGCGTGGCGGCACGCCGGGCTGGCCGAGCTGGCGCTGGCGGCGGGAGAGGAAAAGCCGGTGCGGCTGGGAGACGGCAGCGAGGGGATCGGGCTGGGCTCGGCCCCGGGCGGCATCGCCCAGCTTGAGCTGTTGGCGCCGACGGCGGCGATTGCGGAGATGTGGACGCGGCTGGAGAAGGCGGCCCAGCCGGTTGGCGCCGCCGTGGTCGAGCGCGACCGCATCCTCAGCCGTGAGCCCCGCTATGGCGCCGACATCACCGCCGGCGAGCTGCCGCAGGAGACCGGCCAAGCCGACCGGCTGGACTTCACCAAAGGCTGCTACATCGGCCAGGAGATTGTGGAGCGCGTCCGCGCCCGCGGCGCCGTGCACCGCCATTGGAGCGCGCTGGCGCTGGCGGCGGAGGCCGCGCCCGGCGCCGCCATCGAGGCCGAGGGGCGGGCGGTGGGGCAATTGACCAGCATCGCCCGGCGCGGGGCGGATTGGTTGGGGCTGGGGTATGTGCGCGATCCCCACCAGGCGCCGGGCACGGTGCTGGCGGTGGAGGGGGTGGCGGCGCGGGTAGAGGCATGAGCCGCCATCTCGTTGGCGCCGCCAGCATGGGGCTGCTGCTGCTGGGCAGCTTGGCGTTGGATCGGTCGCCCGCGGCGGGGCCGCAGGCGCAGCGGCTGCCGCTGGCCACGCTGGCGGGCACCTCGGTGCGCGTCTCCGGCGGCGCGGTCGAACTCGACGCCGCGGGTCGGCTGCGCGTGCCCGACGGCGCCCGCATCGCCTTGGACGGGACCTCGGCCGAGCTCGATCTGGTGCGGGGCGGCAGCATCCATTTGTGCGGACCGGCGCGGATGAGCTTGGCGGCGGGTGGGGCGCAGGCGCTGCTGGTCTCGCTGGAGCGCGGCGCGCTGGAGCTGCGCTACGCCTCGCCGGTGGCCGACAGCCTGCTCACCCCCGACTACCGCATCACCACCGTGGTGCCGCCCGACCAGTTGGCCACGGTCTCGGCCAGCGTCGGGCTGGAGGCCAACGGCAACCTCTGCGTGCTCAACCGCGGCAGCGCGCTGACGGTGGAGCGCCTCTATGACGGGGTCGAGCAGTCGGTGATCAACGGCCAGGGCTTTGAGTTTCCGCCCTCGGGGGCGGCGCAGGTGGCGGCGAGTTGTCCCTGCGCCGCGCCGCCGCCGGGAGCGGTGGTCAGCCCGCCACGCTCGCCGGCGCAGGGCGCGGGCCCGCTGTTTCCGCAGCAGCCGGCGCTGACCGTGCAGGCGGGCGCGGCGCCGCCGCCCGCAGCGCCCGCCGCGGCCGCGCCTGCGCCCGCGCCGGCGCCACGCCACCACAACGCGCTGGTGCGGTTCTTGCGCTGGCTGTTCGGGAAAAAATAAACGACGATGGTTGGCGCGGGCCCCTGCGCGGCTTCTCCGCGCGTCCCGCTTGTGCTCACGCCGGCTTGGGGGCCCCATGGCCCCAAGCCGGCGCTGCGCGACGATGCTTGGCGCGGGCCCCTGCGCGGCTGCCCGGCCACGGCTGTAGCGGCGCCGGGCCGGCGCGCCGCGCGTCCCGCTTGTGCTCACGTCGGCTTGGGGGCCCCATGGCCCCAAGCCGGCGCTGCGCTGCCTCACTGCCCGGGGGGCCGCGCCGCATTCGCGTCCCGGGGGCGCAGAAGCGCCACTGGCGCTTCCGGCGCAGCCCTTCGCGCCGATTTTGCCGGCAGGCAAAGCGGCGCGACCCGCGCGAGGGGTTCAAGCCACCTGGCTGACGCTGGGCTGGGGCGCTTCGGCCGCGGGGGCGGGGGCAGGTTCGGCCTCGGGCAGGGCCAGCGCCAGCACCTCTTCCATGGTGCGCACATAGTGCAGCTCGACCCCTTCGAGCTGCTCCGGCTTCAGGTCTTCCTCGACGTTCTGCTTGTTCTCGATCGGCAGCAGGATCTGGTCAATGCCGACGCGCTTGGCCGCCAGCACTTTTTCCTTCACCCCGCCGATGGGGAGCACGTCGCCGGTGAGGGTGATCTCGCCGGTCATGGCCAGGCGGGGGCGCACCCGCCGCCCGGTGAGCAGCGAGGCCAGCGCGGTGGCCATGGTGATGCCGGCCGAGGGGCCGTCCTTGGGGATGGCGCCGGCGGGCACATGCATGTGGATGTCGTGCTCCTTGAAGAAATCCTCGGGGATGTGGAGCTGGGCGGCGTGCGAGCGCACCCAGGTGAGGGCGGTCTGCATGGACTCTTGCATCACTTGGCCGAGGTGGCCGGTCATGGTGAAGCCCTTGCCGCCCGACATCTGGTTGGCCTCGATGAAGAGCACGTCGCCGCCGGTGGGGGTCCAGGCCAGGCCCACCGCCACGCCGGGGCGGCGGGTGCGCTCCACCACCTCGACCTCGGTGCGCACCTTGGGCCCGCCCAGGAACTCGCGCACGATGGCCGGGGTCACCGGCAGCTTGGCCTCGCCGCCGTCGGCGGCCGGCGCCGCCACCTTGCCCTCGGCGATGCGGCGGGCGTACTTGCGGATCAGGCTGCCGATCTGGCGCTCCAGCGACCGCACCCCGGCCTCGCGGGTATAGTGGCGGATCACCTGTCGCACCGCCTCCTCTTCGAAGTCGAGCCTCTCGGCGGCCACGCCGTTCTCGCTCGCCTGCTTGGGAATGAGGTATTGGAAGGCGATGTGCAGCTTCTCCTCTTCGGTGTAGCCGCTCAGCTCGATCACCTCCATGCGGTCGCGCAGCGGCTCGGGAATGGTGTCGAGCATGTTGGCGGTGGTGATGAAGAGCACGCGCGAGAGGTCGAAGGGTACGTCCAGGTAGTTGTCGCGGAAGGCAAAGTTCTGCTCCGGGTCGAGCACCTCCAGCAGCGCCGAGGTGGGATCGCCGCGGAAGTCGCGGCCGACCTTGTCCACCTCGTCCAGCATGAACACCGGATCGTTGGTGGCGGCGCGCCGCAGTCCCTGGATGATCTGCCCCGGCAGCGCCCCGATGTAGGTGCGGCGGTGGCCGCGGATCTCGGCCTCGTCGTGCACCCCGCCCAGCGAGAGGCGGAAGAACTTGCGCCCCAGCGAGCGCGCGATGGAGCGGCCCAGCGAGGTCTTGCCCACCCCGGGAGGGCCGACAAAGCACAGGATGGGGCCCTTCATGGTGGGGTTCAGCCGCCGCACCGCCAGGTAGTCGAGGATGCGGTCCTTGACCTTCTCCAGGTCGTAGTGGTCTTCGTTGAGGATGACGCTGGCTTTGGCCAGGTCAATCTCCTCGGCCGAGCTCTTCGACCAGGGCAGCACCGCCAGCCACTCGACATAGTTGCGGGTGACGGAGTAGTCGGCGGCGGCGGGCGACATCTTCGAGAGCCGCTGCAGCTCTTTCATCGCCTCGGCCTTGACCTCGTCGGGCATGCCGGCGGCCTCGATCTTCTTGCGCAACTCCTCGGTGTCGCGCTGGCTCTCGTCGCCCTCGCCCAGCTCCTTCTGGATGGCCTTCATCTGCTCGCGCAGGTAGTACTCGCGCTGCGACTGCTGCACCTGGTCCTGAACCTCGGTCTGGATCTTGGAGCGCAACTGCTGCACCTCCAGCTCCCGCACCACGTGGCGGTTGAGCGCCTCCAGCCGCTGGCGCACGTCGCCCATCTCCAGCAGGGCCTGGCGGTCGGCGGTGGCCAGCGAGGGCAGGTTGGCGGCCACAAAGTCGGTCAGCCGCGCCGGGTCTTCGATGCTCGCCACCAGGCTCTGCAGCTCGTCGCTCAGCGTGGGCGACAAGCCCACGATTTGCTGGAAGATGCTCACCACGTTGCGCTGCAGCGCCTCGGTCTCCGAGCCGGTGGGAGCGGCCTCGTCGGCCACCATGTCCACCTGCGCCCGCAGGAACGGGTCCGCCTGCTGCCAGTTCAGCACCTTGGCCCGCGCCATGCCCTCGGTGAAGATGAACAGGCTCTGGTTGGGCAGGCGCACGATCTTGTGCACGATGGCGATGCTGCCCACGGTGTACATGTCGCTGGGCTGGGGGTTGTCCACCCGAGCATCCTGCTGCGCCAGCACCAGGATGAGCTTGTCCTCGCCCAGGGCGTTGACCAAATTGACCGAAGATTGCCGCCCTACGGTCAGCGGCAGAACCGCGTGGGGAAACAACACCGTGTCCCGCACCGGCAGCACCGGCAGGGTCGCGGGATAATCAGGGAGCCGAATCGTGGTCGTCTGTGTCGCCATATGCTTTTGCCCGGGTGCTTGATTTCATTATAAGCACAAAATCTGACACAACCAGGCGCATATTCGGTTTAGCGCCGGGCTCTATCATTTAGGACGCTGCGCGGGCGTGGGGCGATCAGCAAAAAACGGGTCAAATTCTGGCGGCGGTCGGCAATGGCGCGCTTGGCCACCTGGGCGCCGTAGACGGCCGCCGCCCGGGCCCCGGCGATGGCGGCCAGGTCGGCTTGGCCGCGCCGCAGGATCTCACGGGCGCTGGCGGCGGTATCGAAAAAAGCTTCGATCTGCCAGCCCGTCGGCTCCAGGAAACGGCCGCACTGGCGCAGCGCCACCGGATGCGACAGCACCCGCCGCACCCCGGCCCGGTGGGCGCCGGGCAGTAGCAGCAGACACAGTTCGATGCGGTGGCGGAGGTCGGCGACTACCCGCACCCGGTGCTGGGCCAGCAACGCCTGCGACTCTAGGATGGGGCCGGCGATGGAGTTCTCCACCGGCAACAAGCCGCGCTCGGCGCGGCCCTGTTCCAAGGCCGCGAAGATGCCGGCAAAGTCGGGGCAGGCGACCATGCGGGCGCGCGGATGCAGCGTCCGCGCCGCTTCTTCGCTGAAGCAGCCGGCGATGCCTTGGATGGCGATGCGCATGGGGGGGAGGAGGTGCGGGCTCAGTGGCCCAGGGCGCGGGCGGCGGCCCGGCCGGCCAGAGAGCTGGGGTCGAGCGCGAGGCAGCGCTGAAACTGGGCTTGCGCCGCCTGCGGCTCCCCCGCGCGTTCGTCGGCCTGGCCGGCCGCCAGCGCCGCCGCCTGCCGGTAACGCGGCTGGGCGCCGGGCTGCGACTCCGCCTTTTGAAAGTCGGCGGCAGCCAGCGCCCAGTGCGAGTAGACGCGCTCGATCTTGCCCAGCGCGTACCAGACCCGGTCCAGGGGCGCCCGCTGGTAGCCGGGGGCGTGGGCGGCGGCCCGAGCCAGAATGTTTTGGTACTGGGCGCGGGCGGCGTCGTGCTCGCCCGCCGCCTCCAGCGCCTCAGCCGCCTCGACCGCGAACAGCACATTGCGGGGATACTCCACCGAGAGGTTTTTCAGAATCGGAGCGGCTTGCTGGTTCAGCCCGTCGCGCCGGTCCACCACGGCCAGCATCACCGCCGCGTCGGTGCGCGAGTTTTCGCCGTGGGCCATGACGCCGGCGATCTGCTGCCGCCCCAGCTCCTTGTTGCCGCTGTAGCCCACCAGGGTGGAGAACATCTTCACCGCCCAGGGCAGGCTGCCGGCGACGTAGTTGTGGACGCCGAGGATGAGTTGCGGGTCCACAAACGACGGATCCAGCGCCACCGACTTCTCCGCCTCGCGGCGCGCCGCCTTGGCGTCGCTCAACGCGCCCCAGTAGGACTTGTTCACCGAAAATTCCAGCGTCCCCTGCAGCGCCCAAGCAACGGCCAAGTCGTAGTGGGCATGGGCGTCCTGGGGATGCTGTTCGACCGCCGCCGTGGCCAGCGCCCGCGCCTTCTGGTTGGCGCGATCGAAGGCTGCGATCGCGGCCGGGTCGGGCGGCAGCAGCTTTTGTTCGAAGAAGGGATCGCCGTGGCCGTAGAGCTCGCTCTCCAGCGCCCCGATGCGGTACATCTCCAGGTACAACTCGGCCTGCGAGAGGTGGTTCCAGGCGGCGGCCGATTGCGGCTGGGCCGCGACCAACCGGCGGAAATCGGCGATGGCGCGGGTGTACTCGAGGTTGTAGAAGTGCTGCAGGCCTTCGGCCTTGAGCGCGGCCGCGTCCGGGGGCGGGGCGGGGGTAGCGCCGAGCCCGGTCCCGAGCACCGCCAGGAGCCCCAACCCCAGCCCGAAGCTGCGCCAAGACCACATTCCTACTACTTTAGACGAAGCGCCGCCCCGTGCGGAACGGCAGCCCCTGCAGGGAGAAAACGAACGTAAAGGAGCGCGAGCCCGGGCTCAGAGCCGACTTGCCGGCCGGGGTGGGAGCCGGGGAGCGGGCCCGGGCGGGCGACCACCCTCAGATCTTGCGCGCCGCCGACGACGCGCCGCCCTGGTTTCACACCTCGCGGCGCACCCGGGAAGACCACGCCCCCGGCCAGTCAAGAGGCGCTATCCTTGGGATCGGTAGCTACGCATCGGCCCGCAGGGCGGAGGCTGCATCCGCTTGGACGGCGTGGTGCGCGGATCGAAGCGCCGCCCCGGCGGAGACGAGGACCAGAAACGCTGCGGCGGCCGTAGCGCTAGTCCAGTCTGCCTCCGTAACCCCGTGCAGCAGGTGGCCGAGGCCGCGGACCAACAGCGCCGCAATCAGACTACCCGCGGGGACTGCCGCCAAGGCGAGGCAGGCGCAGCGGGCCAAGCCGGTGCGGTAGATCTCAAAGGGGTGGGCACCGACCGCGATCCGGATCGCGAACTCGCGCGCCCGGGCCGACATCATCTCCTCCGAGCTTAGATACACGGCCAGACCCGCCGCCACCGTTCCCAGCAACGCGAACGCGGCAAGCACGTCGAGGGCGAATCTGGAGTCGAGGGCGGTCTGCCGAATCAGTGACGGCAGGCCCGCAATACGAGGCGGCGCAATGTCAGCGCTGACTCCGGCCACTGCCCGCGCGATTGCGGCTTTCGGCACGGCGGTGCCAGGGTGGAATCGGAGAAGAAAACTAATTTGATTGCTCGGATCCGCGACTTGGTATACGGTGGGCACGGGCACCAGATGAGCGGGACTTTCGAGGATATCGGATACGACGCCGATAACACGGCAGGGTATCGGAGCGTAGAGGATCTGGCCCACTGGATCCCGCCCCAACCAGTAGAGCTGCGCCAGCGCACGGTTGACGATCACCGGCATCAGGCGTTCCGCCGGCCAGTGGCCCGTGCCAAGGGCAAGGGTCGAAGTCGCCCGGCTGTAGGCGGCATCGGCCTCGGTAAACGATCGACCAGCGAGCAGACGCACATCGAGCAATGCGAAAACATTGCCACTTGCGTGTCGGATCCAGCCGAGGGTGTAGCGCTGCCCTCGCGTCCCGCCCCGGCCGGATGGATAGAGGCTTGAAAACGCTTCCGCATCGTTGCTGAACGGGGCCGGGTCGAGGACGCCGACCGACTCAACGCCGGGCAGGCGCTCGAACGAGCGCTGGACGCTGCCGTAGACCGGTACGTCCCGCGCCGCCTCAATCTGCTGCGCGGCGCGAAGGGCCGTGACCAAGGCTGGGGTCCAGCGCCCATGGGCGGCGGCAAGGGCGTTGTTGGCGGCGACCATCGCGCTGGTCGGCACGATCTGGGTCTCGACGAGCACAACGCCATCGGCACGGAAGCCACGATCGGCATGAACCTGAGAGGTAACCGCGCGTATGAGCACGCCCGTTCCGATCAGCAACGCGAGCGCGAGGCTCAATTCGGAGACCGTCAGCCATTCCCGGGTGCTGAGCCCCAACCAAGCATGCCGGGTGCCTCCGGATCCGGGGCCGCCCCGGAGCCACCGCGTAGGGTCCGAGCTCGCCGCGCGCCATGCCGGGGCCGCGCCGCACAGCGCGGTTGCGACCGAGACGAGCAAGCCGGCGGCGCCTGCTTGGACGAGCAGCCCCGGAGGGGGAGCAATTGCCGCCGGCCCGACATGAGCCATTACCTCGCCACGCAGCCAGCCGGAAGCCAGCGCTGCCACCAGGAACCCGGTCAGGCAGCCCGCGGCTGTCAGGAGAAACGTCTCAGCCAGCACTTCGGCGCTGAGCCGGGCGCGGCCGGCGCCCAGTGCCATCCGCAAGGCGAACTCGGGCTGGCGACGTATGCTGCGCGCCAGCGACAGATTCGCCGCGCCCGCGCAGGCTAAGACTAGAAATAGAAGCGCGGCCGCCGACAGGCTCCAGACCAGCGGACGGCGGTCGCCCAGAATAAAATCGTGCAGCGGCTGCAGAACCGGCCCGTCTCCTCGGAGCAACCCGTATCCATGGGCGTTCGCAGCGATGGCCGTCAGCCGCGCGGCCGCGGCAGCGGGAGCGAGGCCCGGGCGCAGTCGCCCGATCACCGCCAGTCCCTGCCCGGCAGTTCCTGGTCCGCCGTTGCGGTCCGGCGCCATGATCCAAACATCCGTGCCAACCGGGAAATCAAATTTCGGCGGCATCACCCCGATCACCCGATAGGTGCGGCCGCTTACAGTCAGTGCTGCCTCCCTCCCGCCCCATGCTCGGTGAAACTGCGATCGCCAGAAAGCGTCACTAACCACAGCAAGCTGCGTCTTGCCGCTACGCGCGGCGAAACCCACGCCCCGATGGGGTGGAACTCCGAGGGTTGGGAAAAACTCCCTCGTCACGACCAGGGTCCGCACAATCGTGCCATCAGCAAGCCATTCTGGTCTTTCCCCCCAATAGGCCGCTAAACCGGAAAACAGCCCTCCCAGCTCACGCCGCTGCGGAAACCGCGCCGAAAAGACGTTAAAAATCGGCGCACCGCCCGCGTATACAAGCTCACTCGCTTTTGGAAACGGCAACGGCGCGAACACCAGGGAATAGAGCGGGCCGAAAAGCGCGAGCACCCCGGCGGTGCCGACAGCCAGCAAGAGAACCGTCCCCAGCGAACCAACCCCGGCCCGCCGCAGCACGCGCAAGCGGTGAAACAAATTATGGCAAACTGCCCGCATCGCCCGCCCTCCTCATCGTCAACCCCGCGGAACGGACTGAGCTTAGCGCCGCGGCATAGTCCTCCGCTCCAAGCTCGCCCTGCTTGCTCCACAGCAATTCCCCCCGCGGACCAAAGATCAGAGTCGTGGGGGCGATTGTGAGGCGGAATTGCTTGACAAAATCCATGCTAATGTAAACCTCTTGTATCGCGTCGCGCGGCACGAGTTCGCGTTCGGCGAGTTCGGCGGACCGCCCTGGCGGGAGGACGAGCACGGGACAGCCTAGCTTAGCAAGGACCCCGGCGAGCCGTCCCCAGTCCCCCTTGTCGTCGGCTTGGCAAAACTCGCAGTTGTCGATCTCGAATCGAGCTGCCCAGCAGGCCAGACCTTTGCCGCCCGGGATGAAGCGCCCGTCGGGCGTGAATCCGGCTGGTCGGGCAAATACGCCATTACCTCCCGGCCTTCTCACCACGGCAACGGGGCGAATACCCCGAGCTGAGAGAACAATGCCGATAAAGAGTGCTGCGTCGACAATGCTAAGCGCCGCCACAATCCGCGGCAGCATCTGCTGGCTGGGATGAAGTTTCATGGCTCACTAACCTTCGCGACCGTCTCGGGAGACTCACCGCCGCCACGCCACCGGTATCGGCCAACGACAGAGGCGCGAGGGTCGAGAACGAGGAACTGGCCTTTGTCATCTGCGTCGAGCACGGTTTGCAAATCGTCGATTTCGGCGAAGGCGACGACAGGGAACGGCGGCCGGGGAAGGTTACGAACCGTCGCGTTGCAGGCGCCCCCGTCGCAATACCCGACAAGGATTACCGACCGTTGTGCTTGAGCACCGAGCGCAGCCGACACCGCTTCCCAGAATCCCAAATCCCGGCCAATGCTTGTGCGGCGCAAAAGGAATACAACGAACCGCTCCGGAGCGACAGGCGGTGTTCGGAAAACGCTGTCGCCGAAAACGTCAAGGCCTCCGATCGCCCCGATTCCGACTCTCGATCTCATTCCCGCAATCGCATTCGCGTCCGAACGACGTGCCGCCACCAGCCGCGCGTCGGCGGTCATGAGATATAAACAATAGACCAGGGGAATGAGCAGCACAAGCAGCGCGGCGCGCTCGATCCGGCTCTGTTTGCCTTCGTTCATGGCAGATGTGTTTGAATGCCAAATGCCGGGGGGCACCCCCGTCCGTTGCGGTGCGCCCACCGGCCGGCACTCTGACTACAGAACCGTTTTGCAGACGTCGTTGTCCCCCCCGGTGACGCAGTTGCAGCCCGTCCCCGATCCACAGCAATACTCGTAGAAAAGGGTCACATCGCAGATATTGTCCGGGCAGCCCGCGGAAATCTGCGGCGCGAGGCTCGATGCCAACGCCGGCGCACAACCGAGAATGAGCGCGACGACGCTTGAACCGAACACCATGAGAATTAGTTTTCGTGTCATCGGTTCTCCTCCGTGTCCAATTGAGTGTTCTCCATGCCGTTGCAAGCTCCACGTTAGGCAGCTTGCGACGACGGGGCGAGTGTAGCCCCCCCCTTCTTGTCAACTAGATAATTGTAACTTGTCAACTCCCGTCTACAGCGGGCTGTTCCGCGGAGTTGGTGAGGCGACGACAGGGTCGGACGGTGCCGGTCGAGCCCGCCTCCGGCTGGCCGGCGTGGAGAATGGGAACGCGGAACGGACCGGGCTTTGCGCGGGCCCTACATCTGGCGGTGAGAGTGCTAAGTTGGTATCCTTTTTGTGACCACATACGCCGCCAGGTTGCACCCGACTGCCAACGCTTGGGGTAGAAGTCCCGGATTCGGCCAGCCATGGGCGTGCCGGGCCCCGCACCGGTCCGTTCGAAGGGCAACATCGGCGGCTGCGTTTTCGTTGACACCCTCCGGTCGGAAGCGCGTCGGCGCATGATGCTCTACCTTGGCGGCGATCGGCCGGGCCGACTGCAAGATGGCGGCTCGACAGAGGAAGCTGTTTGTACTCGACCAAGGGCTTGAGGCTGGGCCGTCCCACCGGCCGCACCAGAAGTTGCAATATCCCGTTCCGGGTTGACCGCGGCCGGGATGCCGATCGCGCAGGTCACGGCCCGCTCCTCCTGTCAACGCCGGTTGAAATTTCCCCATTTCGCCGGTCGAAAAATCCCCCACCCAGAACCCCTCAGAGACGGCTTTCCGAAGCCCCGGCCGGAGCGGATCCCAGCGCCGCCTGGCGGCGCG
>Ga0307374_10009010_pt1 | contig 14791 bp, 14 predicted proteins | sample OX3MG_FD_202532 | JGI IMG/M metagenome (GOLD analysis project Ga0307374, IMG submission 202532) | Soil microbial communities from Risofladan, Vaasa, Finland - OX-3 | ecosystem: Environmental > Terrestrial > Soil > Coastal area > Acid sulfate soil | place: Finland: Risofladan, Vaasa | collected... | reverse complement strand
AACCGCGCGCTCGCAAACGACGACCCAAGTCTTATCCGTGGCTGAAGGTCCCGCGTGCTCAGGCTCGCCAACAGATACGTCACTATGGACATCTGTTAGATGCTTAAGTCAGTGTCATTGACCCTAGACTCATATAGATGGTTTGTGAATGGAGCTCAGGGTGCTGGCGTATGTGAGCCTGCCGAATGCCGGTAAGTCCATGCTTATCCGCTATGATATGACTGACGGAAGCAAGCTCAAGAACTGGAGCTAGGGTGGTGGAAAGTGTCGGAAAGCTTTACATTTTTTCGATGTCCCAGATTCTTTATGTTTATAACCGATTGATTTCAGTTGTTATTGCCTCTCTGGCATTATTCTTGCTTTACTCTTTTGTTGGAATTACCCACGTGCGGTTGGAGAATAACTATGAATAAACCCTTATGCACTTCAGCAACGTTTGCGCTAGGGGCCTGCTTGAGTGTGCTGGCCTTGGATGCTAATGCCATACCGATCCATACTTTTAGCCTTCAAGCCGCGACTGGCCAAACGAGCTACACATATAACTGGGTGCTCGGTGACCCGGTTGCGGAAAGCTTGACCCTCAGCGGTTGGGAGTTGGATAGTAATGCCTGGACACCCGCCACCATGCTCTATAAGAATCAAAGCCCCGGGGAAACGGGTTTAGGCGTGCACTGCAATACCCATCCCCAGGGAAATTCTTGCGGGCAAAGTGAGATTGGCACCACACCGTGGCAGATCATCGACGTCAATCTCGGCGATGTCAGCGGCTACAATACCCTCAGCGTCGGCGCTGGCTCTGTCAACACGGATAATTCGAATACCGGACACGAAACAGCTTATCTTTACGGGGCAACCTGTACGCCAGACGGTGGCTGCACACCCACGCTGCTGGACTGGTATACCTTCCCGGGTGGATCGTATCCATCCGATGTTGTGAGCTGGAATTTTTCCTTGAACAGCCTTCTCAGCACTGGCTATAGCAATCTTTGGCTTACTCCGAATGCTTGGGGGTCAACACCCGATAACAATGGCAATATCCTGCTGTGGGGCGGACCTAATGGCGACGCCTTCAGCGTGAGTGTAGTGCCTGAGCCCGCCGAGTTGGGCTTATTCGGGCTAGGTATCCTGATGATTGGGGTGCTGACGCGCGCACGGCGCCGCAGGCGTTGATTTAGACGTCCCAAGAGTCCAGGTACATGGAAGCAATCCACGGCAACGTGGATTGCTTTTTTTGTATTAGGTATGGGGCGCCCCTGTTAATACCGCAAAGCCGTCCATAGCGGTATCCTAGAGCTTGGCTAGGTGGGTGATTGGGACTGGTTATGAACGACCATATGCCAGGCAGCGACAAGGGTTTAGCGGCCAGTCTCGCCATGGGTGAAGCTGGCAAGGATCCAGAGATGTCTGCGCGTGCTGCCACCTATCTGGACGAACAAATCGCCCTTTCTAAGGCACAACGCGAACACCTTGAGCGCACCCATGCTCTCCACGAAGAAAAACTACAGCTTCAGAGTCAGCTGCTTCGCGCCCAACACGCGATAACCCAGCGCGAAGCCGATCTCCACACTGAGAATCTGAAGCTTCAAAGCGAGGGGCTGCGTTCCCAGCATGCGCTCGCCAATATGCAAAGGTCGCAATTGCGCAGCCAGCGTCTGCACGATCGGGTGCGTACGGTTTATCAGAGCGTGCTGAGTCTAGTGGCATTGGCGATACTGGCGGTAATCGTATACGGGATAATTGATGCTGTCAGGGATCAGTCGGTAGTCGTGAACCAGTTCCAGGTACCGCCGTCTTTTGCCGCAGTGGGCAACAATGGCACCGTGGTTGCGAGTGACTTCCTGGATAGACTCCATAACCTGCAGGTGGCCACGCGCAGTCACCAGACATCTCTCGTCGTGCATGACGCCTGGAGCAATGACATCAAATTGCAGGTTCCGGATGTACATGTGACGATTGGTGATATACGCCGGAACCTGAGTACTTGGCTCGGTCACCAGATCCAGATTAACGGCGAAGTGGTGCAGCACGGTAAACAGATTGCCTTTACAGTGCGCGGCACAGGCTTCCTCGCCAAGACGTTCACCGGCGATCTGGATTCGCTACCGACTGTTCTCACCGATGCAGCTGAGTATGTCTTTGATCAGGCTGAACCTTACAACTTTGCCAATTACCTTGAAGAGCATGGCCGGGATGCAGACGCCATCGCGCTCGTACAGTCCGCATTCCCAACAGCATCGGCTAAGGACAAGCCCTGGCTGCTGAATGCCTGGGGGAATGGGTTGAGCGATCTCAACCAGAACGCTACCGCAGTTGACAAATACCGTCAGGCCATCCGCCTGGACCCACACTTCTGGATTGCCTATGCCAATCTTGAGAATGTCCAGATTCAGCTCGGTGAGCAAGAGGCGGCGTATCAGACAGGCATCATGATGGAACGTCTCGCACGCCGCGGTTCATGGTTCAGCACCCACATGCCGGAACTCTATTACTCGAATCTGGATCAGCTACGCATGGACTTGCCGGCGGTGCACCAAGAGCTTGTAGATGACGAAACTGCCCACGGCGGTCAAGGCACACTTACAACCCAGGAAGCGCCTTTGGACGCCGAGATGCTGGCGCGCATGCATGAGAACCGGCAGGCTGCATTCATCTTGGAGACCACACCTGGTGCAGGCAGCGATCATTATGTGATAGCGGAGACCCGCTTTGTCCACGGTCTTTTGGCATTGGACCAGCAGAACTATTCACAGGCAGCCACTGAGTTTGAGGCAGTGGATGCCATACTGACCCAGTATCCCGCCTTGCAAACTGATTTTAGCAGCCCGCCTACTTGCTATCTGGGGCTTGCCGAGGAACTGGCGGGCCATCCGGTGAAGGCTGATGCCGCCATTGCCAGGGGTGGCGGCGTTGTGGACTGTTACCGGTTTAAGGGTGATATTGCCGATATTCGTGGCGACTGGACTCAAGCCCAGGAAGACTATCAGGCGGCCGTCAACCTGGCTCCATCGCTTCCACAAGCTTATGAAAGTTGGGGTCTAGCCCTGATGCGTCACGGGGATTTCGTGAATGCGATCGTGAAATTCCAGGAGGCGAACAAGCGTGGTCCGCATTGGTGCGATCCGCTTGAGCACTGGGGTGAAGCACTGACCGCTGAGGGGCACTATAAAGAAGCTGTGAAAAAATATTCACAAGCCGCGCAGTACACACCGGGGTGGGGAGCGCTGCAGCTACACTGGGGCGAAGCTCTGGATGCACTCGGCAAACATGAAGAAGCCCGGATACATTACTCTTTGGCTAAAAGCTTGGGAGGTCTAAGTGCGGGTGAGCGCGCAACACTCGTTCAACATATTAACCAGAAACTGTAGTTTGTGCCCATGCAATGGGCCATGTTGGCCACGCGCGCATACATGAAAAATGATTTGCACGTATTGAGTGATATTTGGAAGTTTCAAATATGGCTTGTGAATCGATGCCATAATTGGCACCGCTGCGATCCATGCATTAGTCTGCGCACACCGACGCTGGATGCAAGCGGCGATCAACTTGACAGGTACAACACTAGATAAAATGCATATGAGTTCATTAACCCATACCCATAATGGAAACCAGGCTACTCGATAACTGCCGTCTGATGGTGGTGGATTGAGGGGTAATAGCGCGTGTCTATCGTTATGGACGAGTACGAAAACTTATGTTCGACGCCACTAAGGAAAAAGTCGAATGGGCCGAACGCCAGATTTCGGATCTGGAAGCCGGGTTTGCCGCGTTTCTACAGGCCAACCCCTGTGCATGGGAATCCACCACTGATCCTGACAATGGCAGTCTGGCCTTCGCAGCACATTGCCCCGAGCAAGTTCCACTGGAACTCACTCTGTTGCTTGGGGAAGTGATTAATAATCTCAGATCAGCGCTTGACTATGCCACTGGCGAACTGATCGGGATTGACGCTGGCACAGATGATATCAAGGCGACTTTCCCTACAGCCGCGAAACAGGCGGACTATATTGCCCGATGTCGTGAGATAAAAACGCGACGCGATGACACGAGGGCGTTCTTTATGTCCCTAGACGCGTACCCAGACGGGGCTGGAAAGTCGCTGTACGCACTGGATCAGCTCGATATCACCAGCAAACACATAGTTCTAACCCCAATCATTGGCGTTGCCAAAATCGGCCCCGTAAAGCTACTCAATTCGAACAGCACTCCAGCCTCGACATCGGCGACCCTGGAGTGCTCAATGGATATTGATGGGCACACCCGATTGATGAATGTCAGCGCTGGCGTGTCCGTTGAGATCGATAAAAACGCAAGACCGACCTTTGATATATTTTTCGGTGATGTTGCTGAGTTCAAATTTCAGCAGATCGTTCCTACACTTCGAATCCTGATGACTACGGCGAGGGATACAGTACGGCGATTTGAGCGATTCGTGACCACTAGATTCTAGGCCTGGCAATAGATTAGAGACTATTAGCAGAGCTATGAGTTTGTGCTAGTCAGCATATCAATCATGGATAGAGAATGAATGGAGTAGGTTGGTAGACATTAGAATAGCTGGCAGTTCGTCAAAACTGCCGTAGAAAGGGTTCAAGTTCAATGGCTGTTTCCGCCAAAAACGGACATTGCGTATGTCTGACCTGTAGTTGTACCCGAATGACGGGTGGAGTAGGGTTTTAAGCCCCCTTTTAGCTTTTACCTATTCATATTGCAAGGAGGTGTCTTATGCGAATTGCCTACCTCAGCATTGCGTTCTGTGCGGTCTTGTTCTGTGGCGCCACAGTGGCATCTGAGCCAAAGATTCAAGGGACGAATGTAACCAAACCAATCCCGCTTATCCTCGATAAGAACGAAGGCGAGCAGCGAGTTATTCGGGGATGGTCCGGTCACCCTGATCCGGGAGAGACCTTCATTCTAAAGGTTGATCCGAAGAATGGCGGTTCCTCGCACTTGGTCTTTCTTACTGCAACCATACGGCCAGGAGGGGCGATCGAAACTCACCGATACCCCAGCGCAGATGAAATCCTTTTTCTCCAGAATGGAATCGCACGGGTACATTTGGGAGATACCATTAGAGAGGTACACGCTGGCGCGACTGTGTTCATCCCGGCTAACACTTGGATTTCTGTCGACAACATTGGAAGCGATGCCATTAACCTGGTGGCCGTTTTTTCGGCGCCGGGCTTCGAGGACTTTATGCGTGCCGTGTCCGTTCGCAAGGGCGAGAAAAATGTACTATTGACGAATGCGGAAAATGAGGCTATTGAAAAGAAGTACTCAGACGTTGTGATTTACAACGAGCCGTAGATACATTACCTACGGATTGCAAGGTTTTTATATCCCCCTATTCGGGCGAATGCCGTTTCCTGTGAATGACCACAATGGACGTTAGCAGTCATTCGTGTAGTAGATTAAGCATTAACAAAAAAGCCGGTCTCAGACCGGCTTTTCATTAATGGATGCTTAAAATGGATTAATGCGGAGGTCCACCCGCGGGTTCATCGAGACTAATGCCTTCCTTTTGAAAGCGGGCGCGGATTCGCTTCACCAGTTCCGGCGCCAATACGTCCTTGCCCCACTGTTCACCATTCAGCATGCTGGCCTGGGCAATTGCGGGATTGTTCTGGATAATCTTCTGTCCGAGCGGCGTCTTGTAGAAGGCGATCATCTGGCGCACATCCGCATCGGTGTAATATTTTGCGTAGATCGGCACCAGCATCTCGATGAGCTGTTTATTGATGCTCGGGTCCGCCAGCATGTTGCCGGTCTCCTCCTTGATGATGGTGAATGCCTTGGGCGAGATGTTGGGATGGGACGCCTGCAGGTTGTTGATGATCTGCTGGGCGATGGCGTTGCCGAACAACTGCCCCATATGCGCGCCGCCCGTCATGTCGATGAGCTGGAGGATATCCGCACGCAGGGGCGCGGGTATCTGATCTGTATCGGCGGCCAAAATGGATAACGGCAGCGTGAGCAACAGGATGGACAGCAGGATGCCTGATTTCATGGTCGTACCCACCAGATGTATGAAAGGTATAGGAGCATACCGTTCAACTATGACACGCTGACATTCCGGCGGCAATAAAAAAGCCGGCACTGGGGCCGGCTTTGGATAGAGTTCGCGGATCTCAGGTTTTGAGCGCGCGGATGTGTTCGTTCAGGCGGCTCTTGTGACGCGCGGCCTTGTTGTGGTGGATCAGGCCCTTATCGGCGATACGGTCGATGACCGGTACGGCTTCTTTGTAAGCGGCCTCGGCTTCGGATTTTTTGCCCTCGGCCGTGAGTTTCACCACTTTCTTGATGTAACTGCGCACCATGGAACGCAGGGCGGCGTTGTGCTCGCGATGCACCACCGACTGGCGGGCACGTTTCTTGGATTGCTTGGTATTGGCCAAGGTACAGACTCCTGAAGATACCGGTTGACCGCCACGAAGGCGGCTGGAAAGGGTGCGTACTATACGGATTTGAGCCTGACCGCGCAACGCAGCCACATGTCGGTCAATGTGTGCGCGCGGCTATCCGATGCCTTGTATGCACTATCTCGCGTGGCAGCAATGGCGGAAGGCCGGTATCATGCAGGCCACAGAATGGCTTGATTTTCAGGATCTCAGCTCCATGTCTCGCGCGCTCTTCAAGGCCACCTCCCTGGTGGGAGGTATGACCCTCATATCACGCATCCTGGGCTTCGCCCGGGACATGGTGCTGGCGCGCTATTTCGGTGCCGGCGCCGTCATGGACGCTTTCTTCGTGGCCTTCAAGATCCCCAACTTCATGCGACGCACCTTCGGTGAAGGCGCATTCTCATTGGCTTTCGTGCCGGTAATCTCGGAATACAAGACCACACGCGAGCATCATGAGGTCAAGGAACTCGCGGACCGGGTTGCAGGCAGCCTGGGGCTGGTGCTGGTGGGAATCACCGTCATCGGCGTGATCGCCGCACCGGTGCTGGTATGGATTTTCGCGCCCGGTTTCAGCGTCAACCAGAGCAAGTATGATCTCACAGTCGCCATGGTGCGGGTGACCTTTCCCTATCTGATGTTCATCTCGCTGACGGCTTTTGCCGGCGGCATCCTCAACACCTACGGCAAGTTCGGCGTGCCGGCTTTCACACCGGTAATCCTGAATGTAGTGATGATCGCTGCCGCCATCTGGCTGGCGCCGCATCTCGCCAATCCAGGCATGGCCCTGGCCTGGGGTGTGTTCATCGCCGGTGTGCTGCAACTCCTGTTCCAGGTGCCGTTCCTGTTCCGCCTCAAACTCATGCCGCGACCGAAATTCTCCGAGGGCCACGAGGCGGTGAAGCGCATCATGAAGCTCATGCTGCCGGCGCTGTTCGGTTCCTCGGTGTCGCAGATCAATATGGTGGTGGACACGGTGATCGCATCGTTCCTGGCCACCGGCAGCGTCAGCTGGCTGTATTATTCCGACCGCCTCATGGAATTTCCGCTGGGGGTGTTCTCCATCGCACTCGGCACCGTGATCCTGCCAAACATGGCACAGCATTTTGCGGCGAAATCCACCGCTGGCTTCTCAGCCACTCTGGACTGGGCGCTGCGGCTCACGGCGGTGGTGGTGGTACCCGCAGCCATCGGCCTGCTGTGCATGTCCGGGCCGTTGCTGGTCACGTTATTCCATTATGGCCAATTCAATACGCACGACGCGCGCATGGCCGCCGCCAGCCTGTCCGCTTATGCGTTCGGTCTATTGGGTTTCACGCTGGTGAAAGTCTTCGCGCCGGGATTTTATGCGCGCCAGGATACGCGCACACCGGTCAAGATCGGCGTGATCTCGGTGATCGCCAACATCGTGCTGAACATCATGATCACCATCCCCTGGGCCATGAGCGGCGCTACCGCGCCGCATGCAGGGCTGGCGCTGGCCACGTCCCTGGCGGCTTTCATCAACGCCTGGCTGCTGTACCGCGGATTGCGGCGTCTGGATATCTATACCCCGGCGCCCGGATGGCGGCCATTGTTATGGCGGGTATTGATCGCTAACCTGGTCATGGGCGGACTGCTGTGGCTGGGCGTCGGCAACCTGGATATATGGCTAGGCCGCAACGCCGTGCATCGCGGTCTGTGGCTAGCCTTCTGGATACTGCTGGCGATGCTGGTGTATTTCCTGGTGCTGTTCATCAGCGGTTTTCGCCTGCGGCATCTGCGGCGGGTGCAAGTCGCCTAGATGGGCACACACCTTATATATAATCGCAGGCGCCGGTCATGGAGCTGATCCGCGGTCTGGTCAACCTTAAACCGCGACATCGCGGCTGCGCCGCCAGCATCGGCAATTATGATGGCGTGCATCTGGGCCACCAGCATGTATTGAAGCAACTGGTCAGCCATGCCCGTGAGCGCTCGCTGCAGGCGACGGTGGTGGTATTCGAGCCCACGCCACAGGAATATTTCGTCGCGGCTGAGCCGCCGGCTCGTCTCACGAATTTTTACGAAAAGTGGCAGGCACTGGCGGAATGTGGAGTCGACAGGGTCGTGTGTCTGCGGTTCAATCGGACGCTCGCCCAGATGCCGGCCGAGATGTTCATTGAGCGTGTCCTGATCCACGACCTGGGTGTGCGTCATCTGGTGGTGGGCGACGATTTTCGTTTTGGCCGCGATCGGGTCGGCGATTTCGCCATGCTCAAGACGGCCGGTGAGGCCTATGGGTTCGAGGTACAGAGCGCGCGCACCCTGAGCGTGGCGGGGGAACGGGTGAGCAGCTCGCGCATCCGTGAATACCTGGCTGCCGGTAAACTGGAAATCGCGGCCGGACTTCTGGGTATGCCGTTTTCGCTGAGCGGCCGTGTGGTCTATGGCGATCGGCTCGGACATACCCTGGGATACCCAACGGCAAATATCCCACTGAAACGGCGGATCTCGCCGGTACATGGGATCTTCGTGGCCGCGGTGCACGGCATAAGCGGGGCATCACACTACGGTGCTGCCTATGTAGGTAGCCGGCCGGCAGTGAACGGCCAACGGGAGATGCTGGAAGTGTATGTGTTCGATTTCAGCGGCGAACTGTATGGGCAGCACTTGCAGGTGGAACTACTGCATCAGTTGCGTGGCGACGCGAAATTCGAAAATCTGGAGGCCCTCAAGGCACAGATGGCGCGGGATGTGGGCACCGCACGCACCTGGTTGAAACTGCAGGGCATGGATTGATAAACCGAACATGATTTCTAAATAGGCAAACAGTGAGCAATTACAAAGACACCTTGAATCTACCGCGCACCGCCTTCCCCATGAAGGCGAATCTGCCGGTGCGCGAACCGGAACTGCTGAAACACTGGCAGGAGCAGGACGTGTACCGGCTGATACGCGCGGCGCGCGCCGGCAAGCCGAAATTCATCCTGCTGGATGGACCGCCCTACGCCAACGGCAACATCCACATCGGGCATGCGGTCAACAAGATCCTCAAGGACATGGTGGTCAAATCCCGAGGACTGGACGGGCTGGACGCGCCCTACGTGCCCGGCTGGGATTGCCACGGCCTGCCCATCGAGCAGCAGGTGGAGAAGAAGATCGGGCGGGTGGGGCAGAATGTGGACGCCAAGGCGTTCCGCGCCGCCTGTCGCGCATATGCGCACGAACAGGTAAATCGCCAGCGGGAAGATTTCAAGCGTCTGGGGGTGTTCGGCGATTGGGATCATCCGTATCTCACCATGGATACCGGCTATGAGAGCAACCAGTTGCGGGCTCTGGGGGAGATCATCCGCCGTGGACACCTATATAAAGGTCTCAAGCCGGTGCACTGGTGCCTGGACTGCGGCTCGGCGCTGGCGGAGGCGGAAGTCGAATACGAGGACAAGGTCTCGCCGTCTATCTACGTGATGTTCCCAGCGGCAGATGAGAAAACATTCTTGACGAAGATGCACACCGAGAAATCTCCCGGCGAAGGGCCTGTGTCGGTGCTCATCTGGACGACCACGCCCTGGACCTTACCGGCGAACCAGGCCGTGGCGCTGCATCCCGGCGATACCGAATACGTGCTCATGCAAACGACCATCGATGGCGAGCCAAAACGGATCTTGGTTGCAGATGCATTGCAAGCGGTGGTTGCGAAGCAATGCGGGATTTCCATCGAAGCAGTTGTCGCGCGCGCAACCGGCGTCGAACTGGAGGGTTTGAAACTCCGACATCCATTTTATGACCGCAGCGTACCGATGCTGCTGGGCGAGCACGTGACCCTCGATGAAGGCACCGGCGCGGTGCACACCGCTCCGGGCCACGGACGCGAAGACTTCACCCTGGGACTTCAATACAACCTGCGCCTGGATAATCCGGTGGACAGCCATGGGATGTTTATCCCGGGCACTCAACTGTTCGCCGGTGAGCAGGTGTTCAAGGCGAATGCGCACATCATCGAAGTACTGCGCGAACATGGCACCTTGCTGCACGATGCGCCCTACAAGCACAGCTACCCGCATTGCTGGCGGCACAAAACCCCGGTGATTTTCCGCGCCACGCCCCAATGGTTCATCGGCATGGATCAGAACGGTTTGCGCAAGCAGGCACTTGAGGAAATCAAGAAAGTAAAGTGGACACCGGGCTGGGGCGAGCAGCGTATCGAGGGCATGGTGGCCAACCGCCCCGACTGGTGCGTGTCGCGCCAGCGCACCTGGGGCGTGCCGATCGCATTATTCGTGCACAAGCACACCAGTGAATTGCATCCGCGCACTGCGGAGCTACTGGAGCAAGTGGCGCAAAAGGTGGAACAATACGGCATCGACGCCTGGTTCGACATGGATGCCGCGGAACTGCTAGGCAAAGACGTTGCCCAGTATGAAAAAGTAACCGACATCCTGGATGTGTGGTTCGATTCCGGAGTGGCGCATTATTGTGTAGGTGAAAAACACCTCGGCATCAGCGTCAACCAGAAAGCTGATTTATATTTGGAAGGCTCCGATCAGCACCGCGGCTGGTTCCAGTCCTCGCTGTTGACCTCGGTGGCGATGCGCGGCAAGGCGCCGTTCCAGGGCGTACTCACCCACGGGTTCACCGTGGATGAGCAGGGCCGCAAGATGTCGAAATCTCTGGGCAATGTGATCTCGCCCCAGGATGTCATCAAGCATCTGGGCGCCGACGTGCTGCGACTGTGGGTGGCGGCCACGGATTACAGCGGCGAGCTGTCGGTTTCCAATACCATCCTGGAGCATATGGCGGAAGCCTATCGCAAGATGCGCAACACGCTGCGTTATCTATTGTCGAACCTCTACGATTTCGACCCTGCGTTAAATGCCGTGCCGGCTGTGAAGATGCTGATGCTGGACCAGTGGCTGCTGGAGCGTGCGTTGCAGCTGCAGCAGGAGGTGCGTTCGGCCTATGAATATTACGAGTTTCATCTCATCTACCAGAAGGTTTACCACTTCTGCGTGGTGGACCTTTCCGGTTTCTATCTGGATGTGGCCAAGGACCGGGAATACACCACCCAGGCTGACAGTCCGGCGCGACGTTCCTGTCAGACTGCCATGTATCATGTGGCCGAAGCCATGCTGCGCTGGTTGACTCCGATCCTGAGCTTCACGGCGGAAGAAGCTTGGCGCTTTATGCCCGGGGAACGCGCGGCATCGGTATTCCTGGCAAGCTGGCACGAAATTCCACCGGCAACCGGTGTGGACCAGGGATTGTGGGAGACACTACTCAAGGTGCGCGAGTCGGTGAAGAAGGAACTGGAGTTCCTGCGCATGATGGGTAGCATCGGTTCACCCCTGGATGCGGAAGTGGATCTGTATTGCGATAAGGATCTGGCAAACCAGCTGCAGCCCGTCGGTGAGGAACTGCGTTTCCTGTTCATCACCTCATATGCGCGTACACACGATGCCGGCAAGCGACCCACGGATGCCAAACCCTCCGAGGAACTGCCCGGTCTATGGGTGGTGGCGCAACCGTCCAAACATACCAAGTGCGTGCGCTGCTGGCACCATCGGGAGGACGTCGGCAAGGATAGGGATCACCCCGAACTCTGCGGGCGTTGTGTGAAGAATGTCTCAGGCGCTGGTGAAGTCAGGAGGTTCGCATGAATACCCCGGCAGGCAAGCTGTTAGCGAGAGGTTACGGCGCCTGGGCATGGCTGTGGCTATCCGCCGTGGTCATAGTGCTCGATCGGTTGAGCAAATACCTGATCTCCAGCCATCTGCATGTGTACGACTCCATCACCCTGCTGCCGGTATTCAATCTGACTCTGCTGCACAACACCGGCGCCGCCTGGAGCTTTCTCGCCGACGCTTCCGGCTGGCAGCGCTGGGTTTTCATCGCCCTGGCGCTGGCGGTGAGCGTGGGCCTCATCGTGTGGCTGCGCTACCTACCACGCACACAGCACCGCTGGCGTGCGTCTGCCCTGTCGCTGGTATTGGGAGGCGCCCTCGGTAATGTGATTGACCGCTTATGGCACGGCTACGTCATCGATTTCATCCAGGTCCATTATCACGGCTGGTATTTCCCTGCTTTCAATGTGGCAGATTCCGCGATCACCATCGGTGCCGTCATGCTGATACTCGAAGGCGTATTCCCCTGCCATATTCTCCGTCCTCCAGCTGCCTGAAGCGGGTGGAGTAAACTAGCCGCAGGCACTCGCGGATTTAATATGCAGATACTTCTTGCCAACCCTCGTGGTTTTTGTGCCGGTGTAGACCGTGCCATCGAGATCGTGGAGCGCGCCCTTGAGATCCATGGCGCGCCCATCTACGTGCGCCATGAAGTGGTGCACAACCGACATGTGGTGGAACGATTGCGCAGCATGGGTGCGGTGTTCGTGGACGAACTGCATGAAGTCCCGGATGGCGCTATCGTGATCTTCAGTGCCCATGGGGTAGCGCGCACGGTGCGTGACGAGGCCGAACGGCGAGGTCTGCGTATATTCGATGCCACCTGCCCGCTGGTGACCAAGGTGCATCTGGAGGTCAGCCGCTATGCGCGCGCCGGCCTCGATGTGGTGCTCATCGGTCACCAGGGCCATCCGGAAGTGGAAGGCACCATGGGGCAGTTTGATGCCGGTTTCGGCGGTGCAATTCATTTAGTGCAGACGCCGGAAGATGTTGACCGGCTCCAGGTGCGTGATTCAGCGCGCGTGACTTTCGTTACCCAGACGACCCTGTCGGTGGACGACACCCTGCGGATCATCGAGGTGCTGCGCCGGCGTTTTCCGGAAATTCAGGCGCCGCGCAAGGACGACATCTGCTATGCCACCCAGAACCGCCAGGATGCGGTCAAGCAATTGGCGCGCGCCTGTGAAGTATTGCTGGTGGTGGGATCACGCAACAGTTCTAATTCCAACCGTCTGCGGGAGATCGCGGAGAACGAAGGCGCGATTGCTTATCTGATCGACGGCCCGAGTGACATACGCCGTGAATGGGTGGATCGAAAGCAACGCGTGGGTGTTACAGCCGGCGCATCGGCGCCGGAGAGTATCGTACAGCAAGTGGTTGCGCGTCTGGGTGAATGGGGGGGTGCGACTATCCAAGAGACCCACGGCATCCCGGAGAACATGGTGTTTGCTTTGCCCAAGGAATTGCGCAAACCGCTGCCACACGCCTGACTGTCAGGGACAGTTGAGCGTGGTATCTGCGTTGGGTGTGTCTGATAACCGTACCCACCCCATGACATTCACGATCAGTGCATGGTCGCTGCGGGCGTCTTCGGAACAGTAACGGAACGTGCCGTTGACGCTGCGCAGATCCATGGATCTGAAGGTGAATGAGTTGCGATTGCTGACGATGGGCGCCTGCGGCCGGATCGGACCATGCACTTGCAATATAGGTTCACCGCTGTTCACATGCACCGAGCTGTCGCGGTCGAGATTGTCGAAGATCAGCCAGCCACTGTTTCAGTCGCTGAGAGCATGATCGCAACTGACACCATCATCGCTTTTGCACATCACCACGTAGCTGTTGCGGACGATGGCCGCATGGCGAGCATAATTGAGTGACGTATGCAATCCGTTGACCGTGGCGGCAGCACGGTTGTGGAGGATCATGGTGGTAAAGTTGGGTACTGCACTGGTTGCAAGTATCGTGACTACAGCCAGGGTAGTCAGTAATTCGAGAACAGTAAAACCCGCATCCGTGCGCATAACATCCTCCTTGGCAAACATCCAGTTTTGCCTCGACCGGAGTGTCCGTCCCGGTCGGCTTCATCTCAAATGATTTTTATTTTGGCCAAGTTAGTCAAACACAAGCCCATGGCAAGGCGTGATTCCGGGAGGCGTGGACAGTGGCTGATTCATGCGCCTATACTGGACCCAGTCTAGGCGGATCAAATAATTTAAGTGACTGATTCAACTGCTATATCGCTGGCCGGTAAGACTCTTGCGGAGCATCTCGCTACCCATGGAGTGTCACCCACATCCCAGCGGCTGAAGATTGCCGAGGTGTTGTTCCGCAAGCCGCAGCATCTGTCGGCGGAGCAGATCATGGCCGCCGTCAACCGCCAGCAGCCGAAGGTATCCAAAGCCACGGTGTACAACACCCTCAAGCTGTTTTCGGATAAAGGCCTGGTGCGGGAAGTGATCGTGGACCCGGCGCGGGTTTTCTACGACCCAACCACCGGCACACACCACCACTTCTACAATGCAGATACCGGCGAGCTGATGGATATCGAACCCGAGCAGGTGAAGTTTGCGCAACTTCCGGAATTGCCGCCGGGCACGCAGCAGGATTATGTTGAAGTGATTGTGCGGGTGCGGAGTAGCAATAAAACCTGAGATTTACCGCCACACACCCGTTCCGATATACTGCGCGCCTTCAAATTAGTCTGGTCACACATGCCGGCGTAGCTCAGTTGGTAGAGCAACGCATTCGTAA
>Ga0307374_10009009_pt1 | contig 14792 bp, 11 predicted proteins | sample OX3MG_FD_202532 | JGI IMG/M metagenome (GOLD analysis project Ga0307374, IMG submission 202532) | Soil microbial communities from Risofladan, Vaasa, Finland - OX-3 | ecosystem: Environmental > Terrestrial > Soil > Coastal area > Acid sulfate soil | place: Finland: Risofladan, Vaasa | collected... | reverse complement strand
CAGGAAGCCGGCGAGCTCACGCCGACGCTGAAGCTCCGCCGCCGCGTCGTGCACGAGCATTTCGGCGACGAGATCGAAGCGCTCTACAGCTAGCCGGAGGTAATCCGGCGAGCGCCGTCGTACGTCGCGGCGTACCAGCCCTCCGAGAGGCTGTCGATCCGGACGACGTCACCGGTGTGCGGAGAGTGGATGAACTCGCCTCCGCCGATGTAGATCCCGACGTGGCCGAGCCCGTCGAAGAAGACGAGGTCGCCGGGCTGGAGGTCGCTGTACGCGACCGGCACGCCCATGCCCCACTGCGCGCCGGTGTAGTGCGGGAGCGACACGCCGACCTGCGCGTACACGTACATGACGAAGCCGGAGCAGTCGAAGCCGCTCGGGCTCGCGCCGCCCCAAACGTACGGCACACCGAGATATTGCATCGCGATCCCAACGACGCCCGAGTACTGCGTCGGCGGAGGCGCGAGCCCGGTACTGAGATCGAGCACGGGGGTCTGCCCCGGCGGCTGGTAGGTGGCCAGCCGCTGCTGCGCTTGCCGCTCGAGTGCGAGCTGCCGCGCGTGCTGCATCGCGACGAGATGCGCGATCTCGCCCTTGATCGAGTTGTACAGCCGTTGCTGACGGCCGAGCTGCGACGCGATTCGGGTCTTCGCGGCCGCGCGCTGGCGCACGAGCGCAGTCTGAGCGCGACGATCGTGCACGAGCGTGTGCTGGCGGACGGTCACCTCACGCTTGAACGAGACCACCTGGTGCACGACTGCGACATCCTGCGTCGACAGCGACTGGACGGACTCGATGCGGTTGACGAGATCGTCGATGCTCGTCGCGCCGAGGACCACTGCGAGCGCCGACTGGTTGTCGCGCGTCGTGTAGATCGAGACGAGCCGCTGCGACAGATCCTTCTGTGCGATGACGAGGTTCGAGCGCGCAACGTGCAGCCCGATGCGATTGATCGCAAGGCTGTGCTCGATCGCGTGGAGCTTGACGTTCGCGGAGTCGTAGCTGTTGCGTGCGCGCTCGAGGTTCGAGTCGAGCTGCTGGATCTGCAGCATCACCTGCTGCGCCTGCGCCTGCTTTGCGCTGATCGACGGGTCGGCGGTGGCCACACCGGCCGCGATGCACGCCGCGGCGAGGGCGAGGGCGAGGACCGGAGCCTGTCGCTTCAGTGTCTGGATGACGTTTCCCGACGTTCACCCGGCACGTCCGCACCGGGCCTCCCACACGTCACAAGGTCGGGACGCTACCAGGGCTTTCGGATGCTGGCAACCGGTAAAAGGCGCGAAAGTTGCCGCAAATTGCCACTAGCCCCACACCAGGATCCGGCAAAAGACCCTGCACAAACTGGACGAAATCACCGGATTCGTATGGTACGGTCCCGCCCTCGTGAGCGCCCGAAGGACACGATCCGCGGCGCTGCTCGCCGGCGTCTCCGCCGTGCTCGTCTTCGCCGCCGGCTCGCCTGCGGCCGCCGGCCCCGGGTCGCACGTGAGCAGCCTGCAGGCGCAGGAGAACACACTCGCAGGACGAGTCCACAGCGCGTCGCTCGATCTCTACGCGCTCGACTCGAATCTCGCTGTCGCGCAATCGAAGTTGACGAGCCTCCGTGCCGAGGCCTCGCGTCTTCGCCTCCAGCAGGTGCAACTCGCACAACAGATCACCGCGACACAACGCACGCTCACAATCTCGCAGCAGCATCTCGGCGAGAACCTTCGTCTGATGTACGAGCAAGGCGACACCGACCCCGTCGCCGTCATTCTCGGCGCAGAGTCGCTCGACGCCGCGGTGTCGACGCTCGACGGGCTGAAGCGCGTTACCGACCAGAGCAGCGGGTTCGTGGTCGCGTCTGCCCTGGCGAAACACCGACTGCAGATGCTGCGTGCAGCACTGTCAACGCATCGCGCACGCATCGCAAGCGCGGTCCGCGCTGCCGCCGGCACGACGAGAACGCTCGCATCGGCACGCGCCGACAGACTCTCCTTCATCTCCGGCCTGCGCGCGCAGCAGCAGTTGAAGGCTTCTCAGATTCAACAGCTCGAAGCGTCTGTGCAGCGCGCAGAGGCCAAGTCGACGACGCTGACCGCGGCGGTGGCCGCGAGCGGGCCGGTGCCCGCGGTCGTCGGTGATCCGAGCCCTGCTCCGGCGTCCGCCCAGAGCAGCGGCGGCCGCACGCTCGTCGTGTCCGCCACGGGCTATTCGCTTCCCGGCCACACCGCAACAGGGCTCCCCGTCGGTTGGGGCATCGTCGCCGTCGATCCCACGGTCATCCCGCTCGGCACGCGCATGACCGTCCCGGGCTACGGCGAGGCCGTAGCGGCCGACGTCGGCAGCGGCGTCCGCGGCGCAAGCATTGATCTCTGGTTCCCCACCGTCGCCCAGGCGTTCGCCTGGGGGCGGCGGACGGTCACCATCACCCTGCACTAGACTTGGCCGCGTAAGGGGGGTGTGAAGACCTGACAGAGCCGCTTTCGGCCAGCGATGAGCGGGGCCTCGAGACGCTTCGCGTCTTGATCGTCGACGACCATGACCTCTTCCGCACGGGCCTCCGCAACCTGCTCGAGGACCAGGGCGTCCAGGTCTCCGGCGAAGCCGCGTCGGGAACGGAGGCGGTCCGATCCGTCCGGGAGTTCGCTCCCGACGTCGTCGTCATGGATCTCAACATGCCCGGCATGGGCGGCGTCGAGGCGACGCGGCACATCGCGGCGATCGCTCCGCTCACGCGCGTCGTCGTGCTGACCATCTCCGACGAGGACGCCGACGTGCTGGACGCGATCCTCGCCGGCGCGTGCGGGTACCTGTTGAAGGACGCGTCGATCGACGAGTTGCTGGCCGGCATCCGCGCCGCGTCGCGCGGCGAGTCGCTGATCTCCCCCGGCATCGCCGCGAAGGTTCTGCAGCGTGTGCGCGCGACGAGCGCGCAGCCGGAGATCGCAGACGCGATCCGGTCCGAGCTGTCCGACCGCGAGATCGAGGTGCTGAAGCTGATCGCGAACGGCAAGGACAACGCCGTCATCGCCGCCGATCTGCACATCAGCCCGAAGACGGTGAAGAACCACATCTCCAACATCCTCATGAAGCTGCAGATCGACAACCGCATTCAGGCGGCGGTCTACGCCGTGCGGAGCGGGATTGTCTAGACGAGGCGCCGCTTGCCGGCGCCGACCTCAGGAGGCGCGGCTTCGCCGCATGTCCGTCTGCTCTGCCTACTCCAACGCTTGAGACTGGGCGACCGCTCTAAGACGCGTGCCGCAGCGCGCGCGTGCGCGCCTGCAACCGCCGCAGCAGCGTCCGCAAACGTCCGAGCTCGACATCAGCGCGCGTCAGCCGCCGGCCGAGCGCGACGATCTCCTCCGTGATGTGCTTCCCGACGGGCTCCTCCACCATCCGCGCCACCTCACCGATCCTGCGCTCGATGCGCGAGCGCTCGGCTTCGAGGGCGAGCGCCTCCGCGTAGCCGTCGGTCAGGGTCTCCTCCATGCTCTCGAGCGTCGGCGCAGCCGACCCGCTCGCAGGGGCTTCGAGCAGCTCTTCGATCCGCTGCAGCACGGCATCGTCGTTTCCGCCCACGCCCCTCGATTATCGAGGCCCTTTCTCCGGGCCGACAGGGCCTGCCGACCTATCTTCGCCGTCCGTACGACCCATCGCCCTTGACGACCCGCGTACCGACCCAAACAATGAAACGGCACGTGCTCGCCCGCGCCGTCGCCGCCCTTGGGGTCGTTTCCGCCGTCCTCGCCGCTCCGGGCGGCGCTGCGAACGGCTTGCTGCCGTCCCTCCTCTCCCGAGCGCTGAACGCGCCGTTCGTCGACTTCGCCACCTCAGGCGCCGTCGTGGTCGACCTCTCCACCGGCCGAGTCGTCTTCGCACACAACGCGACGCTGCCCCTCCGGCCTGCCTCGAACGAAAAGCTCGCGGTCACCTATGCGGCGCTGACCGCGCTCGGCCCCGCCTTCCGGATCGAGACGGACGTGCTCGGAGAAGGCGAGCAGGACCGATCGGCGTGGCACGGCAACCTCGTCCTCAAGGGCTACGGCGATCCGACGCTCTCGTCGCGGGACCTCGGGGCGCTCGCGCGTCAGGTGCGCGCGGACGGCATCACCACCGTCAGCGGCGAGGTGCTCGGCGACGAGACGTGGTTCGATGCGCACCGCACGGCGCCAGGCTGGAAGGCGGCCTTCTACATCAACGAGTCGCCGCCACTGTCGGCGCTCATCGTCGACCGCGGCGCCGTCGGACGATTCACGTCGCACAACCCGGCACTCTCGGCCGCGCAGACGTTCACGAAGCTCCTTCGCCGCGCGGGCGTGACAGTCGCCGGCGGCGCCACGCTCGGCGCCGCGGACGATGCCGGCGTCGAGCTCGCATCCGTCGACTCGCCGACGCTGGCCGCGATGGTCAACTGGATGGACAAGGTGAGCGACAACTTCACCGCGGAGATGCTCACGAAGGAGCTCGGCGCGGTGCAGGCCGGCGCAGGGACAACCGCGGCCGGCATCGGCGTCGTCCGCGCGCAGCTCGCGGCTGCCGGCATATCGCTCGACGGCGTGCGCATGGTCGACGGGTCGGGCCTTTCACTGCTCGACCGGATGACGGCGTCGACGCTCGTCGCGCTCCTCCGTCTGATGTGGAGCGATCCCTCGATGCATCAGGAGCTGCTCGCGTCGCTCCCCGTCGCCGGCCGGAGCGGAACATTGCACGACCGCATGCGCCACACCGTCGCCGTCGGCGTCGTGCGCGCGAAGACGGGGACGACGGACAACTCGACCGCCCTATCCGGCTTCGTCGGCGACAGCTATGTGTTCTCGGTCCTCGTCAACGGCGAACCGGTCTCCTGGACGGCGTCTCGCGACGCCGAAGACCGGTTCGCAGTCGCGCTAGCCGCGCAGCAGCTCCACTAGGTCGCCCTCCGAGAGAATCGCCACGCCGGCCTTCTCCGCCTTCGTGAGCTTCGACTTGCCCGGGTCCTCGCCGACGACCAGGCCGGTCGTCTTCGTGGAGACGGAGTCGGACACCTTCGCGCCGCGCGCTTCGAGCGCCGCCTCGGCCTCCTCGCGCGTGAAGCCCTCGAGCGTGCCGGTGACGACGTAGCGCTTGCCGGTGAGCGGCCCCTCGACCGGCCGCTCTTCCTCGCCCGCCTCGAAGCGCAGCCCCAGGTCGCGCAGGTCCTCGACCAGCCGGCGGTTGTCGTCGTCGCGGAACCACTCCGCGATCGCCTCCGCGCGCTCCGGGCCGATGCCCTCCGCCTCGACCAGCTCCTCCTGCGTCGCGTTCATCAACGCGTCCACGGTGCCGAAGTGGCGCGCGAGCGTCTGCCCCGTCACCCACCCGACGTCGGGGATGCTCAACCCGAAGAGGACGCGCGAGAACGGAATCGCCTTCGACGCTGCGATCGCGTCGATCGCATGGCCGGCGCTGATCTCCGCGTAGCCGTCGACCTCCATCAGCTCCTCCCGCGTCAACCTGTACAGCTCGGGGACGGAGCGCACGATGCCGAGATCCCACAGCCGGCGTACCGACTGCTCACCGACGCCGTCGATGTCGGCTGCCGCCATCACCCAGTTGATCAGCGCCTCGAGCCCGCGCGACGGGCAGGCCCGATTCGGGCAGCGGTGCATCGCCTCTCCCTCGGGCTTCACCACCTCGGTGCCGCACAGCGGGCAGTGCGTCGGCATGCGGAAACGCTTCGTTCCCTTCCGGTGCCCGCCTGCCGGACCGACGATCTGCGGGATGACGTCGCCCGCGCGCTGGACGATGACGTCGTCGCCCTCGCGGATCTCCTTGCGGTTGATGTCCTCCTCGTTGTGCAGCGTCGCGCGCGAGATGGTGACGCCGCCGACCTCGACCGGCTCGAGCACGGCCCACGGGTTGAGCGCGCCAGTCCGACCGACACGGATGAGGATCTTGTTCAGCCGCGTGACGGCGGTCATCGGTGCCCACTTGAATGCGCGCGCCCAGCGCGGGCGCTCGTGCAGCGAACCGAGGCGGGCCTGCTGGTCGAACGAGTCGACCTTGATGACGATGCCGTCGATCTCGTAGTCGAGCTCGGCACGTCGCAGCTCCCACGCACGCACGCGCTCTCCGATCTCCTCGATCGACTCCGCGCGTTCCGCGAGCGGATTCGTACGGAACCCGTGCGCGCGCAGCCACTGCAGCGTCTCCCAGTGTGTCGTCAACTCGTCGAGACCGTCGCGCCGCCCCGTCCCGTACACCCAGATCGAGAGCGGCCGCTGCGCCGTGATGGACGAGTCCTTCTGCCGGAGCGATCCCGCCGAGGCATTGCGCGGGTTCGGCGCGGTCGGCTTTCCTTCGGCGATGAGCCGCTCGTTGAAGTCTCGGAAGCCGGAGAGCGGCATGTACACCTCGCCGCGGACCTCGACGAGCGGTGGCGCGTCGCCTTGCATCTGCAGCGGGATGGCGCCGATCGTGCGCAGGTTAGGTGTGACGTCCTCGCCCTGCACGCCGTCTCCCCTGGTTGCGCCGCGCACGAAAGCCCCGTTCTCGTACACGAGGTTGATGGCGGAGCCGTCGATCTTCGGCTCCAGCACGTAGGCCACAGGCTCGTCGGTCCCGAGCCGCTTGCGCACGTCGTCGGCCCACTTGGCAATCGCCTCATCGGTGGTCACCTTCTCGAGCGACCCCATCGGCGACAGGTGCCGAACCTTCTGGAACTGCCCCGAGAGCGGGGCCCCGACGCGGTGCGTCGGCGAGTCGGGCGTGACGAGCTCGGGATGCTCCGCCTCGATCGCCGCCAGCTCGTCGAAGAGGACGTCGTAGGCGGCGTCCTCCATGATCGGGTCGTCCTCGACGTGGTAGGCGATGAGGGCGCGATTGAGGAGCTCGCGCAGCTCGGCAGCCCTCGCGGACGCCTCAGACCGCGGCAAGCAGCTCCTCCGCGGTGTCGACGATCGCGTCCGGGTGCTCGCGCTCGAGCAGCGAGCGGTCGTGGATGCGGCCCCACGTGACCGCCACGGATGCCATCCCGGCCGCCTTGGCGGCCCGGACGTCGAAGGGGGAGTCGCCGATGTAGACCGCCTCCTCCGGGCGGGCGCCGAGCCTCTCGGCCGCCAGGAGCAGCGGCTCTGGATCGGGCTTGTGGCGCTCGGTCTCGTCCCCGCCGACGATCACCTCGAACAGGTGGCCGAGGGGCACGTGCTCGAACGCGAGCTCGACGGTCGAGCGCCGCTTCGCGGTGACCACGGCCAGCCGGCGTCCCTCCGCATGAAGCCGTTCGAGGGCATCCTCCATGCCGGCGCAGCAGAGGAGCTCCTCGTGCAAGGGCTCGTTGTGGGCGCGGTAGACGGTGACGAGCTCGTCCACCCGCTCCGAGTCGAAGGCCTGCATCTGGGCCTCGAGGCCCGGGCCACCGACCGCCCGCATCAGCTCCTCGTCCGAGTATTCGCGCCCCAGCACCTCTCGGGTCGCATGGCGCATCGAGGCGAGGATGATCCCGCCGGAGTCGATGACCGTGCCGTCGAGATCGAACAAGACGACCGCAAAGTGGGGCATTCGGCGATCGTAGCTGGGGCTTCCCGTCTAAATCCCCCGTTCGGGGGGTGCTTTCGTCTCTCCCCCAACGAGAGGATGGGCACTGCAGGACTGCGGCTATCCACTTGGAGGTGAACCTGCATGGTTCGTTGGCTCTCTACGTCAGTCAAGGCAGCGGTTGCTCTCGGCGCACTTACCTCGCTCCTCGTTTCTTCGGGTGCGGGTCTGCGCTGGGGCGAACTCGCCGCCCTGCTGAACGGTCTGTTCTAGAAGGATTTCCGCGGCGGGGCCGGTGCCATTGCCGGCTCCCCCGCGCTCCCCGGCGGCGATGATCTCGACCGACAAGACACTCTTCGGCCTCCCCCCACGGCTCGTCGCCTACATCGCGGCCGTCGTGGTCCTCGCAGCCGGCGCCCTCGGCGTTTCTGCCGCGCGCCTCGCCGCGAACCCGCCCCGCCTGTACGACTGGCTGGGGATCGGCCTCTTCCTCGGGCTCGCCCTCATCGCGGACCTCCACCCGGTCCCGCTCGACGACAAGGGCAGCCAGGTTTCGCTCGCGTTCGTCTTCCTCATCGCCGTCCTCGTCATCTTCGGCTGGGCGGCGGCAATTCCGGTGGCGGCGCTCAGCATCCTCCTGCCCATGCTCTTCCAGGGCAACCCGGTGCTGCGCGCGGCATTCAACAGCGGCGCGTACGCCATCGCGGCGGCCGGCGCCGGCGCGACCAACTTCTTCGGCACGGTGGGCCAGAGCGATGTCGGCCGGATGTGCGTCTACGCGCTCGTCGGCGGCCTGATCTTCGTCCTCATCAACGCCGGCTTCGTCTCGGGCGCCGTCGCGCTCGCGGAAGGGCTCAAGTACCGCCCGACCGTCCTGTCGATGCTGCGGTATTCGGGCCCTGCGTTCGCGATCATGGCGTTCCTCGCCGCGCTCGCCGCGAACCTCTGGGCGATCAAGCCCGCCCTGCTCATCCTCCTCGCCGGGCCGCTGTTCGCGCTTTCGCTCTACCAGCACACCGCGCTCCGCTCGCGGCTCGCCCTCCACGATGCGCTCACGGACAACCTCACCGGCCTCGGCAACCATCGCTCCTACCAGGCGACCCTGCGCGAGCGAATCGCGTCGGCCCTCCACGACCACACCGAGTTCTCCCTCTGCATCGTCGACGTGGACGATTTCAAGCGGATCAACGACACCTACGGCCACCAGGTCGGCGACGACGTGCTCGTCGCGCTCTCCGCGATCCTCAGCAACGCCCGCGACGGAGCCGCGTTCCGCTGCGGCGGCGACGAGTTCGCCCTCCTGTTCGACGGGGACGGGACGATGGCGTTCGAGCGGGTCACCGAGGTCCAGGACGCGGTCGCCGCACTCGGCTTCACCCCGGTCACGATCAGCGTCGGCATCGCCAGCTTCCCGGGCCAGGCGGCCGACGCCGACGGCCTGCAGCGCATGGCCGACGGCGCCCTGTACTGGTCGAAGCACCACGGCAAGAACCGCTCCTTCGTGTACAGCCCGAAGGTCGTCCGTATCCACTCCGCCAAGGACCTCGAGTGGGAGACCGAGCGGATGGCGCGGCTGCGCGCGGCAAAGAACATCGTGCGCTTCGTCGACGCCAAGGACCCGATGACGGCCGACCATTCGGAGACCGTCGCCGCGCTCGCCGCCGCCATCGGCCACGAGATGGGGCTGGACGACAGCACGGTCGACCAGCTCGCCCTCGCCGGCCTTCTGCACGACATCGGCAAGATCGGCATCGCCGACAGCCTGCTCCAGGCTGCGCGCCCGCTCACCCCGGAGGAGTTCGTGATCGTCAAGACCCACTCGACGCTCGGCTACTCGCTCCTCGAGGGCCTCGGCATCGCGCCGATCGACGAGTGGATCCTCCACCACCACGAAGACTGGGACGGACGCGGCTATCCGGACCGACTGGCGGCGCAGGAGATCCCACTCGGTGCCCGCATCATCCGCGTGGCCGACGCCTTCGAAGCCATGACCGCGAACCGGCCGTATCGCTCCGCCCAGTCCGCCGAGTACGCGCTCGAGGAGCTCCGCACGAACGTCGGCATCCAGTTCGACGCGGTCGCCGTGGCGGCCGTCGAGGCGTACCTCGCCCGGGGATCGCGCGGCGAGACGCGCCCGGCCGGGCTGTCCATCGCGTTCGCGTAGGGCGGTGGACTCGTGGTTCTCGCCCTCCCGTTCCTGATCGGCGTCCTCGTCGCGCTGCCGCTCGGCGGCCGGCTGCGGGCGCTCGCCGCCGTTCGGCTGCGCTGGCTCGGCCTGGCGTACGTCGCGCTCGCGATCCAGATCGCCGCCTTCCCCGGGAGCTCGATGCCGTGGCATACGCCGGACGGCGTCGCCGTCGGCCTGTGGATCGCCTCCGACGTGCTGCTCGTTGCCGTGGTGGCTCGAAACGTGCGCCTGCCGGGCGTCGCGCTCGTCGCCGCCGGGCTCGGCTCCAACCTGCTCGCCGTCCTTGCCAACGGGGGGCACATGCCGGCGCTTCCGCGCGCGCTCGCCGCCGCGGGGCTCCACTACCGCGTGGACATGAACAGCGAAGCTATGGCGCACCCCGCGCTCCCGTGGCTCGTCGATCGCTGGGCGGCGCCGCACTGGATCCCGCTCGCGAACATCTTCTCGGTCGGAGACGTCGCCATCGCAGTTGGCGGCTTCGTCCTCGCGCTCGCCGTCACCGGCGCGCGCGTGCCAGGTCGCAAGCCGCGGCCGGCAACGAACCTGACAAGCTAGGCGCATCCGCTACCTCGTCGTTCCGCACACCCACTGGGACCGGGAGTGGTACCTCCCGTTCGAGGTCTTCCGGCTGCGCCTCGGCGCCGTCGTCGACGGCGTCCTCGACACGCTCGAGGGCGACGAGACATTCCGCTCGTTCACGCTCGACGGCCAGGGCGTCGTCCTCGAGGACTACGCCGACGTGCGACCCGACAACGTCGAGCGCCTGCGTGCGCTGCTCGCGGCAGGGCGGCTCGAGGCCGGCCCGTGGTACGTGCTGCCGGACGAGATCCTCGTCGGGAGCGAGGCGCTCGTGCGGAACCTCCTCCTCGGCCGGCGGGTCTGCCGCCGCTTCGGCGTCGAGCCGACCGTCGCAGGCTACGAGCCGGACAGTTTCGGTCATCCGGCGCAGCTGCCGCAGATCCTCGCCGGGTTCGGCCTCCCGACGTTCCTCTTCTCGCGCGGGCTCGGCGACCAGCTGGACGAGGTCGGCGTCGTCTTCCGCTGGCGCGCCGCCGGCGCGGAGGTGACCGCGTGCCAGTTCCTGCCGCATTACGACAACTTCGCACGGCTCACGACCGCGGAGGAGGCGGCCGAGCGCGTGGCGCAGATCGTCGAGCGCTTCGGCCCGCTGCTCGAGCGTGCCGGGCAGAGCACGATCCTGCTCGCGAACGGCTCCGACCACCTGCCCATCCAGCCGCACCTGCCGGAGATCTGCCGCGAGCTCGGGGCGTCGTTCCGGATCGGCCGCTACTCCGACTTCCGGCCGGAGACCGACGACCTCCCCGTCTACGAAGGAGAGCTCGTCGGCAGCCGCCTGCAGAACATCCTGCGCGGCGTCAACTCCGCGCGCATGTACCTGAAGCAGGCGAACGAACGCGCCGAGCGCCGCCTCCTGAGCACGGAGGCCGTGGCCGCGCTGCGGACGCTGCGCGACGGATCCCGGTTCCCGCACGAGGACATCCGACTCGCCTGGCGCGATCTGCTTCGCAACCACCCGCACGACTCCATCTGCGGCTGCTCGTGCGACGAGGTGCACCGCGACATGCTCGTGCGGTACGAGCAGCTCGACCGCACCCTGGAGATCGTGGAGCGCGAGGCGCTGGGCGTCGGGGGAGCGCTCGTCAACCCGCTCCCCTACAGGCGCGCCCGCCTCGTCGGCAACGGGCTCGTCGAGCTCGCCGGGTTCGAGGGCCGGCGGGCCGAGTCGCTCCCGCGCGCGGTCCTCCCGGTCGAGCTCGACATCGCCTTCGAGGACGAGCCGGACATCGGCGACCTCTACACCTTTTGCCCGGGCGGGCCTGTCCGGCGCGCGGAGCTCGTACGGTCGAGCATCGAGTCCGACGGCGCCCTGCTGCTCGAGCACGAGCTGCCAGGAATCCGCATCTCGACGATCGCGCGGGCCATGGCCGACCGGATCGAGCTCCGGACGACGGTCGAGAACGGGGCCGACGACCACCGCCTCCGCGTCCACTTCCCGGTGGCGGAGACGGGCGAGTGGGTGCGCGCCGAGAGTCAGTTCGCCGTTGTCCGCCGCCCGGTCGAGCCCGTCCCGCCCCGGGTGGAGTGGGTCGAGCCGGCGATCGCCGCCGCGCACACCCTCGGAGCCGTCGCCCTCGGCCCCCTGGCCCTCCTCACCAAGGGGCTGCCGGAGTACGAGGCCGGACGAGACGGGCTGCGCCTGACCCTCCTCCGCTGCGTGGGGACGATCTCACGGCCGAAGCTGCCCACGCGCCCCGTCGACGCCGGGCCGGACATCGCGACACCGGACGGGCAGTGCCGCGGGCGCCACGTCTTCGAATACGCCGTTCGATTCGACGCCGACCGCCTAACGGACGCCGCCCTCATCCGGACCGGCCAGGACTACCGGACGGACTTCCTCACCGGCGATCCGTTCGCGCCCCCCTTCACCCTGGAGGGGGACGTCGTCTTCTCCTGCCTCAAGGGCGCCGAGGACGGCGACGGCGCGATCCTGCGGGTCTTCAACCCGAACGCGGGGCCGGAGGCTGTCCGGATCGAAGGAGTGGCCGCGGTCCGGGTCCGTCTCGACGAGGAGGCGACCGCCGCCGGCGGCTTCACGCTCGCCGCGGGGGAGATCGCCACTTTCCGCCTGGGGATGAGTTCGGTATGAGTTGACGGCCGATACCCCTTCCTGGGGATGCAAGCTCACCGCAAAAAAGGAGGATGCGTTCTGCGAAGCGGGACTTTTCTGCGGACATCTCCTGGGAGGTGAAGATCTCGTGATTCGGTGGTATGCACGCGCGTGGGATGCGGCAACGCTCCTCAAGGGGGCCATGGCCCTCGCCGCCCTCGTTGCGCTCGTCGTTGGTGCTGGCGCGGACTGGCGCTGGGACTGACATCTAGCCGACTTCAGGCGGGATCGGCCGTGTGGCGGCCGATCCCGCTTCGGCTCTCGAACTGAAACCAAGACATGAACGGAACCCTGATCTGCGGCATGCCAGCTCGTCTATTCGCCTATATCTCGGCGACGACGGCACTTGCGGTACCCGCAATCCTTCTCTCCTTCGCCGTCATCGCCCTTCATCCGCCGTCGATCGACACGGCGGCGGGGGTCGCGCTCTTCTTCCTGCTCGCCCTTCTCGCCGATCTGCAGCCGATGCCGATGGGCGAGGGAGGCAAGACGGACGTCTCCATCACGAACGTCTTCACGATCACGGTGGCCATCCTCTATGGCTGGCGCTATGCCGTGCCGATGGCCGCGATCAGCATTGCGGCCTCGATGGTCGGCCGGCGGCCACCGGCGAGGATCGCCTTCAACGTCGCGAGCTACGGACTCGCCGCCTTCGCGGCGAGCCTGCCGGTGATCGTGTTCGGGAGCTCCGCTACGGTCGGCGCAGGAGAGCTGACGGCGTACATCCTCTGCGGCGCCTTCTTCAACGTCTGTACCAACGTGCTGCTCGTCTCGGGCGCGATCTCGATCTCGCAGGGCGTTCGCTACCGCGACGTCGTGCTTCCGGGACTGCGCCGCAGCGGCTTCGTCTTCATGATGATGGCGGTCCTCGCCGCGCTCGCGGCGAACCTCTGGGTCCTGCATCCCTGGCTGCTGTCGCTGCTCGCAGGCCCGCTGTTCACGCTCACGCTCTACCAGCGCAGCCTCTACCACTCCCATTTGGCCACGAAGGACGCGCGCACGGACAACCTGACGAGCCTCGGCAACCACCGGGCCTACCAGGCCGCGCTGCGCGGCTACATCGCGGATGCCGAGCACGAGAGCACCGAGTTCTCGCTGTGCATCGTCGACGTGGACGATTTCAAGCGGATCAACGACACCTACGGCCACCAGGTCGGCGACGACGTGCTCGTCGCCCTCGCCGAGATCCTGCGCAGCGCCCGCAACGGCGAAGCGTTCCGCTGCGGCGGCGACGAGTTCGCCGTGCTCTTCGACGGCGACGGAACCTTCGCCTTCGAGCGCATCACGGACATCCAGGAGGCCGTCGCCGGGCTCGGCCTCACCCCGGTGACGATCAGCGTCGGGATCGCGAGCTACCCCGGCCAGGCAGACGACGCCGACGGCCTCCAGCGGATGGCCGACGGCGCGCTGTACTGGTCGAAGCACCACGGCAAGAACCGTTCCTTCGTGTACAGCCCGAAGGTCGTTCGCATCCACTCCGCCAAGGAGCTGGAGTGGGAGACCGAGCGCGTCGCCCGCCTGCGAGCCGCGAAGAACATCGTGCGCTTCGTCGACGCGAAGGATCCGTCGACCGCGAACCATTCGGAGACGGTCTCCGCCCTGGCGGCCGCGATCGCCGCCGAGATGGGCCTGGACGAGAACACGGTCGATCAGCTCGCCCTCGCCGGCCTCCTGCACGACATCGGCAAGATCGGAATCCCCGACAGCCTCCTGCAGGCGCCGCGCGCGCTCACGGCGGTCGAGTTCGAGGCAATCAAGGCCCACCCCGGCCTCGGCTACTCGCTGCTCGAGGGGCTCGGGATCGCACCGATCGACGAGTGGATCCTCCACCACCACGAGAACTGGGACGGAAGCGGCTACCCCGACGGCCTGGCCGGCGAGGACATCCCGCTCGGCGCGCGCATCATCCGCGTGGCCGACGCCTTCGAGGCCATGACCGCGAACCGGCCCTACCGCGCCGCCCAGCCCGTCGAGTACGCCCTCAACGAGCTGCGCGCCAACGCCGGCACCCAGTTCGAGCGCGCCGCCGTCGCCGCCGTCGAAGCCTGCGTCGCGAACGCGTCCCCGGTCGAGAGGCGCGAAGCGCCGATCCTGGCGTTCGCGTAATGGCCCTGGCATTCCCCTTGCTCGCGGGGCTCGTGCTCGCGCCGCTTCTCGGAGGCCGCTGGAGCCGCATCGGCAAGCTGCGCCTGCGGTTCGTCTGGCTCTTCTACGTCGCGATCGCCGTCCAGCTCGCAGCGTTCCCGGTCAAGGCGATGCCCTGGCACACCTCCGACCGGATCGGCGTCGTGCTCTGGCTCTGCTCGTACGCGCTCTTCGCCGCCGGCGTCGCAGGCAACTTCCGCATCCCCGGCATCCCGCTCATTGCGATCGGCCTCGTCTCGAACCTGCTCGCGGTCACAACGAACGGCGGGCACATGCCGGCCCTGCCGTCGG
>Ga0307374_10009007_pt1 | contig 14794 bp, 11 predicted proteins | sample OX3MG_FD_202532 | JGI IMG/M metagenome (GOLD analysis project Ga0307374, IMG submission 202532) | Soil microbial communities from Risofladan, Vaasa, Finland - OX-3 | ecosystem: Environmental > Terrestrial > Soil > Coastal area > Acid sulfate soil | place: Finland: Risofladan, Vaasa | collected... | reverse complement strand
GAAAAGGAGGCCATTGACGCGGAGGATACACCCATGCCCTGACCCGGCCTCACGGCGGCATATCGGAATGGAGACGCCGGTCGACGCCCATTACAAGCTGCTCCGACGGTGAACGTGGGGCGACTGATGCATGGCGACACCAGAGGCGGGACCATTTCTCATCCAGAACCACCGTCACGGCGCTAGTGGGCTTTCAACGGCCATTCGTTACAGTCGCCCGCGGCCAGGAGTATGGAAACATTGGATGTTGACAGGCGACTAGGGTATTCGGTAAATGGTCATCATAGGGCCAGGTCTATCCTGCCCGTCGCTATGGATGATCGCTATGACCTTCGCTTTCCGCCGCAACTCACGGTAGCGTGCTGCTTGCACGGGAAAGTGCCGAGGGTCATGCTCGTACTCGCCATCCGTGTAACTATCCGTAATGACAAAGCGAACCCCCTGGCGAACCAGTGACGAGAAGGGTACGTTCCCGAGCGAGGAGGCCCAGTGAATCCTGAAATGGCGAGGGGACGAATCAAAAACGCGGCCTTCCCAATTCTCGGTCGCCACCTCGGCATGGGCTGGGAGGTGCGCATTGGCCCAGTCCGCGGCCACTTCCTCCGTGAAGCGGTGCGCCAACGCATAGTCCGAGAGTTGGTCACCATACGCCGCAAGATAGAGCGAGGGGCCCGCCGCGACGACAAGAACAAGCGCCAGGCTGACCCATTCGTTCCGTAGCACACGCCCTATCCCCGCGGCTGCCGTATCGCAGGCACACGCGGCGAGCAGGGCGAGGAAAGGCAGGATCGGCAACAAGTTCCGGTCAAACCGCACAAGGGTGCTGCAAAGGAGCACGTAGTAAGGAATGACAAAGGCCAGCAGCACAATACCTTGTTTTCTGAACCTGAAGGCCACCAGCGGAACGCCCACCAAGGCCAACACGGTCATCGGCAGCCCAATACCCCGCATCGCGAGATCCCACAGGTACCAGACGGCGTTGTCATTTCCTTGCGCTCCCGCATGACCGCCGTTATAGTGCTGGAAAACGGACTGCAATGATGCCTTGAACAAGGCCGAGTCGAGCAGCACGAATGGCGTCGTGATCAAGAATGTGAGAACGCAGACGCCGAGAGCGCCCAGCGCCTCGGCCAGGCGGCGGCGGATCGGTCGATTCCCGGCAAACGCCAACGCGGCAAGCGGCATGGCGATCGCCAGTGCGGCGTTGTATTTGGTGCCTGCCGCCAGCCCCGCCGACACACTTGAGGCAATAAGCATGATGGAGAAGGCGCTGTGGTCGTCAGCCAGCATGGCGAGGGCAAAAAACGCGGCGGCTGCCGTGAATAACGCGGTCGTGGCGTCAACCGTGATGTAGTGCGATTGCTGAACGTGAATGGCCGCGACCGCCAGAAAGAGGGCCGCAATGAGTCCGATTCGAGTCGATAGCCTACATCCTACGAGGTAGGTCACGAACACGGCCAGTGTGCCAAGAAGAGCGGTAAGCGCCCGGCTCATGCCGTAATAGAAGGGCTGAAGCGTGGAAGGACTTGTGAGCAGGGCCGGATGCACGATGCCGCCGATATGCCCTATCGCGGCTTGCCATGCAGCCTGCAAATAGTAGAAAAGCGAAGGGTACGTGAGATAGTGAGGATTGAGGTCGCCCGTCAGCCACATTTTCATTGTGCGATCGATGACCGATGCCTCGTCTGGTTGAAGAACGTACGGTAGCCCAAAGGTTAGACCCCATAGCCGGAGTCCAAGGGCTAGAACAAGGATCAGAACGAGAAATGTCGTCTTCATGCCGCCCCATTCTGGATGAAGATCTGGGAATGAATGCAACTCCTATTCGATGCCTTCCTCTGGGAAGAACCCTAACCACGACGGATTAGGCGGCCCACGAGGCCGCCGAGTATTCAAGCAGCCGGCGATGGCGCCGTTGGTGGGGGAGTGTTTGGCATCAAACGATGCGGCTTGATTGTACACTACGCACATCCTCGGATGAGATACGGGTGCGCCCACGAACGAGTGGAGGATGCGAGGCCATGGAGAGTGAGAACACCGTCCCCGACCGCCAGTACGCCCCACTTGATGAGAGCGCCGCCGCCGCCTACGCGGCGACGCGCCCACCGTTGCGCCGGGACGGTAGCGACCCGGGCGAGGTCCGCGCCCATGAGGTGGGGGACGGCAATCTCAACCTCGTTTTCATTATCACCAGCCAGAGCGGGCGGTCGTGCGCCCTGAAGCAGGCACTGCCCTACGTGCGGCTGGTGGGAGAAAGCTGGCCGCTCACGATCCAGCGCAATTATCTGGAACGGCAAGCGTACGAAGTCTATACCACTATTACCCCGGACCTTGTTCCCTCGATCTATCATGCCGACCCGCGGCAGGCGCTCTTTATCATGGAGGATCTATCGCGCCTAAGCATTGTCCGCGGCGGCCTCGTCAAGGGCCGAATGTTTCCCCGGTTGGCCGAGGACGTGGCGCGATTCGCCGCCGAGACCATGGTACACACCAGCGACTTTTACCTCGAAAGCGGCGAGAAGAAGCGACTCGCGGCCCGCTGTATTAACCCTGAGTTATGTAAAATTACCGAGGACTTGGTCCTCACGGACCCTTTTCATGACGCGCTCTCGAACGAGATCGAGCCGGAACTCCGCCCCACCATGGAGACGCTGTGGCAGGATACGCGCGTCCAGGACGCTACCGCCCGGCTGCGGTACGCCTTCGTTACCCGCGCCGAGGCGCTGTTGCATGGTGACCTCCATTCAGGCAGCGTGATGGCTAACAGCGAGGAAACGAAGATCGTGGATGCCGAATTCGCGTTCTTCGGCCCCATGGCTCTTGATATCGGCATGTTCATCGCCAACCTCTGGATGAGCGCCATCGCCCATCATACGACGCGCCCCGAGGATCCGTTCGCCCGCGACATCCTCGCCCAGGCGGATCGAACCTGGCGCTGCTTCGTGGCGCGCGTGGAGGCGCTGCTGCTTGACGCGCCGGTCTGGCGGTTGCCGGACGGGGCCCGGCGCGACTATCTGCTTGCGCTCGCGCGCGATGCCGCCGGGTTCGCCGGGGCCGAAATCATCCGCCGCACCATCGGTCTGGCCCGCGTGGCCGATCTGGAGAGCATCGCGGACCGTCCGACCCGGCTGCGAGCCAAGACAGCGGCGCTGGCGGCCGGACGCGCCCTTCTACGGGAGAGCTCGGCTATCGATGCCTTCGAGGCCGCGCATCAGGTGGTGCGACGAAGCGCCGGTCTCGCGTTCTGAGCCCGAGCGCTGGGGGTCAGGTGGCGTCGCTGCCGCCCAGCTTGAGCGCCAGCACATTGATCACCAGAGCGATCATCAGGATGATCCCATAGATCATGATCTTCGAATATTCATTGATCGATACCTGGTCCAGGCCGTTCTCCAGGACGCCGAGAATCAGCAGCCCGATGACCGTGTTGGCGATGCCGCCCTCGCCGCCGAACAGGGAACTACCGCCCAGCACCACGGCGGCAATACAATAGATCAGCACATCCCCACCCACCCCGGCCGGTTGCGCCGTGCCCAGGCGCCCAAGGTACAGGACTCCGGCCACCCCGGCGCAGAAGCCGGAAATGGTCAGCGCGGCGGTGATCACCCGTTTGGTGTGAATGCCGGAGAGTTCGGTCGCCTCGCGATTGCCGCCGACCATGTAGATGTAGCGGCCAAACCGCGTGTAGCCCAGCACGAAGTAGGCGATCGCCAGGAGGATAGCGGCGCCGATCGCGATCACCGGGATCTGGTGGAAGTAGGCTGAACCCAGCCAGTTGGTGAAGGAGGAGGATTTCAGATAGAGTATCTGGCCCTGGGTCACCAGGGTGACGATGCCGATGCTGATCTCCAGCATGGCCAGGGTGACCATGAACGAAGGAATACCGAGCAGGGTGGTGACCAGGCCGTTGACGAGCCCGGCCAGGGTACAGGCGCCGACCGCCAGAATGATCGCGGCCCACTCCGGCCAATTCAGGCCCGTCGTGCCGCCGGTAGGATTGTCACCCCCCATCACCGCGACCAGGATGACCGTGGACATAGTGGCGACGTTCGCCACGGAAAGGTCGATTTCCGAGCACAGAATCACGAAGGTATTGCCGATCGCCAGGGCTGCCAAGGGAGATACCTGCGAGAGCAAATTGGTCAGGTTCGCGGTGGTAAAAAAACTGCCCTGGGTGGTGAAGCTGAAAAAGACCACCAAGAGGAGCAAGGTGGCAAGGGGGGCCAGTACTCGAATATGCGAGCGCAGCCAGCGTACGGCGCGCCCCTGGTCTCGCACTCGCGCGGAAGGCTCCGCAACCACCGACATACGGGCAAATCCTCTCAATCACTTAGCCGAAGCTGAGCATGACATCCTTGCTGATCGCGGTGTTCACGAATTCCTTCATGATCCGGCCCTTGGAAATGACCAATATGCGATCGCTAATCGACATGACGGTCTCCGGCTCGGACGAGATGAGGATAACCGCTACTCCCTCCCGCTTGAGTTCCTGAACGATATCGAGGACGTCCTTCTTGGCTCCCACATCCATGCCGCGGGTGGGCTCGGTCAGAATCAGCACGGCAGGCAGGTAACGGATCCATTTGGCCAGAGCCACCTTTTGTTGATTGCCGCCGCTGAGGCTCAGCGCGGGCAGTTGCGCATTAGCTGGATGGGCGCCGACCCGATTGACCATTTCGGCGCCGATCCGGCGCTCGGTCTGTTCATGCAGCAGGACACGACGAATGCGTTCAAGAAAAGTTATGGTGATGTTACGGGTGAGCGAGGCTTTGAGCAACAGCGTGCTTTTCCGATTCTCGGGCAGATAGGCAATGCCGAGCCCCTTGGCCTGGGCCGGCGTCTTGATCCGCACTTGCTTGCCGCGAACCCGCACGACTCCGCCCTCGGACGGCGTAACTCCGAACAGGCTGCGGCCCAACTCAAAGTGGCCCGCCCCCATGTAGCCGTAGATGCCGAGGATTTCGCCGCGCCGTACCTGAAGGGAAATATCCTGGAACAGGCGGCCCGCGCGCAGGCCAACGGTTTCCAGGACGATCTCGCGATCGGTGGCCGGCGGCAGGATCGTACCCTGTTCGTACCCCTCCTCCAGCACATCCGCGTCGGCCCCGATCATCAAATGGATGAGCTGGCTCTTGTTAGCGTCCATCCGTGGCAAGGTGGCTACCTTGACCCCGTTCTTCAGCACCGTGACACGATCCGATAGGGCCAGAACGTCGTCCAGGAAATGCGAAATGAAGATGATCCCAACCCCCTGATCACGCAGACGGGTCGTGAACTCGAACAGCCGCTCGCATTCGCGCGGCGAGAGGGCGGAAGTCGGCTCATCCATCAAAATGATGCGCGCCCCCGAATAGACCACGCGGGCAATCTCCACCATCTGCTGCACGCCCAGGGGGAAGGATCCGAGGGGGCGGCGGACATTGACGTGTATGCCGAGGTCGCTCAAGTGGCGGCCCGCCTCGCGATACATCCGGCTCCACTTGACCACCCCGGCCGCGGTGACCGGCTGTACTCCCAGGAAGATATTTTCGGCCACGGTAAGCTGGCGGATTACGCTTAGCTCCTGGTAGATGACCCCCAGGCCGGCTGCCTTCGCGTCGGCCGCCGATTTGAAACGAACCGGTCGGCCATTGACCAGCATTGACCCTTCGTAGTCGCCGTGGACACCGGCGAAAATCTTGATCAGGGTGCTCTTCCCGGCCCCATTCTCCCCCACGAGACCGTGGATCTCGCCCCGTCGCAGATCAAAACCGACCCCTTTGAGGGCCACCGTACCACCAAAGCGTTTGGTGATGTCGCGCAACTCCAGAACTGGTGGTTCTTGGTTCACTGACTCTCCCGCGCGTCACTGTATAGTCCTCTAGCTTAGGGCATGTAGCGCGCACGTCTTTCATAGGGAGGCCGGGCGGATAACTCGCCCGGCCTCCGCGGTTGGCCAGCCCGGTTACATGAGGAAATGGCGTTCCATCCACAGCATGCCGGGGGCGTTTGCCGGGGTAACGACCGGACCATCGGCGACGATGTTCTTGGGGATCTGATTCGACCCCGGGCCCGTTTTCTCACCGTTCAACACGGCGGCGATCCCGGCGAACATCGCATAGCTGTGAACCCGGCAGGAAGGGTTGCGCACGGTCGCCGTCATGCTGCCGTTCAGCACGGCGTTAATCCCAGTCGGCATGGCGTCCACGCCGCCAATCTTGATTTTTCCGGTCATCCCATGGCGCTGGATGACCGTCGCGGCGGCCAGGGCCATATCGTCGTTGTGAAAGAAGGCGGCATCGATCTTCCCGGCGTACTTGTTCAGCCAGTCCTCCCACAAACGGGCGGTCTGGACCACGTCCCAGTTCCCGGTATCGGTGGCCAGCACCTTGATCCCAGGGAACTTCGCCACCGTCGCCTGGAAGCCCTTATTGCGGCCCTGCGCGCCGGTATGGCCGTAGGCGCCCCAGGTCTCCACGATGTTGCCCTTGCCGCCAATCGCGGTGATCAGGGCTTGGGTCACCGCCGAACCCATGAAGATGTTGTCCGCCGCGATGAACATATGCACGTCGATGCTGTCGAGCGGCGCGATCAGGGTATCGACATCAATGACCGGGATGCCGGCGGAGATCATTTTGTTCACCGGAGTCCCCAGGGTGCCGATGCTGTCGGCCTGGATGGCCACGAAGTCCCACTTCTTGGTAGACATATCGTCGATGGCGGTCCGCTGCTTGGCGGCATCGAGTTGCCCATCGTACCAGGTCACGTCCACACCCAGGATAGTGCCCCAATAGAGGGCGGTGTCGCGCCCCTGGGCGCACCAGGTGGCTTGCAAGCCGGCGTTGGAGTAGGCGGCCTTCAGGCGGCGCCCCGCCGCCACTTCGCGCATGTACTTCTCGGCGCGGGCCGGCTCAACCCCGAACATGGTGAGCATACCGGCGGCGCCCAGGCCGGCGGTAGAGGCGGCGGCGGTGGTGAGGAATCGCTTGCGGGAATGATGAGACTCCATTATGTACTCCTTTTCCCGAAGGTAGGGACGTTCTTCATGAGTGCGGCACTACCACCGGTGCTCGAGGGTTCACCCGGCGCCGCTACCAGGGACTGTGTGGGCAACTCATCCGGCCCACCCCGCGTGCGCGGGGAACTCAACCTTGCGCGCCAACCCCTCCACTGTTGGCTTGCGCCGTTCGTGTACCGCTACTCGATCGTGCTCACGCATGCCGATCGTAGGGTTCCGGGCTCCTCGAGCGTGGTAGTCGCGTTCGATGGTCTCAGTCACCAAGCCTGAGGGTGCTCGACAACAGGACGCTCCCCCAACCATGGCGGGCCGACATGCGGCAATAGGGTCGAATTTCATCACCAGGTGACGGAATTATAGTGCGGATAGCCGCCAGTACGCAAGAGGCTCATGGGATGCGAGTTGGGACCGGTACCGTGGGATCGATCTCCGGTATGCCGGACCCAGGCGCCGCCCCCAACGGAACCTCACCGGTCACCGGGCGCGGGACTAGCGGCGCGAGGGGCGGCAGCAACCCAACCTGATAGAGTTTATCCTGGCCCAACGGGGCCATGGCGATCGGGCAGTCCGAGGTGGACTTGGGGAGCCAGATGAACTCCGTGTTCTCGAAATACTGCACCAGACTCTTTCCCAGCCAACGCTTCTCGCTGATCGGATAGCCAAAGGTGGCGGGGCCGCCATTCCGTACGTAGCACGCGCGGAAGCGGTAGGTCACGGTATGTCCGGAGCGTGTGAAATAGGTCCGCCAACTCGAATTCGCCACCGGCTTCACCCTCGCCAACCATGAGGGATTCGGGACCGCCAGGATACCGAGAGGCAACGGAGACACCTGCCCATTAGTCCGGTTCAAGGTGAGCACCTGGTTGGTGAAATATTGCTCGGCCACCCCTCCTTCCTGGATCATCTGGGTGCGGGGCATGCCGAGCACGTTTATTCCCCCATGAAGTTGGAAATAGCGGAGGAACGGCCCCTGGACACTATGGCCGGTGTAGGGAAAGTAGAGGCTTCGATGAGAGCCCGAGCCGGTGAGAACAGTGCTTGATTTCCGGTCGGCGCTGAAAATCGACGGTTTCCAGGTGAAATCACCGAAACCATAATTCAGCAGGTCACGCGCGTCGGTAAACAAATTAGGCGTGTGCAGGAGAACCGCGATCAAATGGTGGCCAAACCGCTTCGCGTCCACCACCTGACAGATGCCGGCGCCGGTGGTCCAACCGGGCTTGATCCCGTCCGCGCCGGGATACCAGAAGATGACCGTGTCGATACTATCCAGCACATGCTCGCGATTGTGTTTGGTAGCCCGCACCACGTAGTGCTTGGTGGCGACGATCCGCGCGAACAGCGGCAAGGCCATAACGGCACGGGCCAACACCACCAGGTCGCGCGCCGATGCATAATGTGCCGGATCGTCGCCGTCCGGCGTGTCGGCAAACCCATACGGTGAGGTGAAGTGGGTTTCGGTCAGGCCCATAGCTTGGGCGGTGGCGTTCATACGCGCCAGGAAGGCGGCCTGACTCCCCGCGACATGCTCGGCGATGGCGATGGCCGCGTCGTTGCCGGAGGGAAGAAGCAGCCCGTACAGGAGATCACGCATGCTCACCCGCTCGCCCTCGCGCAAGCCCATGGTCGATTCGCCGATCGTGGCGGCGGCGCGGCTCACCCTGATCAGGTCGTCAAGCCGGCCGGCTCGAATAGCCAGCAGAGCCGTCATCATCTTGGTCGTGCTGGCCATGGGCAACGGCCGATCGGCATTCTTGAGGTAGAGCCACTGTCCGGTATCGGCGTCCAGCAGGGCGGCGGCCGAGGCCAAAACGGGCGGTGGAGCAAACGCCTGGGTGGTGGTGAGCGGACTGAGCGCCGCGGCACGCACCCTAACCGGCCAAGCGCCTCTCCCAACCCCGGTAAGCAGTATGAGGGCCGCGAGAGCCGAACGCGCCACCAATCCGGTCCAGGACACCGGACGATGCGAGGGGTTACGGACAGGGCGAAGTCGCGGGTTCGACATCGGGGCTAGCGTACGGTGGCCGATCCTCGCTGTCAAGCGGGATGTCGGCAAACCGCGATCTTACGATCGTATGTTTCCCGCCTATCTTATTGCGGGGAGCCGGCCCGGCCGCCGACTTGCCGAACATCCGCGTCCGCGAGCGGTATACTGTGGGCGCGCCGGATAGTCGGCGCGTGTACTGCCCCACATGGATGTTAAGGAGAACTCATGCGCAAATCGGTGCCGCGCCGGATCGCCACGGCATTCATCCTGCTTAGCCTTACGAGCGTCGCCGCCTGGGCGCCAGACCAATCGCAAGCCGTGAGCGTCCCAGCCTATCAGCTTACGCCGTTACCGGCGCTGAGCCCCCTGGGTTCGAGCTTCCAACCGGTGGCGCTGGCCAACGACGGCACAATCCTCGGCTACACGCAGCGGCAAATTGCCACAGCCGGCAACGAAGCCTTCCTCACTCATATCTACCTGCTGCCTCCAGGCGGCAACCTTCACGAGCTGGCCCAACCGAGCGGGATCAGTGACCTTATGCCCATGGGGATGAACAATCACGGGGAGATCATCGCCTACGACAGCAGCGACAGCAGCGGCTACACCGGCTACGTCTATCGGGCGGGAGTCTGGCATTCGTTGGCGCCCGGCGCCGACGATCCCACCGCGATCAGTGATGCCGGGCAAATCACCGGATTCGGCGAAGCCAACAATGGCTCCTATGCATTCCTGGTCGACGACCGAGGGGGCGCCTCGCGCGTGCTGGGCGCCCTTCCCTGTGGCTGCGCCACTAATGGTTGGGCCATTGGCCCTACCGGCGCCGTATTCGGCTCCGCCGACGATAGGTTCGGTAACCCGCACGCCGTGGTATTCCCAGCTAACGGGGGGCCGGCGAGCGACCTGCAAGGCGCCTTGCCGGGTGTCCTGTCCAGCGAGGAACGAGCGGTCAACGCGCACGGTATCGTCGCCGGCGTCCTCAGCATGAACGTCATGAGCGGGGATGACCATGTTACTCGTTATGATACGACCCTCCATGACCTGGGCGGCATCCCCAGTTGGCCGCACCTCGCGGTCACCGGCATCGATACCAGTGGACGCATTGTGGGAACCGCCAGCCGAACCGAGCACGCCGCGACCGTCAACCGTGCCTTCGTGGCCGATGCAGGCGGCCCGCACGATCTGACCACTCTCGCCGGACTGGGAACCACCGCCGTGATCCGGACCGCGGTGGCCGTCAATGCCGGGGGCGACATCCTGGCCCAAGCGGACCTGGGGCATGGCCTCATGACGGTGCTGCTGACCCCGCGGCCAGGGAGCGCGAGCGCTTTCCTGCCGGGCGGCACCAGCGGCTTCCCCCCCGTACCGGTCCCAGCGGGCGCCTTGACGGTCCAGACAAGCCAGGGAGAGACCACCTATACCTGTCCATTTTTTGGTTACGTGCTCACCGTGTCCCCTACCGAATGGGAGAATTACGCTTCCAGCGACTTCCTTGCGGGCGGAGCCTTCTGCGACCCGCAGGCCCAGATCAACTACGTCTCGGCGCCCTTTTCGACTGGCGGCAATATCAACAGTGAATTCTACGTCCTCGTGTTCCGCCACACGGCAAGTGCGGCTGATGCCTTGAGTCTGGCCCTGCACCACGTCTTCTCCGCCGCCGATTGGCCCCTGCTTCATCTGGTGGGCGGCGCTGCCCTCGGAAGCGCATCTCCGCCGATCTCCACCTTGCGCACCGCTCATGCAACCTGGACCATAACCAGCCTGAACATGATGTTTTCGGTTGCTTATGAGCAGCCGTTGGATGCACGCCAGATCATGGCCGTCACCCGCGCGGCCGATGGCTATACCTGGGTCATCCAGGGCAAGGCGCCCCTGAGCCTGCTGTCCAAGCAGATGCCGTGGCTGCAAGCGGTCATCACGTCCTTCCGCCCGCTCCCCGGTAGCCCGTATGAAACGGCGGCCACGCCGCCCAGCAACGTGAGGTTACTGTGATACCCCACCCCGTACGCGGGACGGCCTAACTCTCCCGGCGCCAACCAGCAAGGCGCACGCGGATCCAGGCGGCATCGGCGGGGACGCCTGGCGGGCGAGTCCCAGCGCGCGGGGGGTCGATCTCCAGCCAATGGCTGGTCGACCCCAGCACCTGCTCCCGTTCGCGGAGAAACTCGCGCTGCCCCGCTGTCCACGAAGAAGCGCGGCGCTACCTGGCGGGCCAGCATCTCACCGATCACCGCGATCAGCCGCGCATGGACGCCGCTCCAGCGGTCGGGTCGCTCCAAATAGGGATCCATGCCGAGGAAGGGGGAAGGCATCCGCGTCTTGAGGAGGCGACGATCTTCGACTCTACGATTTTATATTTCGCGCTCATTCGCTTGCTAGGAGTCAGCTTGCGTGGTAGCCGGCGCAATGGTCTCCAGGGCGATAAAGAGTTGAGTGGCGCCACCCGGCAGGCGAATGAAGCCGTATGCCTCTTCCGGGAATATCTTGTCGCCGGCGACGCTGACGCAACTCTCCACGCATAGGGCAGCGTAGGCCACCCCACGGACCTACGGATCTGCTCAACCGCCAGGATACCGGCGCTAACGAGCGCCCAGCGCCGGTTCGCTGATCGGCAGCACGATCGCCCGGCTGAGATTGCGCGGGGCCTCGGTGTCGATGCCATGGACCCGCGCGAGGCGTACCGCCAGCATTTGCGCCAGGGCCAGCGCAATCTGCGGGTCACCATTCGCCTGCGTGACCGTCGCCCCGGTAGCCCGCACATCGTCGAGTACCGCCGCGCCGGCGGCGTCATGCGGGGCATCAAACGACCAGACGAGGGTGCGCTCATCGGCACACGCGATCGGACCGTGCCGGTAGTCCAGGGTCTGGAAGGCCGAAGGGACGCCCAGGGCGGTCTCTTGCTGGTGCAGCGCCGCTCCCACGGCGAGGCCGTAGCGCCATCCGCGTCCCAAGAAGACCGTCCGGGCCAAACCCAGCAGGGGCGACGGATCGAAGACGGAGAGTTCCCGGTCCAGGCGGTCGGGCAGGTCATCCGGAGGCAGGGCCGCGCCGCCGATCAGGAGGCGAATGGCCAGCACCGCCGCGCTAATGAAGCGGGTCTGAATAATCCCCTGCTCCGGCGCGAACTCCAGAGGGAGGGTCTCCGCGGCAAGCGCTTCGGCGGGCGAACCCAGATCACCGGCAAGCAACAGAACGCGCGCCCCTGACTCTCGCGCCCTTGCCATCGCCTCTAGCAGTTCGGTCGTCTTCCCAGTTCTGCTGATCGCCACATGCGTCCATCCCGGGCGAGGCGCATAGTCGGATGGGAGAATGGCCTGGGCGGGGAACCCTCGCACCGCCTCGTAGAGCGCGGCCATGGCGATCCCCACGCAATTTGAAGAGCCGCAGCCCAGGAACACGGTCGGGCCGTCGAGCCCGATCCTGGATGCCCCTACCCGTTCGACCACCTGGCGCAAGATCGCTGGGGTACTAAGAATATCCGCTTCCACGTTGGTCATTTCGCGCTCCTCCCGCTGATGGCGACTGCCGGCCGGTCGAGCGCCGCCGCCACCCACGGAAGATCCCCGCCGTGCGCCCGCAGCAACTGATCGGCCAGGACAACGGCCTCGTCGAGCGAACGGACAGCGCCGTCCAGCGCGAGGGCCTGAATGAATTTATCGCGGCTGCCTTCCAGGGCCGCCTCCACGATGGTCTCCACCCACATGTAGCGCCCGACAAGGGCGCCCACCAGCGCGGCGGGCAACGGCGGCTGGGTAATGGCCCGCAGCCCGGCGCCATCGGCCACCGCCGGCCCCTCCACGATCACATCGGGAGGCAAGTTCGGCGCCTGGCCGGTATTCGGCAGGTTCGCCGAGAAGACGCGGCCCTGCTCACCGCGAATTGCATCGATGATTTCAATCACCTGTTCGTGCTCGCCCTCCAGGCGATCGAAATAGTCAGGCGGGAGCGAACCAGGCGCGCGCGCGTCCGCCGCCATCTGGGCGAACTCACGGTCGCCACGCGCGATGGCGCCCTCGAAGCTGAAGGCATCCACGCCCAGTGTCTTACCGTAATAGCCACCCTCACGGAAGAACTGCGGAAAAAACTCGGTCACATGGCGATCCAGAGCCGCCGGAAAGGCCCCGAAGCGATGCAACAGCTCCCAGCTGAATGGGTTATCCGTGGGGTCGTCGAACGGGCTGGGCTCCACGCCGAGCAAGGTCGAGTCTACCTCAGGGAGCCTGCCGGAGCGGGCGGCGGCGATCGCTCGCAGCCTGGGCATCACATCCGCCCCTCCGACTCGGGCCTCCACGAACCACGTGAGATGGTTGATCCCCACGGCGGTATGACGCAGTGAGCCGCGGGCAGCGCCGAGGGCGTCCTCGATATAGCGAGCCACGCCCGCGACCCCATGGCACAGCCCTACCACCGATACGCCGGTCGCCCGAGCGATCGCGCGGCACACTGGGGCCATGGGATTACCGTAGTTGAAGAACAGGGCCGCCGGCGCTAGCTCCCGAGCGTCGTGGGCGATCGCGACCATGGCTGGGATCATGCGCAGGGCGCGTGAACTGCCGCCTGGCCCCACCGTATCGCCGACCGGCATGTTGATGCCGTGGGTCCGCGGGATGAAGACGTCGCGCTCCCACCCGCGCCGGCCGCCGACCCCAACGGTGCAAATCACCGCCGTCGCTCCGGGGAGCAGGCGCCGCCGCTCCACGTCGGCGGAGAGGGTGATGGGCGCGGATCGCGCCACGATCATCTTGGTCGCCAGGCGTTCCGCCACCTCAAGCGCGCCGGGATCAACGTCCACCAGGGCCAGATCAGTCTCGGCGCCGCGTTGGATCAGGTCGGCGACCAAGCCCCTGGTAAACACAGCGCTTCCGGCGCCGATCAGTACGATCCGCTCTCTTCGCATTTCTTCCTCATTCCTCGTCCGGGGTGGCCAGGATCACCTCGATCCCCGCTTCCCGCAAGGTATCCAGTTCATCCGCGGGCGCGGCCGCGTCGGTAATCAGGGTATGCATGGCATGGCTCGGCGCGATCAGGGCCAGGGTCACGCGGCCGATCTTGGTATGGTCGGCCACCACCACTACCCGTTTGGCTCGCTCGATCAGAAGGCGGTTAACGGCCGCTTCCAGCTGGTTGTAGGTGGTCAGTCCATGGCGCCGGGTCAGCCCATCCACCCCGATAAACGCCACATCCACATAGAGGTCGCGCAGTGACTGCTCGGCCAGGGGACCATGCATCTCCAAAGTGCCGCGCAGGCGGCCACCGGTCACCGTGATCTCCGCGTCGGGTGACTCGACCAGTTCGGCCGCCACCCCAATAGAGTTGGTGACCGCCCGTAGGTGGGGCATCGCCCGCAGCGCCCGAGCCACCTGGACGGTAGTGGTGCCTCCGGTAAAGGCCATGACGTCGCCCGGTCCCACCAGCCGCGCGGCGACGAGTCCAATGGCGAGCTTTTCCCGGGCGCACACGGTAATCTTCTCGCGAATACTCGGCTCCGGCTCTGCCTGCCTTGACTCAAGACGGCGGAGTGCCCCCCCATGCGCCCGACGCAACAGACCCGCGTCCTCGAGCAGCTGGAGGTCGCGGCGCAAGGTGGCCACCGAGCAACCGAGCCGGCGGCTCAGAACAGTAGCTTTCAGGGCGCCATGCTGGGACAGGGTGGTGAGGATGCGCTCACGCCGCTCTTCCCCAAACAGGCGCGTGGTCATCAGGCTTATCTCCCGTCCAGATGCGGTCTCGTACGCGCGGCCGACAGTGAACGAGCGGTCGGATGCACTTCGGATAGTAGTGCCCGCCAAGGCGACGGAATCACTTCACGCTCCCGG
>Ga0307374_10009006_pt1 | contig 14796 bp, 10 predicted proteins | sample OX3MG_FD_202532 | JGI IMG/M metagenome (GOLD analysis project Ga0307374, IMG submission 202532) | Soil microbial communities from Risofladan, Vaasa, Finland - OX-3 | ecosystem: Environmental > Terrestrial > Soil > Coastal area > Acid sulfate soil | place: Finland: Risofladan, Vaasa | collected... | reverse complement strand
ACGCTTCCTTGGTATTTTCCCTCAACCTTCGAACACTTTTTACCCGAACCTTCGAACGTTTCCCTTAACCTTCGAACAGATCGGTTAAAATCCTCGCAGAAAGATCTGCCAAAAAGCTTCCAAAACGTCTTGAAAAGCTGGTAGAAAAGGAGAGAGCCAAAAGAATTCAGAGTACTTTTTGGGGAAATTCGCTTCAAATAGAACAGCACTCATGATATACTCATTTTTGTGGGGGAAAGTGGCGAGCGCGTTGTATTTTATCTCGACGAGGTATAAATTTTTCAACACCATAGCATGTAGAGCGAGTGATAGATAAGCCGAATGACTCTTGCAGGGAGTACATCCTATGGCAAATCAAGAACATCTCGATATCCTCAAACAAGGAGTGAAGAGGTGGAACCAGTGGAGAGCAGAGTATAACGATATAATACCTGACCTCAAGGGAGCTGGCATTACAGAAGTCAACCTGAAGGAAGCCGACCTCCATGATGCTGATCTCGCAGGTGTTGTCCTCAACGGAACCTACCTCTTTGATGCCGACCTCAGAAACGCCAACCTCAGCGAAGCTTACCTCATACAAGCGGATCTCAGACGCGCCAACCTCACAGGAGCTTACCTCTTCGAAGCCCGCCTTAGCGAGGCCAACCTCTGGGGAGCCAACCTCACGGGAGCCGATCTGAACGGTGCCGACCTTCATGAAGCCAACCTCACGGGAGCTTACCTTGCAGGAGCCAACCTCTTTGAAGCCAGCCTCATGAGAGCCAATCTCAGCGAAGCCAATCTCAGCAGGGCCAACCTCATGAGAGCCGACCTCAGCAGAGCTACATTAGTGAGCACAAATTTTGCAGAAGCGGACCTCACACATTGTCATATTTATGGAATAGCAGCCTGGGGTGTCGAACTGAAAGGAGCAATACAAAACAACTTAGTCATCACTCCTAGAGAGGAACCAATCATTACCGTCGATAATCTCAAGATTGCCCAGTTCATCTACTTGTTGCTGAATAATGCGGAAATTCGTGATGTCATTGACACCATTGCTAGGAAAGCTGTCCTCATTCTTGGCCGCTTCACGCCTGAGCGAAAAGTCGTCCTTGATGCACTAAGAGAAGCCCTTCGTACACAGGGATACGTACCAATTCTGTTCGATTTTGACAAACCAAGCAGCCGAAATTTTACCGAGACTGTGAGAACACTTGCCCATCTTTCACGGTTTATCATCGCTGACCTCACCGACCCAAGCAGTATCCCTCAAGAACTCTACGCGATTGTCCCAACGCTTGCTGTCCCTGTTCGACCAGTGTTGCTTGAGGGAAAGAGGGAATATGCCATGTCTCTTGACCTTTTGACTACTTACCACTGGATGCTTCCTATCCACTTTTACAGGGACCAAGCTGATCTATTAGCAACACTGAAAGAACAGGTCATTGAGCCCGCTGAACGGAAGGCGCAGGAATTAGAGAAGCGTTAGCATCAACAACGGTCGCTCAAATCAATGAAAGAGAGGTCGATATGAAAAAGCCGCCAGATGCATCTTCAGAACGTAGTGGTACCCCTGGCCTGGATATTTTTAAAATTGCTAGCCAATCGATCTCTGGTTACATTCCTGGCTTCAAAACGGGAAACAAACGAGAAATTCGCTTTCCATATACCAGTACTCCAGAGCAAAAGCTTGCTATCTACCTTGAGTACCACCCACATGTGAGCTTCTACCAGCGTGGTGATGCGAGTGAAGCTTTTGCGCGGGCGCGTCATCTCCACACACCTCTTGGCACTCCCTACCCCATTGGTTACTTCTATGAAGGAAATGCACATGCATATTTACCCGACTTCGTCGGCACACTCTGTGATGGAAAGTTGTTCATTGCTGAGGCAGGGCTGGAAGAGCAAAAAAGCAAAGGGCAGGCTCTGGCAAAAGCAGAAGCGGCTCGACGCCTGGCACAGCTCAAAGGCGGCGTTTATTGGATTGGCACTGAAAAAAATCTCTCTCTCAAACGCCACCGCAATTTACTCTTTCTCCATACTCGACGCGAGACGTTCCGAGCCTACGATGAGATTGAGGCTACCCTGCTCGCGTACTGGCCGAGAGGCGAGTTTAGTAGTGTCAGTGAACTGGTCCAACGGTTCGGTAGCCGCTGGTCAGACCACGAAGTTGAGGCGGCGGTGTGGAAATTGGTTGGTGATGCTGCGGCAGAAGGGCGGCTTCTTGTTGATTTAACAGAGGTAGAACTTTCCCTCACGGCACCTCTCGCTTTGCTGGATCTTGAACTCCCGCCTATTCTCCCTGATCCTCTGCCTTCTTCGTTAGAAGCTGAAGATGAGGAGATTGCTCCTGTTCCTCTTGTTCCAACAGATATTGATGCTCCTCTGGCTCAGGCTGGTTCCCTTGGAGGGACCTTTGACGATTCGACTCTAGAACCAGAGGTGCGCACCCGTTTCCAGCGCAATCTTGCGGCAGTGACCGATGTCCTCAACGGGAAAAGCGTACGCCAGGCCGCTGAGGAACATGGAATGGCTGTTGCAACCCTTTCTCGGCTTCAAGCGCGCGTGAAAGCGCATGGGCAAATGGCATGTGTCCCCATGGGGGTGTATCATCGTGAACGCGAGATTCATCCTGAACTTCAACGTTTGATACGAAAACTGTACACCCAGGTGATGCGCCCGACAATCCAGGCTGTTTACGAAGATGTTCGTCTCAAAAATCTTGCGAAGGAACTCAGCGAGCGCGAGGGCATCCTGGTGCGCACGCCCACCTACAAACAAGTCTACGCGTTTCTCAAGTCCATTGAGCAAGAACCCCAGGTGGTTGAAGCACGTTCTGGCCTGAAACATCCTCCACGCGGAAGAACCTCTCCACAGTCCTATGTGCTTTCGATCCCCTTTCCTGCTTTCATTTGTCAGGTCGATGAGCATACCCTTGATCAATTAATCGTCGCAGCCGACGGGACGCCGATTACGCGGCGCGTTCACGGGGCGGTGCTGATTTGCGTCAAAACGGCAGCCATTCTTGGCGCGGTTCTTTCGCTTGATACGCTGACAGAGGAAGACTACATGCGGCTGATCAAGCAGGCGTTGGAACCCAAGGACGAATTGGTTATTCGTTATGGATGCAAGCACTCCTGGCCCTGTACAGGGAAGCCGGCGGTCATTTTTCATGATCGTGGCAAAATTTTTACCTCTGAGCGGGCAACTCAGGTGGTTGTGGATCGTCTCAAGATCACCACAGAGCAAGCTCCTCCCTTTGCTCCCTCGGCCAAAGGAACCGTGGAGGCGCTCTTTACCTGGACTACTCGCAAATTTGAGCATCGATTGGCGGGCACGACGAAATCGACCCCGCAAGATCGGGGCGCATATGACAGCGTGCGGGAAGCAAAAAAGGCTGGCATGACCCTGGATGTGTTGGAGGAATTGTTCACACAGGCGATTGTTGATGGGTATATGCAAGAATGGAATGATCTTCGAAGGCAAACGCCCGTTGCCTTGTGGCAGGAGAGTGTGCGGGAAAAAGGAGTTCTCCCCTGGTTGGGATCACGGGACGATCTGAAATTGTTGCTTATGAAAGCCCAAAACCGCCAGAATCGGGAAACTGGGCGATATGCGATTACTGAAAATCGCATATCGTTCCTGGGACGCCACTATGTTGGCCCAGGCATCCTGGATCGTTTGCGGGGCAAAGAGATCGATATTTATTACGATCGCCGTGATATTACTGTCATTTACCTCTTTCTGGAGGGAGAACTGGTTGGAGAAGCATACTGTACCCAATATCTCAATCGACGGGTCAGTTGGTGGGAGGCACGAGCGGAGCGCCGAGCTGATGCGGCGCTCAAGGAAGTCGCGACAGCAGAAAGCCTGGAAAATCGGCAAGACATTCAGCAGAAAGCCACAGCCGGAAAGCGCATTCATTCACTCGAAACCAAACGGCTCGAAAAACAGCGTCAGCTCGATCGGCAGCGACAAGATATTCATCCTGAACACGTCCAGGAGGTCTTACAAGCGCTGGCGAAAGAGCAAGCGACACCTCCAACCCGTCCTCCTGTATCCAGGCTGCTTGCTCCTGCGGTGCCAAGAGAAGATCCTCCAGGGGCATCTATCGAGCACTTGCCCATCCGAGATCTGAGAGGAGATGATGACGATGCCACTTTCTGAGCAGGAACGTCCTCCTTTTGTCTTGCGGAGGAATTTCATCTTGACCCCTTTCGAGAAACGTTTTCAAGGAATATTGCAGAATGCGCGACAGAATCGGAGTTGGCATATCATTGCTGCAGTCCCTGGGAGCGGGAAGTCGCTGGGAATCCATGACTTTGTGAGGCACAGCGGTGCGTACAAGGAAGCTGACGGGAGAACGTTTCTTCCCGTGCTTGCGATCCGGGCACCAGGGGAAGGCTCAACCGAACAGGCACTGGGTCAGGCGCTTTCAGATACCTTCGGTGTGGTTCCCAAGATGCCCTGGTATGCGCGTCGCACCTGGCTCATACAAGAAATGGCAGGGGATCAGGTTGAATGCATCATTGCAGATGATGCCCAGGATTTCTCGCGACATCATCTCGCCTTTCTCAAGAAATTGACCGATGACCTTGCCGCTCCACCCTATGAGCACCCGGTTGGCCTTTGCCTTGTCGTTGCTCACAGTGGTAATGTGGCACCGTTTAAAGAGGTCTTTAGTCGCCCAGAAATCCTCTGGCGGCAATTTCGTCGCCGTTTGGATACTGAACAACCGATCTGTACTGTCCTGGGACACACCGCTGATGAGGTGCGATTGGTCTTGACGGCATTTGAAGATCTCTATCGGAGCCAATTGCCGGATCTCCAATTACGTCTCTGGGCCGACTCCATTTTTGAATGGCTCACACACCCCATCCTTGACCCTGATGCAACGGGGCGTGTGACCATGGATCATTTGACCAGGCTCGTGACGACATCGCTTCGGCGTACCTATGAGCAGGGTGCGACGAATGTCACTGCGGCGACACTCCAGGCAGTTGCTGATTTGATGATTCTGCGGCGCGATGAGATTACCATCATTGATGATGTTCCTCCTGAAGAATTCCCTCCAGAACAGGGAGTGGGTTAATGACTACCATCGCTCTCAGTGATCCTGGCTGGCAAACTACTTTTCCTCATCGGGTAACTCCGCTGTACGAGGAATGGTTTGCCGGACTGTTACTTCGCTGCGACGAGGCCAATCATTGGGCAAGTGGAACAACCTTTACGTGTCTTAAACAGGTCAGTAGCCCCAACAGACCAATTTTACTCCCTCAACTCAGCGTGCCTATGCCTGACCAAGTCGAGTATGTCGCAGAGCGGTTGGCTCTCCCTGTACAGGAGATCCGTTCTACGACCTATCTTCCTGACCTTGCTCGCTGCTATGGCCTCCCTCACCCCCTTCCAGGGGATTTGAAGCCGTCTTTAACCTTTCGGATCTGTCCAGTATGTCTTACTGAGAGTCGTCTCCTCAAGCGGACACTGGTCTTACGCTATGTGTCATATTGTGCCTGGCATGAAGTGACCTTGCTCTCGACCTGCCAGTGCGGAAGCCCTTTGCGTCTGTTTGATCCACAAAGCTTGCCCTTTACCTGTGGTACGTGTGGAAGAGGTTGGGTTGATTTGCCCCGAATCTCTCCCACGCCTGAGCGAATAGCGGTCACCCGTCAACTGTTGTCCTGCTATGAATGCTTCCTCAGTTGGGGCAATCCGATATTCGTGAACCAAGCGTTGCATGCAGTGGTTCACGCGTGGGAAGAAGAGATTGTGCGCGGCAGGAAACTGCCTGTTCAGAGACTCTCCTACAGAAAGAGTTCCTATCCCCCTGTCGAGTCAAATCATGTTAGTTCTCTGAGCGTTCTTGTGCTTAATCTTGTGAAATACCATGTGTACTACGATCCAAAGGTCGTTTTCTGGGGTCAGGAAGATTGGGAGTGAGAGAAAGAGTGGAAACGCACAAAGCATTAGGAGAAAAGATTTTCCTGAACGAGTTTTTCTGGAAGACGACATTTCCTCATCGGGTGATGCCCATGGAAGATGAATGGTTGCCTGGCGTGCTTTTACGTTGTGATGAAGCCAATCATTGGGGAAGTGGAATGACCATGACTCATCTTTTTCGCTCGATCAGCAGGTCGCTCTTGAGAGGGAGAAAGGGGAAACCAGGTTGGATCGTTGTGCCTTCGCCAGCACTCGAATACATGGCCCAGGTTCTTGCTATTCCGGTGAGTAGGCTTCTTGTTACAACCTATCAGGCTGAACTTGCTCGCCTCTATGCTCCTTCTGGCCCCCACGCGGCACAATTGAGCGCAGCACGTCCTTTGCATTTGTGTCCAGTATGTATTGCAGAGGCAAGATTTCTCAGGCGCATTACGATTTTGCCTCATATTCATTTCTGCCCACATCATCAGGTGGTATTGGTGAGTGTATGCCGATGCGGTACTGGTCTTCAGCTGTTTTCTCAGCGCTCACAGCCATTTGTCTGCTGTGATTGTGGGTGGGAGTGGGCGCGGCTGTCTTTGTTTCCGGCTCCACCAGAGCGTTTCCAACTGGAACAAAAAGCGTTGTCTTGCTACGAACTGTTCTTCACGCAAGGAACCCCGCAACTGCTTGCACGCGCTCTAAAGCTTATTCGCGAAAAACTCAAACAAGAGAAAATTATTCAGGTCAGGCTTCTTGATGGGACGATCAAACATGTGGAGCATTATGAGCTGACAAAGGCTTCGCTCGGCTATCTCGTTGATTTGCTTGTGAGCTTAGATCTTTCACCGCAACTGATGGAATGATCTCTCATGTTCGTATTCCTAAAAGCTGTGGCGAAAAGTATGCCGTCTGGTGGGTGGCTGGCATTAGTGTTCGATGGTTCAGGGAAATTTTTTGACCTGAACCATCGAACATTCTTCTTCCTCACGCTCGAATTTGTTCGATGGTTGAGGGAAACTACCATCTGTCACAGATGTGCCAATGCGTCTATTTTACTTACAGTTATCATTAGGGTATGAGGACAATTGAATGAAGATTCTATTTTCGTAGGAATGTGGATGGACAGGAGAAGGCAATGCGTCACCCAATGCAACGGTATATCATAATTGTGCTGATCGTTACTCTACTGCCTGGTCTGTGGAACCTGGCAGGTCCGACAAGGCAGGCCCTGGCAGACTCAACAGTTGCGCCAGCCATCAGTGCCAGCCCCGGCACTCTACAAACAGGTGGAGCGGCCGCGATTAAGGCAGTCGTTACGGTCACGGGGCAAGGATTTAGCTCTGGAGAGACGATCACCCTGTCGTTGAATGGACGGGTTCTCGCTACCACACCGAGTCCGCTGGTAGCAGCCGGTGACGGCAGCTTCAACGGAACGTTCCTCGTGCCAAATCTGACGGTTCGAGCCTATCCTCTTGTAGCTGTCGGCCAGAGTAGCGGTATCAGCGCCAACATAATTTTCTGGCTGAGAGCGCCCAACGAGAATGTCTATTCCCCCCTATCTGGACAGGACAGCTATCAGATCACCGGTAAACACCCGCGTGAGCCGCAGATGTACTACCTGCGCATCACAAATACAGGGGATGCTAACCTGGTGAACCCCAAAGTCTTACCCGATAGTCTGCCCGGACAGGACCCCGTAGTTGATACATCCAGCATGCAATCAATTGTCAACGGGGTATTCGCTGCCAATCCCAATGCTGTCACCGATGCACAGAAAACTTTTGCCCTGTGGCAATGGGTGACAGACTACACCTATCACTATTATGACCCCCAGAATCCAAACGTAACGAATCAGTTGGATGTCATCGGCATGCTCAACAACTATGGTTTTGCGCGCTGCGAGAACCAGGCTCGCCTGCTGGCGGACCTGTTCCAGGCGGCGGGCTACCAGGCTCGCACCTGGAACCTGAATGGACACGCGGAGCCTGAAGTCTACTATGACAATGCCTGGCATATGTATGATGCCGACGAGGAGAAATACTTTGTGGGGCCAGACGGCAGCACGGTGCTGGGCGTACAGGACCTCGAAAGTAATCCGCAGCCTGTCTTTCTCGATACCAACGCCGCCGGAGTGGCGTTGCACTACCCTGCAACTCAAATGGCTAACTTCTACCTTACGACCGCCGACAACAAACCTCTGGGCAATATCTACCCACCGGCCCCGCACAACTCCGGTCTCACTCTACGCAAGAATGAGACCTTGATGGAGTACTGGAACAAAATCAGCAAGTATCACAACAACACCTCCTACGCTGCCCCACCAGTGTCTACGAATGGAGATATTGTCTATACACCCGATCTATCGCAATCCAGCTACCAGAATGGGGTTTTTAATCAGACAAATGTGAGTAGTTTTAGCCAGGACGGGTTGCAGCCCAATATCCATTCTCAGATACCCGGAACAACGACATCGCTGGTCTATCAATTCCAGAGTCCCTATGTCTTAGTTGGTAGTGTACTCAGCGCCCAGACATACCTCGCAACTAGCAACGATAGCTTGAGTATCTACTTCTCACTCGATGGCACCAATTGGGGCAACCCCGTCTATACCCAGACAAAGTTGGGCTACGACAACCCCACGCTTGACTTGAGCGCCTATTTGAATAATCGCATTTTGCCGGAAGAATACCAGTATTATGTGATGTTCCAATGGACGGCCAACTCAGCGGCTAACGGAGCAGGACTCAATAGCTTCAACCTCGACAGTCAGTTCGAGCAGGCCTGGGAGTCGATACCTCCCCTACACTCGGGCACAACAACGATCGCTTACAGCGACCAGAGTAATGGAGCCAATCCCTATCCACCTGGAACAGTGCAGATCGCCTATGGATGGAAATCTCAGGGAGCTCCTGCGAACCTGGTCGGTTCTACATTGGCAGCAGACTACACCAGCATTCCGGCTAATGGCGCTACCTTTGCCAACGTCACACTGCGTCTCAGGACCTTGTCGGGCACGAAAATCCCCTATCAGTATGTGCAGCTTATCCCCAACGCGGGAGCCAATGTACAGATCCAACGTATGTATCAATACCAGGGTCTGCGCGGACAGACCGATAACAATGGGCAGGCCATTTTCGAGGTCCGTTCACAGCAGGCTGGAACGGTGACACTGACCGCCGCAGATAAGAATGGGGTGTCCCTGGGACTTCCACCTCTCACACTCACGTTTATAACACCTCCCCCACCGACAACGCTATCCTCCTCGGAAGGACCAACCATCGTGAATGGTAATTTTGCGACAGGTGATCTGACAGGGTGGACGGCAGGAGGAGCAGTAGCCCCCACAGTTGAATCATCTATTGTTCCTAACGGCACGTATGCCGCGCAATTGGGGGCAACGTCGCCATCGGGAACACCAGAGGATTCGTCGTTACTTGAAACGATCAGTGTGCCAGCTAAAGCAAAAAGCTTGACCCTGACCTACTGGTTTTCGAACCCAAACGCAGATAGCACGAACTATTTCGAGATATGGATGCAAGATACCGCCGGAGACAGGGTCTACCGGCTGTTCAGCGCCTATGTTGACAGCGGTGGTTGGAAAACGTTGACCCTCTCCTATTTCGATAAGTATCAAGGAAATACCGTCCAGATCCTCTTCAACCTTCACCAGGATGGATCAAGTAATCCGGCCTACGCCTATCTCGATAATGTTCAGATCAATTAGGTCGGATCTTGCGGTTCTCCGTCCTTCCGGGTGATTTGTAGGGACGCGATTGATCGCGTCCGCGTGGGCGAGTATCGGCGTGGGCGGACGCGATTGATCGCGTCCGCGTGGGCGAGTATCGGCGTGGGCGGACGCGATTGATCGCGTCCCTACACATGTGCGTCCTTTTTCACCCGCAATGATGCAGACCCATCTTGCTTATGGCTTGACGATAAATGTACAGCTAGCCATACTGTAGTTCAGCGCGCCATCCACCACATACACCACGAGCGTATGCCTGCCAGGTGAGAGGTGGCTCACATCAAGCGTCAAGGTAGGACCAAGATACGGTTGGTTGCCGAAGCGATCCAGGAACCAGGTAATGCGCACCACACCTACGTTATCTCCAACCAGCGTGCGGCAAGAGAGATTCGAACCTTCGAGGAGAGGTTGTCCCGTAACCACGTAGGGGGCAATGGTATCGGGAGGCGGATGAGAATGGAGATTCCAGCCAGCGGATGCCAGAAATTCCTGCGCTGATATGCTGCCGTATTGGCCGCCGCGTACCCAGTTGATGCCCACGAGAGTGAGCTTAGGATCGAGGATATTCAGCCGGTGGCCGCAGCTTTCCGCCGAGTCATCATACATATATTCATAGATTGGACCGGCACCTGCAACGGGGTTTCCTGCAAGGTTTTCCGCCGCCAGGCTATACTGCAAGGCCGTGGCCGGATTATTCTCCATGCGGTCGGTGAAGGTCCCGCTGATGGGGCTGGTATGTGAGAAGAAATGCAAATTGAACAACTGTCTGCTATACCCGAGAGCCATCTGTGAAAGCGTGGCATCCATTTCCAGGGGTTGCAGTCCCCGATCAGTGCGCTCAAGGTTGAGCAAGATAAATTGCTGCTGTGGGGGTTCGAGACGATAATAGTTCGCTGGTAGGCGTAGCGGGGGTAGGTCTTCCTGTGCGTGAGCATTATCGATTGCCGCGATTGCATCGGCCTCCTTATTCGTACTCAGATAATCAGGAGAGGCCGGGATATCTACACACCCGCTGCCTGATACGGCCACAGGCTGCTGGTGATGGATCAGCAAGGCACCTGCCGCCAGCACTAAGAGTATCAACAGCAACACTATGATCTTTCGCATTGCTACATATCTTCTTTCTCCGTAGGTGAACTCATCTCTCTCTATCGGCAGAAGCGGGCGAGGTGTGAAACAATCAAGGCCCGGCGTGCAGGTCCCGCTCAGTTTGGGGACGAGGACTATACTGCAAGTAGCAAGCGTCGTACCTATAGAAGCCCCGGCAGAACAGTGATGATATTGAGAGAGGGTAGCTAAGGCAGGGCGTTCGATGGCACGCGCCGCGTGTCATCGCAGGGAGATGTAGCGACCGAGAAAGGGAGAAGCGAGAGCATGAATAAACTGGTTATTGCCGATGACGAGGCCGACATCCGCCGCCTGATCGTCTTTTTGCTGCGTTCCTACGATCTCTATGAAGCCCAGAACGGCAGGCGCACCCTGGAATTAATTCGCGAGGTGCGGCCCGACCTGGTGCTGCTTGATGTCATGATGCCCGAAATGACGGGGTTGGAGGTGCTCGATGCTATGCGTGAGAATCCGCTGACCACGTCCATTCCCGTCGTCCTGCTCTCCGCCAAAGGCCAGACAGCCGAAATCGAACGAGGCTTGTCTAGCGGAGCTACGCGCTACCTGGTCAAACCTTTCGAAGCCCAGTCACTGCGCACCTGTGTCGCAGAAGTGTTGGGGGAACATGTCGGCTTGCCAGTGAAAGAGTAACGCTCATGAGCCTGTTTGTACGAGAGAAACGCAACACACGTGTGGTTGACTGGCTCAATGCGCGTCTCTCACTCATTTTTGTCCTGATTCTGGTGGTGTTTCTCCTGGGCATCGGGGCGAGTGTGTATGCGTTTAATGTCCAACGTCACCTGGACGATCAGAAAGTGCTGTTACGCGAGGACGCAGACGGCATGCTACAGGCGATGATTGACCAGCAGAGCGGGTTACGTGACTATATCAGCAGTAATAAATCGGTATTCCTTGCACCATTTCTACTGGGGCGTCCAGCCTATCTGGCCTCCCTGCAGGACCTGACTACGCAACTGCAAACAGGCCCGTTCCAGCATACGCTTATCGGGTTGTCTACTGTGCAAGAAACAGCCGATGAATGGTACAGCATTTATGCTATCTCCCAGATCCAGGAAATGCAGGCTGGCAAATTCACCGAAGCGCGTTCCGATACGAGCATACTGAACGGCAGTACGCTCTTTACTCAGTTCCGCGCGGCGATGAATCATTTGCAGGAGACTATCGGGCAAGATCTGGCGGTGTATCAAAACCAGGTGGATACAATCAATCTCAGCCTGCTGTTCGGGGTTCTCCTACTCGCCATCATTGCGAACGCAGCCTTCCTGTACATGTTGCGGACCCTCACCAGGAGGCTCCAAACCCAGATCGTGAGCTTAACCAGCACAACCGAGCGGCTGGGCCAGGGAGAGCAAGCCGCCAGGGTTATCCCCCTGTCCTTTGCCGATCTGGACCAGGTCGGTCAATCGATCAATCGCATGGCCGGAGCGATCGAGCAGCACCAGCAGGCTATCGAGGAGTCCATGCGCGCCCTCGAACGCCAGTACGCCCTGGTAGAACGCGCTCAAAGTGAGAGCCGGGCCATTTTCGATGCCTCCAGCGAGGCCTTCCTCTTCATTTCTGCCAGTGGGCAGGTGAATGCCCTCAACCGTCTATTTCGCGAATTCTTTGCGATGTCCGCTGAAGGAGTAATAGGGATGACCTTTGCCGACCTGCAACCCCGGTGGGAAGCGCTCCTGGTCAATGCGGTCTCCTTTCACGCGGAACTGGCACAGGATAGCACCAACCAGGAGCGCTACTACACGACGACGGTGACCCAGAAGGAACCGCAGTACCGGGAGCTGGCCGTCTCTTCGACACCGGTGCCCAGTTCCACCAATGCCTATCTGGGTCGGCTGTACATCCTGCGCGATATCACGCGGGAGCGGGAAGCGGAGCGCCTGAAAGCCGAGTTTGACGCCCTGGTATCTCATGGGTTGCGCTCGCCTCTGACCTCCATCAAAGGCTATACGGACCTGCTGGTCCAGCAAGAAGAGACCGGGCCCCTGACTGACCTGCAGCGGGAATTTCTGGAGATCGTCCAGAGCAATACACGGCGGCTGTTGGCGCTCGTCAATGATTTGCTCGATATGTCGCGGCTGGAAGCGCAGACAATGGTGATCCGTCCGGTTCCACTCGACCTGCACTCCCTCATCCACGTTGTGACCCGGGATATGCGCCCACAGATCGAGGAGCGGCACCAGCGGCTCTCCCTGCGCCTGGCGTCCTCGCCACTCATCGTGCTGGCGGATGAGATTCGCGTGGGGCAAATCCTGACCAATCTGCTGACCTTTGCCGTGAATCATACGCCGGTGGGAGGACGCATAGACTGGCAAACGCAGCTGGAGGACGCCATGGTTCGCATCACCTGCTCCAGCAGCGGGGACCTTTCTGCCGAAGACCTGGCGACCTTTACTCATCCCTTCTTTCAGGATTCAGCCCTTTCCCCGTCAGCAATGATGGGAAGCGTGCTGGGGCCATCCATTACCCGTTCTCTGGTGGAACTGCACGGTGGTACCCTACAGGTGAGCGCTAAAGCGGAGGAGGGGTGTGCCTTTACCTTTACCCTCCCGCTCTCGCCATCTTAGGCACTCGCACGTGAGGCAGTTGCTCGCGTGTGATATCACCTGCTGCTGCCTGTTTGCAGGCGTTGAGTGATCACTTGCACGATGGCCTCGACATGGCCGGGATTCCCCCAGATGTCGACATAGCCGATAGGAGTCAAGGTGTGCCAGTGCATGCCCATTTCCCCAGGCTGGATACCGGTCATGATGACGGGCAGCATGTGGGTGGCTGGATCGGCCCGCAGCGCCTGAAGCAGTGCCAGCCCACCCATGGGAGGTACCGTCGCGTCAAGAATGATGAGGCCAGGGTGAGCGCGTTTGACCAGGGCCAGAAGCTTTCGCCCATCGGGAACGAACGTTACCCGGTGGCCTACCTCGCGCAGCGCCGAGGCAAGCAGTTCGTGACTCTTGCTCGCTGGGGCGACAAGCAGAACGAGGTGCCGAGTCTGGTCGGCGAAAACGGTAGTGATCCGCTGCAGCAGATCTGATGCCTCGATCGGTTTGTCGAGGTAATCGGTCGCTCCCAACAAACGCCTCTGACCATCATTATTGACAACTGTCAGCAAGATCACCGGGATGCTGGCGGTGATGGCATCGCTTTTGAGCAATTCGAGGATAGGCAGGCCAGCGATATTCGGTAAGAGCATATCCAGGGTAATCAAATCAGGCCTGGCTGTTCTGGCAAGTTGAAAGGCTGTCATAGCATTGGGGGCTGTCATCACCTCATAGCCGGCGCCTTGCAGGTAGCTCCGCAAGAGATGCCGGGTGTCCGTGTCATCATCGACTATCAGGATACGCTTGCCAAGTAGGGTCTCCTGTGGAAACGTAGAAGGCTCCAGAACCTGGGCAAGGGGCAAGGTGAAGCCAAATGTAGAACCGTGACCAGGCTCACTCGACACCTGTATCTCCCCTCCCTGCATCTCCACCAGCGACCGGGTGATCACCAGGCCAAGGCCAGTTCCACCGACCGCCTCCGTCGTGGGGTTGTGCGCCCGGTAGAAGCGGGTGAAGAGCCTGGCTTGCTCCTCTGTGGACAGCCCGATGCCGCTATCGGTTACCTCCACGCGGGCAACCGGTTCGGCTATCTCGACAGAGAGGTTGATGTGTCCTTCATCAGGGGTATATTTGTGCGCATTGGAGAGCAAATTGCTGAGGATTTGCGTCACGCGCTCGGCATCACCGAGCACCATGGGAGCTTTCTCAGGTAGATGCAAGGTGAACGTCTGCCGCCTGGCATCCCAGCCTGGTTGAAAGGAGGGCAGCAGTTTGCGGATGAGGAGGGTAATATCGAGGGGTTTACGGTGCAATTCGAGCTTGCCAGACTCCATGCTTGAGAGATCGAGCAGATCATTGACGATGCTCGTCAGGCGGCGGGCATTATTCCGCACAATCTCCAGGAATTCCCGTTGCAACTCGGTCAGCTCCCCAAGGGCTTCATCGGTCAAGATGAGATCAACATAGCCCTGAATGGAGGTCAGC
>Ga0307374_10009003_pt1 | contig 14800 bp, 16 predicted proteins | sample OX3MG_FD_202532 | JGI IMG/M metagenome (GOLD analysis project Ga0307374, IMG submission 202532) | Soil microbial communities from Risofladan, Vaasa, Finland - OX-3 | ecosystem: Environmental > Terrestrial > Soil > Coastal area > Acid sulfate soil | place: Finland: Risofladan, Vaasa | collected... | reverse complement strand
GTCCTTGATGGGGATGGATTCCCAGGCGCGCGGGGGTGACATACGCCGTCGATGTGAATGTCCTCATCTACGCGGCGCAAGAAGACAGTCCCTTCTATGCCAGGGCGCGGGCCGCCGTCCGCAATATCTTCGATGGCGACGAACTCGTGTATGTGTTCTGGCCAACGGTGATGGCCTTTCTTCGGATATCAACGCATCCCGGCGTGCTCACCCAACCCCTGACCTCCGAGGTGGCGATGCAGGCGGTCGAAGCGCTAATCGCTCTTCCGAATGTGCGTACAGGGACCGAAGGTGATGGATTCTGGCGCCACTACGTCACGGTCACGGCGGGCCAGTCGGTCCGCGGACCATTGGTACCGGACGCCCACCTCGTCGCGCTCATGCGGCGACACGGCGTGTCCACGATCTATACGCACGACCGGGATTTTCGAAAGTTCGATGGCATCCGCGTGGTCGACCCAATCGCTTGATGCCGCAGCCAGGACGTCGAGGATGGGACCGCGATGAGCGGGAGCATCAGTATCCGGCGGCTCACGCCTCCGGCTTTTGCCTCTCCAGCGCCTTGAAGAGCGCTCGCCCCTGACCGGGCGTAGGGTCCTTGATTTCCCCGTAGATCTCCCGTCCCTCGTGGTCTTCGGGCAGATACTCGGTGATGGGCAGGCCCTCTTCGGTGACGAACAGCAGGCAGTGGCAGTACTTGAACATCTGCATCTCATCGCAAGCGCAGATCCAGTCACGGCGCTTCACTTCCTCCTCACGGGGCAGATAGAGGCCGTCTGGCCAGTTCCCGTTTTCGTCTTTCGAGGGGTAGAAATTACAGGGACAGAGTGGCCGGCCATACTTGTCGATGTTCGAAGCGAGCCCGAGCACCACGCCTTCGGTGATGAAACGGTCGGGGTGCAGGTGAGTGCCGGACTTCGCTGCGAACTTCTCGGCGTAGTTCCACATCTTGTTGATGGATTCAGGCTTGGGTTCGTCCACGGTCGACTCCTCTCAGTGATCGAAGCGTAACGGCAAGCGCTCGCCGTGTCGCCCCGCGTGCTCCAACGTTGCGGGCGTGCCAACATCGGCGTGTGAGCCCCGCGGCCGATTCGGCGCTGAACGACGCCATCCACCAGAACTTGCTCCGCGCGATGCTGCGCATCGGCAGCCTCACTGAGCGCTCCGCCGCCGCACGTGTCGGGCCGTGGCTGCTCATCGATGCAGGAGTGGACGAGCCAAGATTCAATGTCGCGCTGACTGCTGGGCCAATCTCCGACGTGGCCGGCGCTGTCGCGCTGGCCGAGGCGTGGTTCGCAGCTCGCTCGGCGCCATTCCGATTTCACCTGCGAGACGCCGACGCGGATCTCGCCGACGCCGTGCGCGATCGCGGGTTCGAAGTGGTGGAGTCTGAACCGTCCATGGCGCGAAGCATCGTGGGCTGGGCGCCGCCGCTCGCAGTGGGAATCGCGGTCCGCCGCGCTGATTCCGACGCCGATATCCGCCGCTACGCCGAGGTGGACGGTCCCGACTGGCACGAGATCACGCGCGGGATCGCCCGCACTGCACGCAGCTTCCCCGATTTCGAACTCTTCCTGGGTGTGGTCGAGGGCGTGGCGGTGGCGACGTCGATGGCGGTCATCACGGGTGACGTTGTCGGTGTCTTCAACGTCCAGACCCAGCCCCGCGCGCGGGGGCACGGCTTCGGCACCGCGCTGACCGCGGCGGCCATGGAGGCTGGACGCAAGCGCGGCGCGACAACGGCTGCACTGCAGGCGACGGCGATGGGGCTCCCGGTCTACGAGAAGATGGGCTTCGACCGCCGCTATAGCTACGTTGTTTTCGCGCCCGCCGGGGCGGGCAATCCCCGGCACTAGCCTCAGATGGTCAGGCCACCGAGTCCCTGGACGCCGCGGACGTATTCGATCTCGCCGACATGGCGGTAGCCATGGCTCAAGCAGACGCCGTAGATGCCATCCCAGAGCGACATTTCGCCCAGGGGCTTTATGGTCACGCGGCGCTGTTCGAACTCTTCGGGCGACATCGAAGCGAGGTAGGCATCGGTGGCGGCCCACACGTTTTCCTGGTATTCGTGCCACATCGGCACGTCGTGGAGGAGCACGGCGTTTGCTTCGGCTTCAGTCACGCCGGTGCCCTGGCTGTTGCGCGGCAGTGCGAAGAGCTCGTTATAGCCGCCCTCGATCCACACCGTCGGCTTTCCCTGCGCCACGAAATTGATGATGTTGTCTTCCGTCCGCACGTAGTGCCAGAGGCTGAAGAACGCGCTCACGCCGCCCTCCTGGGGGCGGAAGTTGAACTGCTCGGCAGTCATGCCTTCGACGGCCTTATCGAGGAGTGCGTGCATCGATTTGAGGCTGCTGCGGAGAAGGGCGTGGGGGGTCATTCTGGCTCCTTGATTGGCGCGGCTCGGCAAGCGGCCGCGCGCGAAGCTCGATTCTGTCGCGGATCGCACCGGCGCGCAAAGGGAGGGCCGTTCAGGCCGCGCGTTGCGGCGCTTCCAGGGCGTAGCCGGCGCCCCAGCGATTGACGATGTAGCGCGGGTGGCTCGGGTCGTCTTCGAGTTTCTGGCGAAGATAGCGGACATACAACCGCAGGTAGTGTGTCTCGCCGGCGTACTGGTTTCCCCAGACCCGAGCAATCAGCGCCTTCGCCGGGATGACTTCGCCGGGATGTTCGGCCATCGTGACGAGCAGGCGAAACTCGGTCGGCGAAAGTGATACCACGATGCCGGCCTTGCGCACTGTCTGGCTGGCCTGGTCAATTTCGATGGCGCCGACGCGAAGGACGCCCGGACTGCGGGACTGATTTCCGGCCCCAGCTGCTGAACTGGCGTGGATCCGGCGGAAGATAGCCCGCAGGCGCAGGTCAATCTCCTCCGTCGTGCAGCGCGGGCGGCAGTAGTCATCGGCACCCGCTTCGAAGCAGCGCAGCATCTCGGCATTCGTCCCGGCGCAGCCCACGGCCACCACCGGTACGTTCACGTGGGTACGGATGCGTGCCACCAGGTCGCCCGGGAAGCCGACTTCGCGTCCGAGGTCCACCACGACGGCCGCGGGGGAGGCCTCGGCCATGCAGTGTGCGATCTCGCCGGGGTCGCCGCAGGCGGTCACCCGGTAGCCTACCTGTTCGAGGCCACGGGCCCGGTCGAAGGCGTGTTCGAGGCTTATGGCGACCACCGTCAGTGGCAACCCAACGAGCGGCGGCAGGCCGCGGCACGGACTCTCGGGTGGCGAAGGTTGCATGGGCGGTCCTCCCGGCCGGCGGGGAGTTCCCCGATATTGCGCGGCGGCGGGGTGGCCGAAATTCACGGCATGCCCCGACCGAATTCGTTCATGTGGTTCGTCCTGCTGGGGATTGGCTGCTCGCTCGCAGGCCTGACGCGAGTGGCGGTCACCGTCCCCGGTGCGCAGGCTGTGGCACCTGTATCAAGAACATCGGCAACTATGACGTCACCTGCGGCCTTTGCTCCGGCTGCACGCGCGCTTGTCACCCAAGTGCCACCGCAAGCGACCCCGGCGGCGGAGTTGCCGGCGACCGTAGTGCCGCCATCGCCGCCCGCGGCCGCCGCCGTGGCCGGTGCGACAGCGACGACACCTCCCGCTGTGTCCCCCACTCCCGCTGTCAGCGTTGCGACCCTCCCCGAGCGGACGCTGCCGACGCCAACGCCAGCCACGCTGGGCGCGCCGGGGATCAGTTCTCCGGCGAAGGCGGCGGAGCTTTTGAGCGACATGAACGCCGCCCGCAAAGCGGCTGGCCTGCCCGCGCTGCAGCGAGACGCAATGCTTGAATCGGTCGCACTGGTGCGCGCTCACAACCTCATCCAGTACGGCTACTTCGACCACTACGGGCCGGACGGCGAGAGCGCCTTCACCGAGCTTGCCGCGCGAGGCGTGACCTACCGGCTCGCGGGAGAGAACCTGGCACGCAACAACTTCCTCGATGCGAAGACGGTTGCGGCCGCCTTCGACGCCCTGATGGCGAGCGCGGGCCACCGCGCTAACATCCTCGAGCCCCGCTTTTCCGAGGCCGGCGTGGCAGCCGTATTGACTGGCCACATGTGGGTCTACGTGACGGTGTTCAAGGACTGAGCCACTTGCACCCTATTTCGGGGCATTCGCCGTGGATTCCGGCCCGAACGCAAGCACGCTTGCACCGAGCCAGTCCGGCACACGGTCCCGCAATGCACGGTCGCCTTCGACGATGAGGCCGTGGGAACGCACAGCCTCCTTGAAGGAGATATCGCGCATCCAAACCGCCGTCAGCACGTGAAGCGGCGCCTCGACGGCGACGTCGACCCGATAGCCCGGGTCCTCGAGACAGAGGTCGGTCGTGCCCGCTTCAGTGACCAGCCACCAATGCCGTTTGCCCGGCTGAGCGTCGGGAAAGTGGAAATGGACGACAACTCGCCCCGCGGGGAAGCGTGAGGCATCGACCTGGCGCCGGATGTCCCACATGAGCAGGCCGGCGTCCAGGTCGTCGTGGCTCAACCGTCGCCGCACCCAGCGCGAACCCCAGCGCGCCATCGTTTCCACCAGCGGCTGGAGCTCGGCCCCGGCGGGCGTCAGCTCATAGGCTACGCCAGAGCCATCCCGGACCCGCCGGACCACGCCCGCAGATTCCAGCTGCTTAAGTCTCCGAGAAAGTAGCGTCGGCGACATCAGCGGCACCCCGCGGCGAAGGTCGTTGAAGCGGCGGCTCCCCGCTGTGAGTTCGCGGACAACGACCAGCGTCCAGCGTTCGCAGAGGATCTCGGCCGCTTTCGCCATTGGGCAGAACTGACCGTAACTGACCATGCGCAAAGGATACGCCGCCGAAGGCCATGTAGGCAGTACAAATCATGTACTTGAGGACCCTCGACGGACGACGCATGGTTGTCAGCGGGGCCACCAACGATGTGGCCAGGTTGAGGAGGACAACATGATGGAAACTCAAGCACCGCCGGCCACGCTGTACGAGCGAATCGGAGGCCCTGAAGTCCTCCGCCGCATCGCCTGCGACCTCGTCGATGCGCACATCGTCAACCCGATCATCGCGCCGCGGTTCATTGCGGTCGACCGGGAAGTCGCCAAGCAGCACGCGTTCGAGTTCTTCTGCATGGGTAGTGGCGGGCCAGAGCCTTATACCGGTCGCGACCTCCGCGAGGTGCACACAGGGATGAACGTGAGCGAGCAGGAGTTCGTGGCCGCCGTCGATGACCTGATGTCGGTGATGCAACACGCCGGTGTGGGTGAACGGGAGCAGCAGGAGGTGTTGTCGATCTTCTTCTCGCTCAAGGGCCAGGTGCTCCGTATCTGAGTTTCTGCAACGGCGGTGCGACGCGATCCGAGGCGGTATGCAGTGGGGCATTAGTTCGACCGGGCAGGCTCCCGGTCCACTTCGCCGACCAACTTCATGAAGCGCCCCAGCGTCTCGATCCGCTCAGCCAGGGTCTCTCCCGCCGGGCTGGCGCTGATGGTGGTCACGCCCGCGTCGCGGTAGACCCGAATTCGCTCACGCACCGCGTCCTCAGTCCCCAGGAGGTTCGCCTTGAGGACGAACTCGTCGGGGATGAGTGCGGCGGCCTCCTCGCGCCGCCGGTCCAGCCAGAGGGCCTGAACCCGATCGACGAGATCAGCGTAGCCCTGGCGGGCATACGCCTCCTTATAGAAATTGTGGTCTTTGGAACCCATCGCGCCGATCTCGAAGGCGAAGCCGGGCTTTCGCGGCGGGATTAGCCGGCCGAGGTCATCGCCGAAGGCGACCACGCCCCCAGCATGCCTGGCGATTTCGTCGAACGACCGCCCGGCGCGTTCTGCACCCCTGCGAATGGGGTCGAAGAACACGGCGGCATGGTCAGGCATAAACGACGAGGCGAGCCAGCCATCCGCGATCTCGCCGGTCATCTCGAGACTCTTCGGCCCGAGCGTGGCGAGATAAATCGGCACCTTTGCGGGCGGCGCGCTTGTCTTCAGCGCCCGACCTTCCCCACCGGGGAGCGGCAGCGTATAGACCTTGCCCTGATAGTTCACCCGCTCCCCGCTCGTGGCCATCCGGACGATATCGACGATCTCGCGGAGCCGCTGGACCGGCCGATCAAATGGCACTCCGTGCCAGCCCTCCACGACCTGCGGCCCGCTATTTCCCAGCCCGAGGATGAAGTGGCCGCCCGAAAGGGACGCCAACGTCAACGCGGTCATGGCGACGGCGGACGGCGTGCGCGTCCCTGCCTGCATGATCCCGGTGCCAAGTTTGATCGTCTTCGTTTGGCCGGCCAGATAGGCGAGCGGCGTGATTGCATCGAAGCCCCACGCTTCCGACGACCAGACGCTATCGACCCCGAGCCGCTCGGCCTCCAACACCCAACTCACGGCCTCGCCCCAGCCACCGCTCCCCAGGCCGAACCCAACCGATACCTTCAGCACTTGCTGTCTCTCCTTCAGCTCGCGTGAGCGGCGGCGATGCTCTGCAACTGCCGCAGGTGGTCCAGGTCGTGCACGCGCATGAAGAGCAGCCACTCGCGCCAGCTCAGGTCGCCGAACATCATGTGGTTGATCTTCACGTCCAGGTGCTCGTCGCCCTTCGCCCGCAGCACGCGAGCGAGAAGTTCTTCGCGCCGCTGGAGGTATGCCTCGTAATACTCTTCGCCGTCCGCTAAGCCGGCGCGGGTTTGGCCGCTGATAGAATCGCGGGCAGATTCTGGCAGATCGCCGCTTTCGATGATGCCGGTGATGGCCGTGGCGCCGTGCTCGTTCATCTCGAGAATGTGCGTCCAGACTTCCGCCGCCGACCACTCGCCCTCGGCGGGCCGGTCAGTGAAGCGGCCAGCGGAGACGATCGTCGCGGCCTCCTTCAGCGGCGTGGTATCGTTGCGGACTTTCTCGACGAGGTCGGGGATAGAAAGCTTGTTTGCCTGCGCAATCAGGTAGTTGCGTACGCGATCGTTTTCGTTTTGCGGCTGTGTCATATTTTTGTCCTTGCTACATCGCTGATGGTGGGACGCTGCTCGGGCGGGCCGACGCCCGCGAGCGTTCTCGGGGCGATGTTGACCACGTCATTGTCTACAGAGTCACTTGACTAAAGTCAAGTGACTATATGAAACTAAACTGCCGCGAAGGAGCGCCGATGCTGCCCGAACCACGGACCTATCAATCCCAATCCTCTTGTCCGGTCGCGCGCACGCTCGACGTCGTTGGCGACCGTTGGACGATACTCGTCTTGCGCGACCTGTCGTGGGGCCGGCGGCGCTTCTCAGCGCTCCTCGAGTCCCTGGAAGGGATCTCTACCAACCTCCTCTCCGACCGCTTGAAGCGGCTCGAGGAGCACGGCATGGTGGAGCGCACCTTTTATAGCGACCACCCGCCACGGGCGGAATACAAATTGAGTGCTAAGGGCAAGGCGTTCGTGCCGGTGCTGGTCGCCCTCCGCGAATATGGAGACGCCTGGGAACCGGCCGCAGGAACGCTCTCCGGGCAGGTTGACTGATCCCCGGGCGTGCGCGAGCCGCATTGATGGACGAACCTGTGTTGGGACGACTGAGCAATGGCACGGTCGCCGATTCAGAATCAGCGACGTAGCTTGGCGATCTGGTATTCGAACCCCGACCAAAAGCTCCAGGGACCACTTCTTGGAGCGACCAGCCTCGCTTTTGCGGCTTGCGGAAACGAACGTCGATTTGGAGCGTGGAGAACCGCCATCACGCGCGCTTTTCACCGCAGGCGAGCCCCGCATGGTGTTCCGAAACTAAGGCGGAAAGGGGGCGGCCCATTTGGGCCGCCCCCTTCGCCGGTGGCTTCCGAGACGTTACTCAACGCCCTGGAAGTCGTGCTGGACATCGACGCCATCAGCGTCCGCGTGCCCGCCGCCCGGCAGCTGTGGCTCGTTCGCCTCAGCCGTGCCCGCCGTCTCCGGCGCTTCGGCTGGCTGCGACTGCGTCGCCGGTGGCGTGGTTGGGGGCGTTTGCGCCGAGGCTGCCGTCACGCCCGTCAGGACTACACCACCAAGTGCGGTCCCGGCCATCGCCAGGCCCAGCCCGGCACCCAAGACCTTCGACCTCATCGTGTTAAACATCTTGCTTTCTCCTTTCGTCTGAGACTCGAAACGCTTATCGCTTCGGTACTCTTCAGACTAGAGGTGCCTGCTGAACCGGCCGTGAAGCGAGCATGAATCTCGCTTCATGAATGCGGGGGTAAAGGTCCGCTATATGGCAGGGTGACGGTGAAGGTACTGCCGGCCTCCGACGATTGGACGCTCATCCGGCCGCCATGCGCCTCCGCTATCCACTTGCAGATTGCCAGACCAAGGCCGGCGCCACCGCGCTCACGCGAGCGGGCGACATCGACGCGGTGGAATCGTTCGAAAATGCGTTCCTGCTGGTCCGCCGGGATGCCAGGCCCGGAATCGCTCACGAAGATTTCGACATCGTCCTGGGCGAGCCAGCCGATCGTGATCGTACCGCGGTCAGTGTATTTCACGGCGTTGTCTGCGAGATTAAGCAACAATTGCAGGAGCAGATCCTGGTCGCCCGTAATTGTTGGTGGGCTGCCAGGGTCGATGGAGACATCGAGGCCTTTCGCCCTCGCGAGCGGCGCCACCTGTTGGGCCACTGATTGCACCAGGTTCTGGACCGAGACGGGGCGTCGCTCAAGGGGAATCGCCCCCGCGTCCGACCGCGCAAGCATGAGCAGTTCGCCGACGAGGCGGGTCATGCGGTCCACTTGGTGGTTGACGGCGGTGAGGACGCGCTGATATTCGGCGGGGTCGCGTGTTCGAGTCAGGGCCACGTCGATCTGGCCCTTGATCGCGGTGAGCGGCGTCCGCAGTTCGTGCGACGCGTCCGCGGTGAACTGGCGTTGCCGTTGGAACATGGCATCGAGTCTGGCGATCATGTCGTCAAACGTCCGCGCCAAGCGCCCAACCTCGTCGTCCGGAAGGTCGAGGTTGAGCCGGCGGTTCAGGTCGTGCCCGGTGATCTCCTGCGCCATCTTCGTCACACGGTCGATCGGCGCAAGCGCGCGCGAAGAGAGCCACCATCCGCCGATGCTGGCGAATACGAGGGCCAGCAACACCCCGACTGCTAGCATCAAGAGCAGGTCGTGCAGGCTGCTGTTCATCTCTGACGTCGATTGGCCTGTCTGCAGTATCCCGACTACTTTACCGTGCACCACCGGGAGAGTGAGGATGCGCGCCTGCGCCGTACCAGCACCGAGTGTCTCGATGTGCTCGCCGCCCCGTAGTGCTTGGTCCAGGGCCTTTGCGTCGATCGGTACTGCCCCAAAGGACGGGCTATCGTCGAACAACAGGGTGCCGGACGCATCGAACAGCCGCTGGAAGCTCTCCCCCTGGTTGGGATTGCCGGGACTCACGGGGAGGGGCAGTATCGGACGTCCGGCGGCGCTGAACTCGATCAGCCCCCGCGTCACTGTCGCGTGGGTGCGAAGAGCATTGTCCAAGTTCGCGCTGAGCGTGCGCCTCTGGGCGATGTAGATGCCACCGCTAAAGAACACGAGGATAACCGCGAGGATCGCGAAATACCAGACGGCCAGCCGGAAACGGATTGACCGAAAGAACACGCTCAGGGGCCCGGTGTGGCGATTTTGTAGCCGGCCCCGCGGACCGTCTGAATGAGGCGAATCGCGTGGCCGTCGTCAATCTTCCGCCGCAGGTGGCCGATGTAGACATCGATGACATTGGCCAGGTTGAGCGTGTCGTAGTTCCAGACCCGGTCGGTGATCATGGTGCGCGTCAGAACTCGATTCGGGTTGCGCATCAGATATTCCAGCAGTGCGTACTCCTTCGTGGTCAGTTCGATGCCGCGGTCGCCGCGCCTTGCACTCCGCGTCGCGGTGTCCAGCTCAAGGTCTGCCACGCGCAGGACCGTATCGGTGAGGCCCGGTACTCGCCGCGAGAGGGCCCGAACTCGCGCGACGAGCTCCGCGAACGCAAACGGCTTGACCAGGTAGTCATCCGCCCCGCTGTCGAGACCGCGAACACGGTCGTCCACGGTGTCCCGCGCGGTTAGCATTAACACGGGCGTCTTATTCCCGCGTTCGCGCAACCGCCGGCAAACAGTGAGACCATCAACTTTCGGCAGCATGATGTCCAACAGAATGACGTCGAAAGAGCCAGGATCAGCAAGCTCCAATGCCGCGGCGCCATCGCGGGCCAGATCGACGGCATACCCTTGCTCGGTGAGCCCGCGCACTATGAAGTCGGCGATCACCGGCTCATCTTCGACGACCAACACCCTCATACATCGAGAAGGGTAGCAGGCAGACGTGAAAAGAGGATGAAGTGGCCCCATTTTGGGGTGCGCATCCCCGAACCTGGAGCCTTCGCCGGCCGGCAAGCCGCACCGCCGACTTAGCCACGCTCCCGCGGTGGGAACTGCCCGAGCGCTACGCGCCGCACTCCCTCGGAGTCGGTGGGTTGATGCCCGACGTGGTGCGACGGCCTCGGCGCCGCTACGACCGTGTTCGCAGGCGGCAACTGCCGGAGCCAGCCCCGCCTGGAAAAGTGCGAACATCCGGCCGAGGTCGACCGAGTCCGCGTCAATCTGCGTTGCGACGACCGCGCCGTCGAAGAACGCCATGGTCAGCCTCGCAATTTCGGTGACGAACTCGTCTGGCGCGCTCGCATCGACGAGTTCGAATTCCCGGAAGAGGCGGAACATCCCACCAGGGGCGGCGAGTGCGCACAGCGCGGATCGCGTCGAGCGATACTGGGTCGACCTCACGGCGCTGGAGTGCGAGGAGCAGCACTAGCCGGAGGAATTCCGGCCGCTCGGAAAATGCCCGGGCGAGGTGATCGAAGTCGGCTGCGAGCCGCGCAGGACCGCGTTCCGGCTGCTCCGCGAGCGTACGTCGCGAGGACTCTCGCGTCTGATCGAGCCAGCGGGATGCGGAATCCTCCAGGACGGCTGCGAGGATTCCCTCCTGCTCCCGAACTCCCAGTAGATCGAGCTGGGCAGCACCCCGGACGCCTTTCAGAAAGCTGAGATGCTCGTGCCAGCGTACCCTCCGTTCGCGAACAGGTCGGCGGCCGCGGCGATGACAGCGGCGCGAGTGTCTCCCGGCAGTTTCTGGAATGATCGTTCCATCCAGGTAACGCGAACGGCAGCCATCGCTCACGTCAAGGATCGTCTGCACCTTTGCTTTCACCGCATTCTCACCTCTTGCTAGAATCAGCCGCATGACCGTACTGGACTGGTTGCTCGATTCGGACCCCGCCATCCGCTGGCAGGTGTTGCGCGATCTTGTCGGAGCGCCGGCTGACGTCGTCGTCGCGGAGCGCGCGCGGGTGGCCGTCGAGGGCTGGGGCGCCAGACTGTTGGCGTTGCAGGGTGAAGATGGCCAGTGGGCGGGGGGCGCGTGCTTCCCCGCGCGAAGCTTCAACTGGCGCGACGAGGATCAGGGCCAACCCTGGACCGCGACACTGCCAAGCCTACAGCTGCTGTGTGACTTCGGAGTCGACCCGAGCGCTCAAGGGGTGCGCCGGGCGGTGGCACTGGTCAGAGACCGCTGCCGTTGGGAGCACGCCGGGCAGCCATTCTTCAGCGGCGAGGTCGAGCCGTGCATCAATGGCAGGACGGTCACATTAGGCACCTACTTCGATCAAGACGTTGATGGGGTGGTCGCCCGCCTGCTCGGCGAGCAGCTCGCTGACGGCGGGTGGAACTGCGAGGCGGAGAACGGGTCCATTCGCTCGTCGTTCGCGACCACGATCAACGTCATGGAAGGGCTGCTGGCGTACGAGCGCGCGACCGGTGGCTCCCCGGAGTCCATCGCGGCTCGACGGCTGGGTGAGGAGTACCTCCTCGAACGAAAGCTGTTCCGGCGAAAGAGTTCCGGCGCAGTCGTCAACCCCGCCTGGCTGCAATTCTCGTTTCCCACGCACTGGCACTATGACGTGCTCCGTGCCCTCGAATACTTCCGGTCCGTGGGGGATGTGCCGGACGCGCGGGTGGACGAAGCGATCGATCTGCTCCGGTCCAAACAACAGCCCGATGGCACCTGGCCGCTGGAAAACACGCATCGTGGCAAGGTCCACTTTGCGCTCGAGGACGGCGACAATCGGCCCAGCCGGTGGAACACCTTGCGGGCGCTGCGCGTGCTCCGTTGGTATGAGACGTGCGCTACCTGAGCCGGGTCTGCCCGATTCGCGGCCGGTCGGTTCTTCTGGACCTCCCGCATATGAGTCGTCGACCTGACTGTGGGCGGCCAGCGTGACCGCGCAGCTTCGCGTGTCGAGCTACCTGCAGGCCTCGACCGATGCAGGCGGTCCGGCGCGGGAGGAGTGGCTGGCCATACTGCCGAACCGGATCGACGATCTGACCGCACGCTGGGGACTGGACCTCGGCGACCCGTTTGAGCCGGGCGGGAACTGCTCGTGGGTTGCCCCTGGCATCGACCGCGAAGGACGCGACGTCGTACTCAAGGTGGCGTGGCAGCACACCGAGGCGTTGCACGAAGCGGAGGGACTCGCCGCGCTTGCCGGCCGTGGGGCCGTCCAGGTGTATGCGTTCGAGCACCTGCCGGCCCGGCCCGACGGTGGACCAGCCGGCGACACCGATGCCACCGCGATGCTGATCGAGCGGTGCCGCCCCGGGCGGGAATTGCGGGGACGCCCCGAAGCCGAGCAGCACGTCGTCATCACCGACCTGCTCCGGTCAGTCTGGGGTGTCGACCTGCCGCCGGACCACCCGTTCCGTCCGCTGTCGGTGATGGCCGACGATTGGGCGGCACGCGCCGAGGTACGGCTCTACGCCGACCCGAGAAGACTTGACGGCGGACTCGCCCGCGAGGGACTGGCGCTGTTCCGTGAGCTGTCGCGCTCCGGACCGCCCAGCGTGCTGCTGTTCACCGATCTGCACGCGGGCAACGTGCTTTCCGGCTTGCGCCGACCTTGGCTGCTCATCGACCCCAAACCCTACATCGGCGACCCGCATTACGACGTCCTGCAGCATCTGCTCAACTGCAAGGAGTCACTGCAGGACGACCCGATAGCGCTGCTGACCGAAGTCGCCGACCTGGCCGGCCTGGAGGCGAGGCGGGTCCGGCAGTGGCTGTTCGCGCGATGTGTCCTGGAGAGTCTCGGAGACGGTCCCCGGTGGTGGTCGCCCGAGGCCGTGCTGCACCGGCTGGGGGGGCCATAGGCTGGGACGCTATTGGGCCTGTTCAGGCGCCGACATAGGCCGCGAGGTGCTCGCCGGTGAGGGTGGAGCGGGCGGCGACGAGGTCGGCCGGGGTGCCCTGGAAGACGATCCGGCCGCCGTCGTGCCCGGCGCCGGGGCCGAGATCGATGATCCAGTCGGCGTGCGCCATGACAGCCTGGTGGTGCGCGATGACGATGACCGATTTGCCAGAGTCGACGAGCCGGTCGAGCAGGCCGAGTAGCTGCTCAACGTCGGCGAGATGGAGGCCAGCGGTCGGCTCGTCGAGGACGTAGATGCTGCCTCTCTCGGCCATGTGGGTGGCCAACTTAAGCCGCTGCCGCTCGCCGCCGGACAGTGTGGTGAGCGGCTGGCCGAGGCTGAGGTAGCCGAGCCCGACATCGGCGAGACGCCCAAGGATGGCGTGTGCGGCCGGCGTGCTCGCCCCTCCCGCGCCGAAGAACTCCTCGGCCTGGGACACAGGCATCGCGAGCACTTCGCTGATGTCGCGGCCGCCAAAGCGATATTCCAGCACCGATGCCTGGAACCGCTTGCCCTCGCAGTCCTCGCAGGTGGTGGCGACGCCGGCCATCATCGCCAGGTCGGTGTAGATCACGCCGGCGCCGTTGCAGGCAGGGCAGGCGCCTTCGGAGTTGGCGCTGAACAGCGCAGGCTTCACGCCGTTGGCTTTCGCGAATGCCGCGCGGATCGGGTCGAGCAGTCCCGTGTACGTGGCCGGGTTGCTCCGACGCGAGCCGCGAATTGGGGTCTGGTCGACCGACACTACTCCTTCCCGGCCCGACACCGAGCCGTGGATCAGTGAGCTCTTTCCCGACCCGGCCACGCCGGTCACCACCACCAGCACGCCGAGCGGTATATCGACATCGACCGTCCGCAGGTTGTGGGCGCTGGCGCCGCGCACCTCCAGCACCCCCGCCGGTGTCCGCACCGATGGCTTCAAGGAGGCCCGGTCGTCGAGATGGCGGCCGGTGAGTGTGCCGCTGGCCCGCAACTCGTCGACGGTGCCCTCGAACACCACCTCGCCACCGGCAGTGCCGGCGCCGGGGCCAAGGTCCACGACGTGGTCGGCGATCTCTATCATTTCCGGCTTGTGCTCCACGACGAGCACCGTGTTGCCCTTGTCTCGAAGCAGCAGCAGCAGGCCGTTCATCCGCGCGATGTCATGAGGGTGCAGGCCGATAGTCGGCTCGTCGAAGACGTAGGTAACGTCGGTAAGCGAGGAGCCGAGGTGCCGGATCATCTTGACGCGCTGTGCCTCGCCGCCCGACAGCGTGCCCGATGGCCGGTCGAGCGAGAGGTAGCCCAGCCCGATCCCCACGAACGAGTCGAGAATCTGCTGCAGTGCGGCGAGCAGCGGCGCCACCGCCGGCTGGTTGGCGCCGCGGGCCCACTCGGCGAGGTCACTGATCTGCATGGCGCAGGCCTCGGCGATATTGATCCCATTGAACTTCGAGGATCGGGCAGCCTCGTTGAGCCGGGTGCCGCCGCACTCGGGGCAGGCGGTGAAGGTGACCGCCCGCTCCACGAACGCCCGGATGTGTGGCTGCATCGCCTCCACGTCCTTGGACAGGATCGATGTCTGGATCCGTGGCACCAACCCCTCGTAGGTCATGTTGATGTTCTCGATCTTCATCCTGGTCGGTTCGCGGTAGA
>Ga0307374_10009002_pt1 | contig 14800 bp, 15 predicted proteins | sample OX3MG_FD_202532 | JGI IMG/M metagenome (GOLD analysis project Ga0307374, IMG submission 202532) | Soil microbial communities from Risofladan, Vaasa, Finland - OX-3 | ecosystem: Environmental > Terrestrial > Soil > Coastal area > Acid sulfate soil | place: Finland: Risofladan, Vaasa | collected... | reverse complement strand
AGGGGTGATGTCGTCGGGTAGCCCGGCCAGCCGGGCGTGCTCTTTCAAGATGAGCCAGCACCCCTGACGGGTGAGTCGATCGCCGCGGTGATTGACGAACAGCGCACGCTCGTCGGGCCGGCGGATCAGCGCGTTGCGAGCGGACGGAACGTACTCTTCCAGCGCTCGCACGGCCGTGGAGTCCAGAGGAATGATCCGTTCCCGTCCGGCTCGATTGATGCAGCGAACGGACCCGGAGGGGAAGTCGAGGTCGTCGATATTCAGCGCAACCAGCTCGCTGACCCGGAGACCCGCCGCGTAGAGCAGTCGGAGCATGGCGTTGTCGCGGACGTCCTCCGAGGACGAGCTGCGCGAAAGCTGCTCCAGGAGTCCGAGTACCTCGGTATTCGACAGGCTTCGGGGGATCGTCTTGTCGATCCGGGGCGAATCGAGCGTTTCGGTCGGGTCCACGTCGATCGCGTTGCGAGAGTGGAGGAAGTGGAAAAACGACTTGATCGCGGCGATCTTACGGGCGACCGTGGTCGAGGCGTAGCCCTTTTCCTTGAGAGCGACCACGAATCCGATGATGCGAGCCCGACTCACGGCTGACCAGGTCTGACCATTGTCGGGTAGATCGTCGGCGAGCCCGGAGTCCACTCCTCGGTTCGGCGTGCTGAGTAAGTACTGATAGAGTTGCGTCAGGTCGTTGCGGTAGGCCGCAACGGTATTGGGCGATGCCGAGAGCTCTGTTTCCAGTCGCCTCAGGTAATCCTCGATCTGCTCCCATAAGAGTCGGTCCATCCGCTCGTCCTCACCCCGCATTTGGAGTGACCCCTCATCGCGTCGCCGGAATGGACGACCACAGTCCACCAATCTGGCTGCCGCCCTGCTGCCAGCACACGCCGTATTCTATCATAGCCGGCGGGCATGTCCAGTCTGCTCAACGTAATCTTGGAGCGCTCTAACTACTTTCTTCTGCCGTGGCACGACACGTGCCGCAGAAGTCGCTTGGGCGTGGAGCGAGGAGTGCTGGTCTTCAAGCACGAGGTGTTGCTAGCGTTCGTCGGTCGCTTGAATCACGATCGCGAGTTCTGTGAGTGGTTCGCTGCGCAACCGTCGCGGGCGTTGGCATCGCACGGACTGGTCCGGCGCGATTTGCAGGATCTCGCGGCGATCCTTCGGACCGATCGGCATCAGCAGGAAATCGCCGCTGCACTCGAGCCAGCGGTCCAGGTCCTGCTGGACCTGGACGAGGATGCCGAGGACGCTGGCCGAGGGAGCACACCGGAGGAGCGCCTGGCGCGGCTCGACGCGGAGCTGCGCGCGGTTCGGGATCGCCTCGCGGTCGCCCGAACCCGGCGTCGGCCGTGGTGGAAGTTCTGGTGATCGACAAGAGCCGGAGGAGCAGCAGGATATGGCGTCATTCTGGGCGAGAGTCGGCCGCTGGCTCGATGGTGTGTTGGGCGGAGGGGCCGACCGCCCCGGCGACGTGGACCCGACGAAGGTCGATGAGGCGGTCCGCCTCATTCAGGGCGCTGTCGAAGACGAGCAGCGAGCGCGCCAGGTGCGCAAGCTGAAGGTCGCCGACCTTGGCGCGGAGCGCCAGGCGCAACTGGCGAACGAGCTGGCAAACTTGTTGAAGAAGCCGTCGGAGGAGTAACGTCAGTTGTCGACCACCGGTAAGTTTCTTCGCAGCACTTCGATCCGCTCGAGCGCCAGCCCGGAGCCGATGGCCACGCAGGCGAGCGGATTCTCCGCGACGTAGCACGGGACGCCGGTCTCCTGCGTCAGCAGCCGATCGATGTTCCGCAACAGGGCCCCGCCACCCGTGAGGATGATTCCTTTGTCGATGACGTCGGAAGCGAGCTCGGGAGGCGTTTCTTCCAGCACGGACCGCGCCGCGGCGACGATCGCCGAGACTGGCTCGCTCATTGCTTCGCGCACTTCCGGCGATCGCAAGGTGATGGTTTTCGGCAGGCCGCCGATCTGGTCGCGTCCGCGGACCTCCATGGTCAGCTCCTCGTCGAGGGGCGCCGCGCTGCCAATCTGAATCTTGATCTCCTCGGCCATGCGCTCGCCCACCATCAGGTTGTACTTGCGCTTGATGTAGCTCGCGATGGCGTCGTCCAGGCGGTTGCCGGCCACGCGGACAGACTTGGCGACGACGATGCCGTTGAGAGAAATGACCGCGGCCTCGGTGGTACCGCCGCCAATGTCGATGATCATGTTACCGCTGGGAATGTGGATCGGGATTTTTGCGCCGATGGCGGCCGCCAGGGGCTCCTCGATCAAGTATGCCGCCCGCGCGCCGGCCTGCAACGTGGCATCGTGGACCGCGCGCTGCTCGACGCTCGTGACGCCGGCCGGCACGCAGACCATCACCTGCGGCCGGAGCAAGCCGACGCCCAGCCTGCCGCAGACCTTGCTGATGAAGTGCCGCAGCATCGCCTCGGTGATCACGTAGTCGGCGATCACCCCATCCCGCATCGGCCGGATCACGCTGACGCTGCCAGGCGTGCGACCCAGCATGTCCCGCGCGGCGCTCCCGACGGCCAGAATCGAGTTGTCCACGTTCGAGATCGCGACCACCGAGGGTTCCTGTAGGACGATGCCTTTACCGCGGACGTACACCAGGACGTTCGCTGTACCCAAGTCGATGCCGATTTGCTGGGCGAACATCTCTCTCCAATATTTTCAAGCCGCGACCCGGTCGATGTGCGCTCCCAGCGCCCGGAGCTTGACGTCGACATTCTCATAACCACGGTCGATGTGATAGATATCGTGAATCTCGGTATTGCCGTGAGCCGCCAGCCCGGCCAGGACGAGAGCCGCGGCGCAGCGAATGTCCAGGGCGCGGACGATCGCGCCCTCGAGCGGTGAAGGACCGACGATGACCGCGGTCTGGCCATCGACGCGGATATTCGCTCCCAGCTTCCGCAGTTCCTTCGCATACTGGAGGCGGTCGTCGTAGACGCGTTCGTGGATGAGACTCGTTCCACGCGCCTGGGTCAGGAGCGTCCCGAAGGCGGCCTGCAGGTCCGTCGGAAAGCCCGGAAAGTGAAGCGCTTGCAGCTCCAGCGCGTGCAAGGGGCCGTTCGCGCGGACCCGATAGCTCTGCCCCTCGGACTGGACCAGTGCCCCCGCTTCGATCAGCTTGTGCGTCAGCGGGTCCATGTGATCTGGCACGATCTCGTGGATCACGACGTCGCCACCCGAGATCACGCCGGCGATGGCGAACGTGCCAGCTTCGAGGCGGTCCGGCGTCACCCGGAAGTGGACGCCGTGCAGACGCTCGACGCCGTGAATTCGCAGGTACGGGGAACCGACGCCCTGAATGCAGGCCCCCATCTGTTGAAGGCACGCCGCCAGATCCGCGACTTCCGGTTCCAGCGCGGCGTGCTTGATCGTCGTCGTCCCTTCGGCGAGCGTCGCGGCCAGCAGGATGTTTTCGGTGCCGGTATGGCTGGGATAGTCCAGATAGATCGACTGGCCGCGCAAGTGATCCGCTTCGAGGTGATACTGATCGTCGCTGAGCTCGACCCGCGCGCCCATCGCGGAGAAGCTCTTGATGTCGACGTTGACCGGGCGGCGGCCGATGCTGCAGCCGCCGGGATGCGGGGCGCTGACGCGGCCAGCGCGCGCCAGGACTGGGCCGGTGGTGAGAAACGAGGCCCGCATCGTCCGAGCGAGGTCGGCCGGCACGCTCGTGTTCAGGTGCGCGCGCTCCGGGGCATGCACCACTACGCGATGCGCGGCGGAGTCGAGTTGCACGCAACAGCCCAACTGGCGGAGAATCTCTGCCATGTTCCGAACGTCCTCGACGAGCGGGACGTTGTCGATGATGCACTCGTCGGAGGTCAACAGCGTCGCCGCCATGATCGGCAGCGCGGCGTTCTTCGCTCCGCTGGTGACGACCTCGCCCCTCAGCGGGACCCCGCCCTCGATGATCAGCTTGTCCATGGCGCTCCCTTGCCGAATGCCCCGCCGGCGATCAGCGTGGAGCCTCTTCGGCTCGGTGCCGGCGAGCGACTTTCAACCGGATCTGCGATCGCCGGAGGGCCGCTTCGGCCTGAGCAAGATCGAGGTCGACCGCGGACTGCCTCTCTTCCAGCAGCCGCCGCGCACGTTCTTCCGCGGCGTGCGCACGTTCGACGTCGATCTCCTCGGCCCGCTCGGCGGTGTCGGCGAGGACCAGAACGCGGTTGTCGCGGACTTCCAGGAAGCCACCGCCGACGGCCAGAGTGACCTCGTCGGACCCCTTCCGCGCGCGCAAGGCGCCGGGCTGAAGGGTCGTCACGAGCGCGGTGTGCCGTGGGAGGATCCCGAGCTCTCCCGGGCTGCCCGGCGCGATCACCATGTCGACGTCGTCGGAGTACACCATCCGCTCCGCAGTGACGATGTCCAGGTGGAGCTCCGGCATGCTAGCGCACCCCCGCTGCCTTCGCGCGTTCGACGACCTCGTCGATGGTGCCGGCCATGTAGAAGTGCTGCTCGGGAACGTCGTCGAGCTTGCCGTCAAGAATCTCACGGAACCCGCGCACCGTTTCGCGCAGGGGAACGAACACGCCGGGACGGCCGGTGAACGGTTCGGCCACGAACATCGGCTGGGACAGAAACCGCTGGATCTTCCGCGCGCGTGTGACGGTCAGCTTGTCTTCGTCGCTCAGCTCTTCGACCCCGAGAATCGCGATGATGTCCTGGAGGTCCTTGTATCTCTGCAGGACTCTCTGCACACCGCGCGCCACGTCATAATGCTCTTGCCCGACGGTCCGGACGTCCATGATCCGAGAGTTCGATGCGAGCGGGTCGACCGCCGGGAAGAGTCCCAACTCGACAATCGAACGGTCCAGCGACACGATCGCGTCGAGGTGGCCAAAGGTCGTCGCGACAGCAGGGTCGGTGTAATCGTCGGCGGGAACGTAAATCGCCTGGACCGACGTGATCGACCCCTTCTTCGTGGACGTGATCCGCTCTTCCAGCTCACCCATCTCGGTCGCCAGGGTCGGCTGATAGCCGACCGCGGACGGCATGCGTCCCAAAAGCGCCGACACCTCCGCGCCGGCGAGGGTGAAGCGGAAGATGTTGTCGATGAACAGCAACACGTCGCGGCCTTCGACGTCGCGGAAGTACTCGGACATGGCCAGCCCGGTCAATCCCACCCTCAGCCGCACACCCGGCGGCTCGTTCATCTGGCCAAACACCATCACGGTGTTGGCCATGACGCCGGATGCCTTCATCTCGTGCCAGAGGTCATTGCCTTCACGGGAACGCTCGCCGACGCCGGCGAAGACGCTGAAGCCGCCGTACTCGGCGGCGATGTTACGAATCAACTCCTGGATGATGACCGTCTTGCCCGTTCCTGCTCCGCCGTAGATCCCGGTCTTGCCGCCACGCGTAAAGGTGGCGACGAGATCAATGACCTTGAGGCCGGTCTCGAAGACCTGGGATTCGGTATTCTGCTCTTCGAATGACGGCGCGGGCCGATGGATCGGGAAGTGCGTCTCCGCGTTGACCGGTCCCATGCCGTCGATCGGTTGTCCGAGCACGTTGAACATGCGGCCGAGCGTCGCCGGGCCAACCGGGACCTCGATCGGCGCGCCGGTGTCAGACGCCTCCGCACCCCGTCGCAACCCGTCGGTCGTGTCCATCGCGACGCAGCGGACCCAGTTGTTTCCCAGGTGCTGCTCGACCTCGACCGTGATCGGTCCACTCTCTTTGTCTACGATAACCGCGTTCAGCAGGCTCGGCAGTCGACCGGGCGGGAACTCGATGTCCACGACCGGGCCGATGACCTGCACGACCTTTCCTTTACTATCAATCGCCACTTCTCACCTCCTGCGAAAACACTAGGAAGCCTTCAGGGCTTCGGCGCCGGCGGCAATCTCCAGGATCTCCTTGGTGATGCCGTCCTGACGCGCCTTGTTGTAGCTCAGCGTGAGCTCTCTAGCGACCTCGCGAGCGTTTTGTGTCGCGTTGTGCATCGAGATCATCCGCGAGCTGTGCTCGCTCGCCGCCGTTTCGAGGACCGCCTGATAGACCTCGACCTCGACGTACCGCGGCAAGAGCCGCGACAGGACCGTCGCCGGGTCCGGCTCGAACAGGTAATCGACGACCGCCGCGGCTGTCCGCGGCGGTGGGACCACCGGCAGAATCTGCTGCCGCGTCGCCTCCTGGCGCGTGGTCGAGACGAACCGGCTGTAAACGACGTCGACGCGATCGAATCGCCCCGCGCGATACCCGTCGATCGCGAGGGTCGTGATCGGCGCGACCTGGACCAGCGAAGGCCGCTCGGGTAGCCCGCTCACCTCGGCGACCATCTCACTGCCGTGACGGACGAGCCAGTCGCGTCCCTTTTTGCCAATCGCCATGGTCTGGACCGGCACCGGTTGCTCGAGGATGAACCGGGCCGAGCGCCGAATCACGTTGGTGTTGAGTGCGCCGCACAGGCCGCGATCGCTGGTGATCACGATCAGACCGACGCGCTGCACCGGCCGCTGGACCAGCAGCGGATCGAGCTCATCGGTGGTTGCCGTGAGCCGGGCCAGACCACCGACGAGCTCGGCCATCTTGTCGGCGTAAGGCCGGCTCGCGGCCACCGCTGCCTGCGCTCGCCGCATCTTGACCGCCGAGACCATCTCCATCGCCTTGGTGATCTGGCTCGTGTTCTTGACGCTGCGAATTCGCCGTCGAAATTCTCGTGTGCTAGGCATCGCCTCGTCCTTGCTCTGTAAGTTCTGTCACGATGCCCCGGTGACGACCGTGGCTTTGACTTCGTCACGATCTCGAAACTGTTGTTTGAGCGCCCCCGGGGCACCCAAACAACAGTTTCGAGACAAATTCTCAGTACGGGACGGTCTGCTTGAACTCGCCAACTGCTTGCTTCAAGCCTTCGATGGTCGCGTCAGAAAGCGTCTTCTCGTCCGTCACCGCTTGCAACAGGTCCGGATGATTCGATCCGAGGAAACGCAGCAGGCCGGTCTCGAACGTGCGGATCTGGGCGACCGGTACGTCGTCCATGAAGCCACCCGTCACCGCCCAGATCGCGACGACTTCCTGGGCGATCGTCAACGGTTCGAATTGCGGCTGCTTGAAGACCTCGGTGATGCGCGCCCCCCGCTCGAGCTGCGCCTGCGTCGCCTTGTCCAGGTCAGACCCGAACTGGGCAAACGCGGCCAGCTCGCGGTACTGGGCGTAGTCGAGACGCAAGCGCCCCGCGACCTGCTTCATCGCTTTGATCTGCGCTTTGGATCCCACCCGCGACACCGATAGCCCAACGTTGACGGCGGGCCGGATGCCGGCGTAGAAGAGATCGCTTTCCAGGTAGATCTGGCCGTCGGTAATCGAGATTACGTTGGTCGGAATGTAGGCAGACACGTCGTTGGCCTGCGTCTCGATGATCGGCAGGGCCGTCAGGCTGCCGCCGCCGTGTTCCTGATCGTACTTTGCCGCGCGCTCTAGCAGCCGTGAGTGCAGGTAGAAGACGTCGCCGGGGTAGGCCTCGCGGCCCGGCGGGCGGCGCAGCAGGAGCGAAATCTCGCGGTAGGCCCAGGCGTGCTTGGTCAAGTCGTCGTAAATGATCAGAGCATCCTGTCCGTTTTCCATGAACTCTTCGGCCATCGCACAACCGGTGTACGGCGCGAGATACTGCAACGCGGCCGAGTCGGTCGCGTTGGCGGCCACGATGATCGTGTGGTCCATCGCCCCGAGCCGCTCGAGCGTACCGACGACCTGCGCCACCTTCGACGCCCTCTGGCCAATCGCGACGTAGACGCAGAAGACGCCGCTGTCCTTCTGGTTGATGATCGAATCGAGCGCCATCGCCGTCTTGCCGGTGCTGCGGTCGCCGATGATCAGCTCGCGCTGGCCGCGACCGATGGGGATCATCGAGTCGATCGACTTGATGCCGGTCTGGAGCGGCGTATCGACTTCCTCGCGGACGACCACGTTCGGCGCGATGCGCTCGACGACGCGGCGCCGCGTCGTACCGGTAGATCCCTTGCCGTCGATGGGTTGGCCAAGCGAGTCGACGACTCGACCCAGCAACTCCGGGCCGACCGGCACGTCGACGATTCGGCCGGTCGTGCGGACCTCGTCGCCTTCCTTGATCCCGACTTCATCGCCCAGGATGACTGCGCCGACGGTCTCTTCTTCCAGGTTCAGGGCAAGACCGGCGACGCCGCTGCTGAACTCGATCAGCTCGCCGGCCATTGCGCCAGCCAGCCCATAAATTCGCGCGATGCCGTCGTGGACTTCGATGACGGTGCCGACGTTCACCGCGGTTACCGGCAGACCGAACTTTTCGATCCGTTCCTTGATAATCGAGCTAATCTCATCCGCTCGAACTGCCATGGTTGCAACCTCCTCAAGCCATCAGGCTAGCACGCAGCGCCGCCAGCCGTCCGGCCACGCTTGCATCGATCAGTCGATCCCCGATGCGTGCGACGAAGCCACCGACGAGTGTCGGGTCCACCGCCATCGTGGCGATCACCTTTTGACCGGTGATGGCCTCGAGGCGGCGGGTGACCACCGCGGTCTCCTCGCCGTTCAAAGGGACCGCGGTGGTCACCCTGGCGGTGACGATCCCTCGCACGGCGTTCAACTCGGCCACGTACGCCGTGAGGATATCGTCGATCAAGGTGGTCCGCCGCGCCTCGATCAATAATAGAACAAAGTTGCGGCGCTTGGGGGCGAGTCGCGACAGGGTTCCCTCGACGATCTGGCGCTTCTCGGCGAAGGAAACTCCAGGGTTGTCCAGCAACGATCGCAACTCAGGTCCGTCCAGCGCAGCGACAATCGTGCGCAAGTCATGAAGCCAGCCGTCCAGGTCGTGCTCTTCGCGCGCGATGTCGAAGACGGCACGAGCATAGCGTCGGGCTACTCCGCGGGTGGCCACGATTTTCTCTCGGTCTCCTTCCCGGTCAGTTTAGCTTCAACTTTTCGGCTTCGGCGAGAGCCTCGTCGACCAGGCGGTAGTGCGAGGCCTGATCCAGCGACCGCCCGACAACCCGGCTCGCCGCGAACAAGGCGAGGTCCGCGACCTGCTTTCGCAGCTCGGCGACGGCACGCTCGCGTTCGCGTTCGATGTCTTCGAGCGCTTTGACCCGAAGCTGATCGACCTCTTGTCGGGTCTTCTCCATCTCGTCCTGCCGGAGTCGGTCGGCAATCTTCTCGGCCTGCCCGATGATCTCCTGTCCTTCGCGCCGCGCGTCGGCCAGTCGTCGAACAAACTCTTCTTCCGTGCTCGCGGCCTGCTGCCTTACGGCTTCGGCGCGTTCCATGCTCTCGCGGATGCGCAGGGAACGTTCGTCGAGCATGCGGAGAATGGGCTTGTACGCCACCATGCGCAGGATCAGCAGGAGCAAGATAAAGTTGACGAACTGCGCCACCAGACCCGGTACCGAGATTCCAAGAGCTTCCACGTCGTCCTCTTCTTCTTTGGCGCGCCCCGCTTGACGATGCTCCAGCGCGAGGGGCGGCGGGAATGACCAGACCGGGCGCTTCTCGGCCCGATCTGGTCTGCTTAGACCTCAGGGGACAAACTTGAGAATCAGCGCGACGACCAGCGCATAGATTGCGATGGCTTCGGCGAACGCGAGCCCGAGGATCATATTGAGCCGGACCGCCGGCTCTGATTCGGGATTGCGTCCAATCGCTTCCATCGCACGGGCGACTAGCAGGCCAATGCCAATGCCTGGTCCGATGGCCCCCAGGCCGATCGCTAGGCCGGCCGCCAGCATCCTAACGCCAACATCCGTCACAGCCACTTCCTCCTTCTGCCGCTATGGGCCTCGAATCGACGTTTGTCACCGGCCCGATCAAGTCGAGCCAGCAGGTGGGTGCCTGGTCTTAATGCAACCGGCCGTGTCCGTCGCCGCCGAACGCCCGAAGTCGGTCGGGGCCTCGGCGGCCAACAAGGCGCCATGCGCTTGCAAGCCGTGGGAAACTTTCTGGGGAACGCGCGAGTAAGCTTACCCGAGATGCGAGCAGCCAAATCACTTCCACGCGCCGTGGAGCGAGTGTGATTCCGTCCGGGTGCCTGGCGCGTCGGAGTCAGGTCAGTCCTCCCGACTGTTGTCTCGATGCTGCGCGTGACGTTGTTCGACCGATTCCTCGATCGTCGCCGAGATCAAGCGATAGACGCCAAAGCTGCCGGCGGCGATGCCCAGCAACGAAAGGACCAGTGTCGCCCAGGGCCTGGTGCCGAAGTGCGCGTCGATCCACAGGCCCAGAAGCAGCCCGAACAGGATCGACCCGACCATGGTCAGTCCTAACTGAGTGATGAGCGCCAATGGTCCCCAGTCACGACCCATCGCTCAGGATCCTAACCGCGGGTCGAGGACCACGGCTGGCCCTCCCTGCTCAATGCCGGAGGGAAGTATAGCATAGGCGGCAGTCTCCCCGCAACAACCGGTTGGACGCGCCCAGGGGAGCAAAAAGCCCTGTGCGCGTGGATGGGCACAGGGCTGTCCGAAACCACCGGCGTGCCGCGCCGCCAAAGTCTGGAGGGTGACTGAAAAGGGTCGGTTAGTGGAAGATTTGCTGTGCAAATCTTCCACCAACCGACCCTTTTCAGTCACCCTCTAATTGCTCACCGCGGCCTCGGTGAGGGCCGACTCGCCCGTGCTCTCGAAGCACTGGTTGAGTTCGTCGCCTTCGACCGTTTCGTCGCGCATCAGCTTCTGCGCCAGGCGGTCGAGGATGTCTCGGTGTTCGGTCAACAGGTCCTTCGCTCGGCTGTACGCCGAGCTGATGAACGTCTGAATCTCCTCGTCGATCGCCTCGGCGCTCTTCTCGCTGTAGTTCTTCTGCTCGGCGATTTCGCGACCGAGGAAGATCAGCTCCTCTTTGTGACCCATCGCAACCGGCCCGATGCGCTTGCTCATGCCGTACTCGGTAACCATGCGTCGGGCCATGTGAGTGGCCCGCTCGATGTCGTTCTCGGCGCCGGTCGTGATCTCGCCGAAGACGTTCTCTTCGGCCACGCGGCCACCCAGCGCGAACGCCAGCGTGTCCTCGAACTGCGACTTGCTCCAGAGGTACCGGTCTTCGATCGGCAGCAGCCGGGTGTAGCCACCCATCATGCCCCGAGCGATGATCGAAACTTTGTGCAGCGGGTCGAGGTTGGTGAGCATTCGGGCCACGACCGCGTGCCCGGCCTCGTGATAGGCCGTCACGAGCTTTTCTTTTTCGGAGATGATCCGCGACTTTCGTTCTGGACCGGCGATCACCCGGTCGATCGCCTCTTCCATCTCGATCATGCCGATCTTCTTCTTATTGCGACGCGCCGACAGAATCGCGGCCTCGTTCACCAGGTTCGCCAGGTCGGCCCCGGAGAAGCCGGCGGTCTGCTTGGCGAGCACCTCGTTGCTCACGGTCGAGTCGAGCGGCTTGCCACGCATGTGGACGTCGAGGATGGCGCGCCGTCCATTGATGTCCGGCCGGTCGAGCACCACCTGCCGATCGAATCGCCCGGGCCGCAACAGCGCCGGGTCGAGCACGTCGGGCCGGTTGGTGGCCGCGACGACGATGACGTTGGTATTGGAGTCGAAGCCGTCCATCTCCACCAGGATCTGGTTCAACGTCTGCTCGCGCTCGTCGTGGCTCCCGCCCAGACCCGCGCCTCGCTGCCGCCCGACGGCGTCGATCTCGTCGACGAAGATAATGCACGGCGAGTTGCGCTTGGCCTGGTCGAAAAGGTCGCGGACTCGACTCGCGCCAACGCCGACGAACATCTCGACGAACTCCGAGCCGCTGATGCTGAAGAAGGGAACTCCGGCTTCGCCGGCGACGGCCCGGGCCAGCAGCGTCTTGCCGGTGCCCGGAGGCCCGACCAGCAGAACGCCGTGCGGAATGCGCGCGCCCAAGGCCGCGAACTTCTCCGGGTACTTCAAGAATTCGACGATTTCCTGCAGCTCTTGCTTCGCTTCCTCGACGCCGGCGACGTCCGAGAACGTCACCGCGGGCTTGTTCCCCATGAACATCCGCGCCCGGCTCTTCCCGAACGACAACGCCTGATTATTCGACCCCTGGGCCTGCCGCATCATGAACAGCAGGAAGCCGGCGAGAAACAGGTACGGTAGGAACTGGATCATCAACCCCAGAAGGTTGCCGAACTGCGCCGGCTGCTGATAGACGACGTTGATCTTGCTGACTTCGTCCGCCGGGACTCCGGCGTCCCGCAAGGTCTGATAGACGCCCGAGTTCGGGTCCGCCTGCGCCTGCGCATCGCCGTTGGAATCGTTGCGCTGAACCGTCCACGTGTCGCCCTGGGCCTCGATCTGTTTGATCTCGCCCTGCTTCGCCAGTACCACGACATCGCCCAGCGACATCTTTGTCGGCTGCTTGCTACCCCCCGTCGGGAAGAATGACAAGAAGAGTGCAATCGCCGCGACGAGGATCAACAGATATATGAAGCTGTTCTTCAGCCACTTCGTATCCTTCATCCGACCTCTGTCCCCCGTGCGGATTCGGCTCCTAGCGGGAATTATAACAGAATCGCCTTACTTTTCAACTTGACCGATCTGATAGATCTCCGGGCGGAGCACGCCGACGTACGGCAGATTGCGATAATGCTCCGCGTAATCCAGCCCGTAGCCAACCACGAACCGGTCCGGTATCTCGAAGCCGAGGTAATCGATCGGCGGCCCGGTTTCGCGCGCCTTGCGCTTTTGCAGCAGGGCGCAGATGCGGACACTGGCCGGACTCCGATCCCGCAGATTGTCCACGATGTAGCGCAAGGTCAACCCGGTGTCGACGATGTCCTCGACGACGAGCACGTCGCGCCGGTCGATTCCCTGGTCCAGATCTTTGAGAATTCTGACGACGCCCAGTGATTGTGTACTGGACCCGTAGCTCGAGACGGCCATGAAGTCGATCTCGACGGGCAAGTCGATCCGGCGCGACAGGTCGACCATGAAGACGACCGCGCCTTTCAAGACGCCGACGAGCAGCGGCTGTTTGCCGGCGTAGTCACGAGTGATCTGCCGACCGAGCTCGGCGATCCGGTCCTGCAGATCGTCCGCGCCGATCAGGATCTCGGCGACGTCGTCGTTCAAGTTGCGCACGCCGTCTCCTGCGGGCTGACCGCGGCCGCTCTGCCCCGCGAGCCGAGTCCGTCGACGGACAAACAAATCACGTCCGGACAGTTGGCAGCGGCGAGGAACCGGCGGTCGCGACGAACGCCGACGATCCAGGCGATCCCCGATGGCCCCGCGACGACTGGCACGCCGTCGCGCTCGGCGCGCGGGACGTGCGCGTCCACGAGCACGTCCTGGAGCTTCTTCCGACCCACCATCCCCTCGGGGAAAATCCAGTCACCCGACTGTCGTGCTCGGACGACGAGCGAGCTAGCTTCCGCGAGCATTGCGCCGTCTAGATCGCAGTGCCAGCGGTCGCCACGGCGATCCCCGCAGGGCGCGCCGGTACGGCGAACCCGGACGATTGGCTTGACGGCTGCCTCCGCCGGCAGCCGACCGTCGAGCGACGATGAGATGCCCGCGAGCTCGACACACTGCTCCGATGACAGCAGCAGCTCCCGTGGCTCGATCGACAGCAGCGCTTCGCGTTTCCCAAGCGGCGGGATCACGGCCTGACGGCGGCGCACGACGATCCGATCGTGTTCGACGCAAAGCTCGACGCCGCCCGGCCAGGTCAACGTCTTGCCGGCCGGCCAGGCATCCGCCGCGTGCATGCCTTGCTCGACATTGTCGGCGCCGAGGCCACCGGTCGTGAGAGCCAGCGCCGAGGCCGCGCGGCGCAGCAAACCGCGCTTGAGAGCGGATGGTAGCCCGTTCCACGCCGATCGTCGAACGACCCAACCGTCGTCGTCGCGTTGCGCCAGGTCGGGCAGGCGACGTTCGAGCTCGCGATCGAGGAATTCTTCCGCGTCCAGCGCGCACCTCGCCAAACGCGCGAGCCCCGCGTCGAGGCCCGGGTTGATCGCTCGCAGCCGCGGCACGATTTCGTGGCGGACCCGGTTCCGGGTGAAGGCGCGATCGAGGTTGGATGGATCGAGGCGCGCGGTCACGCCGTGCTCGCCGCAGAATGCCTCGGTGTCGCCCCGACGCACGTTCAGCAGCGGTCGGATGAGGCGAAAGGGCCCGGTCCCGGGCAGGTCGATGACGGCGTCCTCGACCATGCCAGCCAGCCCGCGTAGCCCCGTACCGCGCACCAGGTGGAGCAGGCGCGTCTCGGTCTGATCGTCCTGCGTGTGCGCGACCAGAACGCCTTTGGCGTGAATCGCCCGCTGGAGGTGGGCCAGAAAGTGGTAGCGCTCGCGTCGCGCCGCTTCTTCAACGCCCAGCCGTTGCTCGTCAGCCGTTCGCCGGACGTCTCCTCGTCCGACCGTGACCGGCAGGCCGAGCGCCCGGGCCAAATCTTCGACGAAAGCGGCGTCGGCAGCGCCGTCCGGTCGCAACCTGTGATCGAAGTGGGCGACGTGAAGCCCCAGGGCGAACGCGTCGCGCACCTCCTTCAGTCCGAGCAGGAGCGCCAGCGAATCCGGCCCGCCGGAGACGGCGACGACCAGCCTGGTCTGCTCCAGGTGGCAGCGCCGAAGCGCATCGCTGAGTTTCGAAACCACGGGGTTCGTCATGACTTCACGTTTACCTGGTAAACAATTCGGCGATCCCGGGAGAATCCAGGATCGCCGAAGGTTGGTAGCGGGGGTTGGATTCGAACCAACGACCTTCGGGTTATGAGCCCGACGAGCTACCACTGCTCCACCCCGCGTCAACAGGGTAATCTTACCTGAAAACTCCGGGGCTGTCAAACGAGGCTCCGATTGCAGGTTCAGGGGGGGTGTTCGGGAATGGCTGGTGGC
>Ga0307374_10009001_pt1 | contig 14801 bp, 19 predicted proteins | sample OX3MG_FD_202532 | JGI IMG/M metagenome (GOLD analysis project Ga0307374, IMG submission 202532) | Soil microbial communities from Risofladan, Vaasa, Finland - OX-3 | ecosystem: Environmental > Terrestrial > Soil > Coastal area > Acid sulfate soil | place: Finland: Risofladan, Vaasa | collected... | reverse complement strand
CTGCTCGTGCGACATGCCTTCCCACTTCTTCGTTCCCTTTAGAGCATTCTCGCGTGAGGCTTTTCTGCTCTCTTTTGTGATGTGTCTCCCGCTACCCTTTAGTGAAGACTTCTGCTTACCCGTCACATAGTAGAGCTTCCCATTTTTCACACGGGTCCTGCCTTTGACTGGTGTGATGCCGCCCTTCTCGTCGATCCTGATCGCGCCGACTGAGTATGCATATTTCACTTCTCCTGCATTGCGGAGATCTATCTCTTTGGATGCCTTGGGTGCGGATGTTGCACGCTTAATCTGCACCTCTTCTTCTCGGTCCAATGTATGCGGGCTCTGACCAACGAAACCCCAGTTGGATGTTGGATGCTTTCGCTCTTTGACGCGCTTTTCATGTGGCGTATTCTGCCATTTCTTCGTGCCTTTCAACGCATTCTTTCTCCAGGAGCCTCTGTCGCCTCTGGAGATTTTTCTCCCGTAAGATCTTCTCCCTGGCATGATCTAAAAAGAGAGTTTTTCTTATGCTTTGGTCCGCCAGTATTCTAAGAACATTGCTTCAGATTACAACCGCTGGTTGTGCTTCGTCGGAAAGGCGAAGAAGCTGGGAAGCGAGCACAAGCTCGCAACGGCTCCACTGTCGGTCGACGCTGAACTTCCTAAATGGTACAATCCAAAGACGGAAGCAATCAAGGCACCCGACGGGCAGGAGTATGTAATCTACTATGCGGATCAGACTGAAGATGAACATGAAAAGGAAGAAGATTCTAAACGAGAAAAGGTGTGGGACAAGGAATTCGAAGTAGCGCAACAATGGAAGAAGGCGCACAAAGACGGCAAGTTTGAATTCAATCTAACTGGAGAGAAGAACGGACTGAATACGATGCAGTTCCCGTTCCTTCTCGGTAGAGATAGCGAAGGGAACAGGTGGTACATCAAGTATGGAGAAGCCGGAGGTGACTGGAGGAGTCGCGTCTACGGTCTCTATGTGGAGAAAATTGAAAAGCGCCGCAAATACGGAAGCGAGAAACCGCTTAACGAATTCGTTTCGAAGCCAGAGATAGGGCAAGTAGATGCACCTTCGAGTTTCGTTGAGGCGGCAAAGAAATATGTTTCGTGGAATTTCAGGACAGCGACAATCGATATCGGTTCTGAAAATTCTGCTATGGATCCCAAGGTCGGCCCGATCAAGCGCTGGTCTTTCGAAGGCGAAGGTCGAGAGCCAGGCCTTGAGGAGAAATCAAAGAAGTATAAGGATCCTCTGATCATCGACTGGGACAATCCAGGACTCGAGAACATCAAGAAGATAATCAAGTCTCGGGGAATCGAAGGGAAAGTGGACGGGGTGAAGTTTGAAACAGGCGCCAGGTATTCACTGTTTGATTTGAAGAACAAGGACGAAGATTAGCCAGCAGCGGTCCAACCGTTGCCTCCGAATTGCTTCTCGAGCGATGCGTGCATCATCTCGAATTTCTTCTTCGCAGGACTATTCTCGTTCTTGCGCAAGTTTATCATAGCCTGGAGCTTTCCAGCCACACTCTGTTCACCATACCTCTTTACAAGATTGCTGACATACGAATCGATGTGCATGTCCGGCACGTTTGTTGCTGAAGCATAACCCATCTCGCGGGCGATCTTGTTCATGTCGTCCTTCCCTGCAATTGGGATAAGTTTCGGACCCTTTCCAGGGTTTCCGCGATCCTTCTCCCTGAATGTCGATCCTCTTACTTGAGCAGACTTGACACGGATTCCGTTTTTGTTCGTGAAGGCCTTTCTGGTGAAACCTCTCTTGTGAACAGTGATCGTCCTTCCGTATGACTTCTTGCCTGGCATGATCTAAAAAGTGGTTTTTCCTTTGTGAATTTCGAACAACTACTGCTATTCTCGATCATCGGGTATCTGATCGACATCGGCTTGAATCTTGTAATGGTCAAATTCATACTAAAGTCGGACGCATCAGTGGGGTCGATTGCATTTTTCGAATGGCTCCATGACTCCGTGACCTTCGCCAGCGGCTTCCTGCTGGGGCTGAGTATCATTTCAATCAGCATCCTCCACGTCGGCCTAGATTCGGACCCTTGGCCTGAGTGCTTGACGGAGAGATTCTTATTTGAGCCTCATGTCCATTGGGCAAAACGGAGCCTAAAATAAGCTTAGATGGCGCGGAAGGCTCTCGATAAGAAGTATTCGTGGCCCGCATTCAGCTGAGAACAACAAGTTCGGGCCTCGCCGCAAGTTTAGTTCTTGATTCACGTTCAGCCCCTTACATCGTGAACGTAGTCTCGTTTCACCACTTCTGCGAGGCTGGTAAGTGGAACTGAAGGGTAGCGTCTATGGGATTCTGTTGAATCGAAGGACATGTTTGTCGTGTCCATAATTACAGCCGCCTGAATCTGTCGTGCAAGACTGGGATTCACTGGGCGCATGAGCACTGACATCAGGCGCATCATTGGCAGGGGAATGTGGCTCGCCGTACCGACCTTGCGTGTCGCAACTTGGAACGTCTGCACGAACTGCTTCAGGGTTAGATTTTCAGGGCCGCCCACCTCCACTGTGGCGCCCCGCATTGCCGGGTCGGTGACAGCGAGCTCGACGAACCGAGCGACGTCTTGTCCAGAAACGAAGTTGATGGGATTCTCACCACTTCCGAAGATCCGCGTTCTTCCGGTCTTGAGAAGAGGTTCGCCTATCAGAGTTGCAAATGTCTCCATGGAGATGGTCGGTCTGATGATGGTCCAGGCAAGACGACTCGCTGTCAACTCCTGTTCGGCCAGGTACTTCATGCGGTAGAGCTCGACTGGATGGTCCCGGGCCGCGCCCAGTATGGAGACGAGGATGAAGTGTTCGACTCCCCCGGCCTGAGCTGCTCGAATCAGGTTGCTGTTGCCCTTCCAGTCCACCGTACGGGGATTGACTCCCCGCATTCCAAACCCCGAGATTGCCGATATGACGGTGCTAACGCCAGACATGCTCCGTTTGACATCGCCAATGTCCCGCACATCACCTCTTACAATCTCGACGCGTTCACTTCTTAGATGCTGAGCACGTTCTGGATTCCGTGTGATGATTCGTATCGCCTGTCCCCGAGAAATCAGCAGTCGTACTATGCGTGGTCCGAGGAAGCCAGTCCCACCAGCAATCAGTATCATTCTTTGAATCTCTCTGGTCAGAAGCTGCGTATCGGGGGCATCCTCGCCACCCGTTCGACTTCTCTCTGTGCGTCCTCAAGCACGGGGGAATCCTGATGTGTTAACATTAGCTTGTCAAAATGAATCTGAGCAATTCTCCTGACCGAGATTGCAGCGACCGCAGAATCTAGTGATACTTCAGGCGGAGGAACAAATAGGCCGTCGACTCCCATGATTGACTTGAAAAGACAATCGCCTCCAATAATCGCCCCGTCTTCTTCAGAGAAGAGCGAAATGTGACCAGGTGTGTGTCCGGGGGTGTGAATTACTGTCAGCAAAGTTCCTATCATGTCCCCATCCTTCAACTGCTCATCAACAATTACGGAGGGGGAACCTGTATTTCCGAATTTCCTTCCTACGTCTTCCATTCTTTTCCCTGATTTTGCAATCAGGTTCTGTATTGTCTGCGGATTCGGCGGGCCGTGATAGGGCGGGTCCTGCTTCAGGTAGGCCGCTTCAAGCCAATGAGAATGAACCTTAGCTCCTGAAATCCTCTTGATTTCGTTGGCAGATTGTATGTGGTCGCCGTGTACGTGCGTCAAGACTAATCGCTTGACGTCTCTAATATCATGACCTTGGTCTCTGATCTGTGCCTCAAGCTTGGGCAGTTCGGCGAGAAAGCAAGTATCGACGAGCGTGAGGTCGTGCGGTCCCTCTTCCACAAAGTAAACGAAGAAACCTCCGCCCATGGGATGCTCTAACCCCTCGATGGAATGAATGTTCCTGGTGATTTTCATGTTCGACTATGCACCGTTAGGATGCAAGAATAGCTGCTTGTTGATGGCCCTGCTTCGACGCTCTCCTCGACAATTTCGTTCGACCCGCCATTCTCCTTGGATTCCTCGTTGAGCAATCTTGAGTCGAGAAGACGAATGGTTGTAGGGCGTATTATTGGTTCCTTGATTTCGAATAAGCAAAACGGAACTCAAGAATAAATACGCGCAACCGAATCGAAGGAAAAAGAGCAAGATTGGAGACTCCCTGCGTTGGACGAGCTTGATGTGAGAATCTTCCGGGCGCTAATCACTGACAAGATGAGCGCTCCTTTTTCCACCCAGATCAAGACCTCTCTCAGGGAAATCGCGAGGAAACTAGAAGTCGATGACGTGACGGTCAGGAACCGCTTCAAGAGGTTCCAAGAGAAGGGTTTCCTATCTAGCTGGAGGGTCATTCCAAACCCAAGCCTCTTCGGTTACAGAATGATAATGCTAGTCGTGGACGCGGCACCAAAGTCCCCGAAAGACGATATGATCAGGAAACTGAAGCTTGTCCATGGAATCGTGACAATACTGAATTTCCACGGGGATTCTTTGGGTATCATTCTATTCTTCGGTAGCGACCAATCATTGATCCGAACCATCGAGTTGATTTCCCGGATCACAAACGCGGAAAACATCACTAAGGTCCGCGCGTTTTTCCCTCAATGCGAGACAAAACGCCTGACCGAGACGGATTGGGCGATCATCCGCAACATGGAAAAGGATGCACTGAAATCGCAGGTGAGGGTCGCACAAGAGCTCGGATTCACGACCAGGACTGTGAGGAACAGACTCAAGAAGCTAGAGAAAGAAAAGGCATTAATGATTCCACCAAAGATGAACATAGCTGCGACCGACGGAATGATTTCTCTGATCCTTTTCTATTCCTATACGAGCAGCGAGGCGAAGAGATCAGTCGATCAGGCAATGCTCTCGCATCTCGAAGGGAATTATCTGTGGTCTCGAATGACTGATCCTGAGGTTGCCTACTTGGTCTTGGTTGTTCCGAGGATGGTTCTAGTGAAGCAAATCCTAGACTGGGCGAAAGAACAGCCCGGCGTTGCAAGTGCCAGAGTAGAAATCACCATTGAGGCCATCGACCTTTGGGATAAGGCGAGCGAACTCTTCAACTCTCCTACCTCACTCCTTTCGCTCAGGGTTCCGAGCTAAGCAAGTCGGGTTGAAGAGTGGGAGGACAAGAAAAAGAACTACGTCGCGATGCTACATTTCGCAGGCGCATGGATAACCTGACGCGCAGCTCGAATCTTCAGGAGGTGACAATTTCCGGACTAGCTCTTAATTACAGAATCCACGCCTTGAACCGACGTTACGGAGTCGGCATGACGATGAACGAGCTTCCATTGTCCTTCTTCTCTTCGGAGGATGCTCGTGACACGTAAGACCACGGGGATAGTCTGTTCGCTATTGGCAAGTCGCGCTTCTTGATGCTCGATGTCTATGCTATACCCCAGTTCATCTGACGAAAAGCGGGCAATATTCTCAAACCGTATTTGGCCACCTTTGTAGCGCGCGGAGGCCCAATCGTATCTCTTTTCAACAGATTCCCATCCGCGCTCGTATGCTCCCCAGCCACCGAGAATCGTCACATCATCACGATGAGAGCACATGACTTTCCAGGGGCCCGTATCTCCATTGACAAATCGGATGGCCGCAAGATGTAGTTTTTCGAGCGCTAAATCAAAACCGTTTGGGTCCATTGCCTGCTTTTATGCCAATTTCTCGAAAGCGACTTATCTATTAGATAAAGATTGCAGTTGGAGCGAAAGTTGTGAATGTCTCTGGACTATTTTTCGGACTAGCTCTAAGAAGCAGTGGTCGAGGATACTTGGCGTCAACAAGGCGCGTGAGCATATAGCCGCGCCAGCCAATCTCTTCCCCTGCAGCCTTGAGGGCGGAGAGAATTGTGCCATAGGTCAGCAATGCGAAGATATAGCCGGCGAATCAAATCGCGGGCGGAGTGCTTCAGATGTCTACAGGAATGGCAAACGTCGTGAGTCCCAATGACCATGCGGGAATGTAGTATTGAGCTGTTCAAAAATGGGCCGGAAGGTGCCCAGCTTAGGCACATGCCGATAATTCAGATAGGAACCCCTGACACTGACAAGGGTTGGAATCGGCGAGGATCTGGGATTCACTGGGGTTTGGATCGTAATTTCGTATTTCCTTGCTCGGAAGATACTTGGCTTTGATTCTGTTGCAAAGACACTGGGGTTCCTGGGCTTTGACACTGTCCTGGACTATGGGTTAGGCGGATTGATCTCGGTTCCTGCTGGGCTGAGTTTGTTGTCGGTCGTTCCGGTCTCTTCGACCGCTGCCACGCACGCTGCTGCAACCGCCCCGTTGTCCCTGCGACCGCTGATCATCATCGTTGGGGCCGTCCTTGTTCTGGCAATTGTTGCCATCCGCAGGAGAGAAGGCGAAGACCCAGACCTCATCACGGAAGAGGATTAAACCATTCAAGTCAGCTCATACAGAATGCGATTGCCGAGTATAGTCAAGCCAATGATTATTCCAGTAACGAGGATTGAATCAACCAGTATTCGCCAGATTGGAGCGAGCGAAGGGAAGATGGGATACTCTTGGAAATAACTTATCAGAAACACCGTAAGGAAAACAAGCAAGATGACCGCTGCAGCTTGCTTCTGGTCGATATCCAATGCGCGTCACTTCTTGCTGGTTAGAGTTCTGGCACTGACTCCCTTTGCGGTCGGAGACACTTTCACAGCTGGTTTCGCATTAGATACTTTCATCGGTGTTTTGCCGGTGGCGGTAAGGGCAGGAGCTTTCTGGCTGATATTACCCGTGATCAACTGCGCGAGAGTTGGAGTTGGAGGCTGCGGCTTGGCGGCTTCTTTGGAAACAGTCTTGGACGTTGACGGCAGTGAGAGTTTAGGCGCAGATCGTTTGCTGCCGCCCATCTGTTTGCTGTAGCTACGCATAGAAGAAAAAGAAGAAAAGCCATCTTTTTACTCCTGAATTGACTCGCAGTTATTCTAAGCAGATATCTTCGCAGCGCCGCAAGGCGAACCCAAAGTTGGCATTGAAACCACAAGAGGCGAAACCAGTTGCTTCTTCCAGGAGGCAGGCTGTCGAGGTCTTTCGTGAACCGCCCGAAGGGAAGAAACTATTCCATGGATTTCTAGCCAAGATGATTTACAAGAGACAGGGCAACAAACAGGAGAATTCGCCTCCAATCAATATTGAGACTGACGTCAGATTCGCGAGTGCAAGTCTAAAAGACGAAATACCCGAAATAATCATGCGCGATCATCAGGGTAGGGAAGTTGTCAGAGTTCCAGACACCAAATATCACTACATCTACTGCGTCAAGGGGACTGAGCCGGGTAATCAAAACAATCTCCCGGTGGAGATCGTTCCTGAATCTGAGATTCAGCACTATCAAGTCGTCAACGACAAAGAAGTTGAGGTCGGAAAATTCGAGCGGACAAAGAACATCGTTGTCGATCGCTTCATGCCGAAGACCGAGCTAGATTTGTGGCAGGTAGACAGCACTTACGAGGTGTGGGCTGACCACACAAACGGGCTCTACGAGATTGCAAAGGATCTCGAAGCCAAAGATGAAGTGGGTATCTCGAAGATTTCATTCGGGGGATTCAAGGAATCATACGCGCTGATATCTTCGGTCCGGGAAGGCGACAAATTCGTAATCACGATGTCTCTTTCGCAGAAGAGAAAGAAGTACTATCACTCGATGCCCTTCGCGAATGCGTCAGAAAACGACTTCAAGCAAGAAGATAACAAAGTACAGGGATTGCTCGAAGAGATCTAGGTGATCTGGGATAGGTCCGACTGTTCGGCACCCTTGTCCCAACGCCTTCGGATTAACCGTGGTTCTCTAAGGTGAAGCGCGGGAGTGACCTTTGCGAATTTCACTGCGACGACAATTTGCGGTTTGTAGTATTCCACGTTTGACTCTATCTTTCCTTCGTATTCTACGGCTGCAGCGGCAGGAGTGATCGGCTTCAGTTCTGCGGCGATTTCTTTCCTCTCCTTGTTACTGAGTCCGGTCCCAACTTCGCCGATTATTCTGTACTTGTTGCCGTTGCGCATTCCAATGACAAACGAACGTGGAATCCCCTGCGATGTGAAATCCTTGGTCTTTTCAATTCCCAGTATCACTGCATCAACGTCGTCAGTCCTCTTTTCTTTGAGCTGCCATTTCGAGCTGTCGTACCGGTGGGATAACGGCTTGATCATGCCTCCCTCATGTCCTTCCTTGATGTAGCGCTTGGCGATGTCCTCTGCCTCCTGTCTGGTTTGAGCTGAATGGGTTTCATCAACCTCTACCCTATTGTTAGGCGAGATGTTGTCCAACAATTGCTTGCGGATGGCGAGTGATTCTTTCCGAACGTCCTTGCCATCAAACTCGAGCACGTCGAATAGCGAGATTTTCGTTTCGGTGGAATCCGGCACATGCCTCTGCTTAGCCAGAGTCTGCAAATCGTCGTCCTTGGTCATGTACTCCGTGTCGAATATTCCGTCATGTTCTCCCAGAGCCTTCAGAATGTCCTGCTCGAGCGTCTTCGAAAGCGTCAACACATTCTGCGTGTTAGGGAAGTCCTTTCGCAGTGGGGAGCCCGGCGGGAGATAGACAGTCGAGTACTTGTTGATCAACGCGACGTTGTTTCCCTTCTTGAAAGTCCAATTTCTTTCCCCATCTCGCTTGACATCGACCGTGTAAGGACCAGGATAGACGCGGAAGAAGAAATCAGCATCCTTCTGCTCTAAAGCTTGAGCGTGGTCTTTGATCACTTCTTGATTTGAAGGAACCTTCGAAAGCGAGAGTGATTGAAGCGGTGTGGTTTGCGCTACGGCAGCAGGTGCGACCGGGGGAGCGTGGCCGATTGGTGGAAGGATTTGCGGGGTGGGCTTGGGAACTTGGGGTGCGCGAAAAAACACTGGTTTCGGCTTTGGTCTGGGCTTCCGTTTCCTTCGCTCAATTGGTTTCGTTCCGGCAAGAAAGTATTTGATCTGTGAGCCCCGGACGGATTTGCCATAACTGCGTCGACTGCGCAAATCGGACACTACTCAAGAGATTTCATACAAAATACGATTGCCGATCATGGTCAAGACGACAATTATCGTAGTGACTAGAATCGAGTCGACCACGATTCGCCAAATTGGAGAAAGTGATGGGAAGATAGGATACTCTTGGAAATAAGTGATCAGAAACACTGTGACAAAGAGGAGTATGATGAGTACTACGGCCTGTTTCTGATCAATTTCCACAACAGCTCACTTCTTGCTCGCGAGAGCTGTTGCGCTGACGCCTTTCGGCACCTTCTTTACAACTGGTGCCTCGGTCGTCGGCTTGGTTGTTGCTACCTTGGATTTAGATTTAGGCGTAATATTACCAGTGACCAACTGCGCTATTGTTGGCGGATCAGACTTTGCTGCTTCTTTGGTGGATGATATCGATCGTTTCGGAGCAGATCGCCCACTGCTTAATTTTTTGCTATAATTACGCACCATGTAGAAAAAAGACTATTTCACTGGCACAGACGTTGCAGATTTCTCCACCTCGCTGTAGTCCTTCGCGTTCATCAAGAACAGCTGACCGTCGTAACCGAGATCGGTGAGCAATAATGCGCCCGGTGGAATAGTGAATTTGTCGACTGACCAATCTCCATCATCGCCTTCCCCTTCATTGTCGAGATAGTACTTCACACCTTCCTTGGTTGCTAACCAGAGCACCTTTGCATCCTTCCCGAACCTTCGATCAATTTCTTCGCCAATCTGTTTGAGACTTGAGGTGCCTGGTAACCCCAGCCGTTTCGCAGCTTCAGGTCTCTCCGCGGAATTGCCAAGCTCTTTGGTTTCATGTTCGATCACTGCTTTCGCATCTCGGTATCCTTCGCCGTATGCGCCTTCAGTTCTGTAACCCACTCGAGTCCTTAGAATCTCCTGAGCTTCATCCGAAAGTTTCAGTGGTTTTGGAACTACTGCCCCGGTGGGATATGCCGGGGCCTTGCTGGCGTGTTTGATGCGCGGTACTTGTCTCGACTGCTTATTGCTGATTGATCTGTTGTAGCTTCGTCGACCGCGCATGGATGAAAAAGACTAGCAAGTTTTCCAAGAAAGCACTCCGCGTTCCGATCCAGACCTAGAAGGATGGATTCTCTAACAAGTAGAACTTCGCTTTTCCGGATATATTCCTCGTTCATTCAATCATGATGACTTCAACTCATATTTATGACAGCAGCGGTTACTTCTCCTCTTTTAGCAGCTTGAACCAGATTGGAAGGCGGGACGAGAACTCTGCTTCTGTGATTTGGTTTGGGCCAGCACAGATTGCAAGTTCGAAAGCGCTACCCGGAAGATTCTTCCTAGCATATTCCCTGAGATCATCGAGATTCACCGTTTTAGATTTCTGCATCAATTTGCTTACAGGTATGCCCCTTATTTTCGTCGCGGCATTTCCGCCCTGGGCACAGTCGGCCTTGATCATTCTGAGAGCTTCGTCGATATCCGCGCGCGCACTCTTGATTCGGTCGGCCTCAGTCTGCAGATCAGATCCAGGGTCATACTCTCCAGGAGATTCCTTGATCGCTTTGCCCTCCTGCAGTATCGTTCTGTGAGCAGTCGACAGTTTGGTGTCGGCTTGCTTCAACCTTGATTTGATCGCACCGTAACTCTTCCAGTGACCGCCCATTCTCTTGCCGTAATTGCGACGTCCAGGCATGATACAAAAAGCGACTTAGAGCGCTTTTTCTCGTGAATCAAATTCTTATCCAGAACCACACTCCAGCCTCCGCACGAACGAATGGGCTAGATCCCTGTGCAGGACTTTTTCTTTCGTGCCAGCTCGCAAAAGCTACTCGCGATCAATGGGTCGCCACAGGAGAGCTGTGCGTCATTGATTATATCGAAGAACATGAGTCAGACGCACTATCCGCGCCCGTCACATATTACAAGAAGAAAGACAAGACTTACGACACGTATGAAGAGTATCTAATCGTGAACAAAGACGACATAAAGAACATTCGCGAAGTGAAGTCCAAGGGACTGACCTGACGCCAGGTTTTTCACTGGAGAAATGCCGACGGGACGTCAGACGTTCCAGACGTCTCCCTTGCGTCTCAATGTCTTTACGTTCTTCTCAGAAGCAGGCTCGGACCCGCGATACTGAACGATTACACCACCGTCAGGTGATTCATATCCATCTTCACCAAGATTAGTTGTATCATTTCCCCAAAACTCCGACAGGTACTTCATTGCCTTCTTGTCTGCTTCATCTTGATTTTTCGCGAATACGAGACGAGTTTCTATTCTGCTAGTATCGTCTTCGAATCGTTTGTAACCAATCATGAATGCTTTCATTCCAGGAGGAGTGTAACCAATTGTGAATGGTATCACAACAGGATGTTCAGCAAAAGCCGGTCGTTTTCTTTGGTGCATCCGTCTGTGTCTGCCCATCGACTTGCCGTAGCTCTTCCTTGCTGCCAAGAGATTTCAACCTAGACTGACATCGCGCAACCCGTGCAAAGCATTCTCTCTTTGGGATGAGCCTTCATCCGATAGGCGTATTGTTCTGGGGTCACTTTGCCGTGACAAGAAGAACAGCTGACATTCTCCGCTGCAGCCAAGTTCAATGCCTGCGACTTCTTGGAAAATTGCAGTGCCTCTTCCAAGTCTTTGTTGGAGAGGTTCGAACCCTTCTTCTCGAGTTTCCTCTTCAACTTGATGCCCTGCTCGAGCAGTTTGATTCTCTCTGATTGAATTCGCTCGGGCGACATCCTGCGATGTCCACGCCAACCTTGAGAACCCATGCGCTTGCCATAGGAACGTTTTCCGACCATGCAATAAAAACGAGAAATACCCTGGTGTCTCAGTGTCTCTTTTTCCTTTGAATGACACTGGAAGCAATTGTGGACGACGAATTCTCCGAGTACATCGTGAAAGTCAAGAAGCTTCTGCCAGAACAGTATCACTACTTGCTGGGCTTTGAATCAATCAAGCGGTTCCTTTCGCGATCGTACAAGGACCGAAGCGGTGGAATAACTCCAGGAACTGGAAAGATGTATCTGCAGCGCATCTCCGATTTCTGTGAACAAGAGGATTATAATCCCGATCAACTTGTGGCGAATGCCAAAAGCGAACCGCTGGTGATGAAGCGGCATTTTGAAAATTGGTTTGATTACATGATCAGCGTTCAAGACCGCGACACTGCCATCAGCAAGATCAAAGCAGTCCTGGCGTTCTTGTCAAGAAACGACATCTACAGGGAGGATATCGGCTATAGATTGCCGGAGGGAAAGGGGCAGAGGGAGAAGAGCTATCCCTTCTCGCCTACGAAAGAACAATTATTACAGGCGTTTAACTTGGACATCTGGAATTCAAAAGAACTTGGAAAGGAGATGCAACTCTACCTGCTCGCGGAGAGTCAGTCAGGGCTCTCGGAGGTTGATCTCCTAAATCTTGATACACGGGATGAATCTGCAGCGCAGTGGGCTGGCTTCAAGGAATACGAGAGTATTGCAAAACAGCTTGCCAAGGGGAAGGATCCAGTGTCAATAGTGGTCCGAAGAACCAAGCAACAAGCTGCGCTTGAAGTGACCTTCTTTGGAACGGAAGTGATCGACCGTCTCCGGCAAGGCCCCCACCCCTTCAGGTTTCTGGGACCGAAGATATTTAGCTTCCATGAAGACGGAAGAAGCTTGCGTAGATATTTCGAGATTGTTCAAATGGCATTACACGAACCGCAATTCAGAACACACTGCCTGCGCAAATACTTCGAGACTTCGCTTGAAGCGTCTGATATCAACCAGAAGGCTATTGACAGGATGATGGGTCATGGTATCAGAGGAATGGCATCACACTACTCTGGATTGCGACCCTCAGACCTCGAGCCGATGTACAAACGGGTTTATGATACGAAGCTTAAACTGTTGAGCTAGGATTTTTCATCTGCGAAGAGTGCAACGAGGCGAAGAATGATTTTCCTCAAAATGCAAATCGCCTTTGGAAGTTAACTTTCTTCGACAGAACCCTGCCGATGACATAGCAAACGGCCGACTCGATCCCAAGTATTCCGCCAATCAACAGGATGTCAACAACTGCACCGAGCATTCCCTTGCTCTGAATAATCATCCACGCCGATCCAAAGATCAGGTTAGCAAGTGCAGGATAGCGAACACACTCAAGAACAAGTTCGTAGAGGACTGCCAAGATTCCGAGTCTGACTCCTGAGAAGACCAGCACCAGTCCAATCAACGCGAAAACAATTGGCTCTCCGGATGGAAGTCCGGAGAAAAGGAGAATTGGTCCAATCATGGTTGCAAAGAATATCGTCTTTGGATTCAATTGGTCCTGCGTTCCATGCTGGAAAAAGCACGGGATAATTTCTAGGGGAAAACACCGGGGTCTGCTAGTCAGTTTATTCTAACAGCAGTCATCCTTCTGAACAATCCTACTTCAATCATATCATCACTGCTCAGTCATACCCCTTAGAGTTCGATTTCTTTTCGGCTTTGAAAAAAATTGAGCGTCGTGCAATCCTGTCCAATACCCGTTAAGGAATCGGACAAGCCATTGAGCGTGAATCTTCGGGGAGGGTGTGTCAAAAACGCGCGCGGGCGCGAAAAAAGTCCGGATTTGCCAGTATAGCTATGATATCTGTACAAACGAGGGAGAGGGGGGTTATTGTTGTATTTTTGTCACACTGTCACACCTTGTTACCTTTTTCTTGTAGCACAACTTGACAACCCAGGCAGATAGGAGAGTCTACGTTACCTTTTCTTTAGCCACGAAAAAGTGGCTCGATGAGCACCAGAGCAAAGAAGGGTTCTCCTCGCTATCAGGGTTCATTGCTTCGATCGTCGACCAACACGTGAAGACCGAGACCCCGGACTCGGTCGAGCCTGAGCAGGAGCACAGGCCAATGACCCCAGAGGAGGAAATCGACAAGATAGGCGAGGAGATGGGTCAACTCAATGTGGAATATGACGAAAAGTTCCAAGCAATACGGTCAATGATTCCCAAAGACGCGCCGAAGGTGCAAACAGCTGAGGACCTGAAGAAACGTACTGAATTCATTTGGAAGCAGCTCCTAGACAAGAACTGTTTCGTTCGGGTCAGAAACAAACCAGTGGCAATATCGCGTAACGACCTCAAATGCTTCGAGAAGCTTGGAACATACCATCTAAAGAAGAAGGAGCTCACGAATAATCTTTCAATTGCAGCCGTTGCGGAAACTCAGTAAGCCGGCTTCTCTGCAGAAACCTTTGCCGATCTCTTGGCCTTATCTTTTCCGGCAGCCATGCTGAATGTGGGCAGTGCTGAAGGAAGACCGAGTCTTCTGGAGGACAGATGCCCGTACGACTTGTTCGCTACCTTTGCGTACATGTGGTGCGCGCCAGGAGCCTCTAGGTGCAGTCTGGAAATATGCTGCACTCTTGGATACATGTGATGAGCCATTCCGCCCCCGCCAAACATTGAAGTCTTCATGACATCCGGAGTCGTAGGTGCGAGTGGAGGTGCCCGTGGTAGCTTCATTGGATCCCCGCCGTTCTGCCACTCAAAATTCGCCCACTTTGAATCTGGGCCGACGAATGATGCAGATTTTATTTCGACGTCTTCCCCAGCTTCCCCCCAGTTGTGGACCTTTACTTTGAACTGCGCAGCCAGCTCACCGAGGCCGTATCCTTGCTCTACCTGCGTCTTGTAGAGCAGGATGTAGAATTCATTCGTCTTGAAGTCGTACCGAAACTTTGCAGTCTTCGCTGCGTCCTTGACCAGATCCTCGACCCAGAACCTGTTCGTCGGATACTTCGTGTGATATACGTGACGAAGGCGAGACCTTGGAGCTTCAGATCTCGTGCTGTCG
>Ga0307374_10008999_pt1 | contig 14805 bp, 18 predicted proteins | sample OX3MG_FD_202532 | JGI IMG/M metagenome (GOLD analysis project Ga0307374, IMG submission 202532) | Soil microbial communities from Risofladan, Vaasa, Finland - OX-3 | ecosystem: Environmental > Terrestrial > Soil > Coastal area > Acid sulfate soil | place: Finland: Risofladan, Vaasa | collected... | reverse complement strand
CCCGGGCGAGGAGCCCGTAGGACCGCTCGACCAGCGCGATCGCCTCCGGCGGTGAGGTCGTGCTCTGCGCCTTGGCGAGCAGTTTGGCAGCCGTCTGAACGTCCGGTTGTCCCATCGGGTTCCCCTTGTGGATCCGTCTTTCGACCTGATCAATCCAGGTTTTCACACCCGGGACGCTAAAGATCCACCTGTCGAGGCGTGTTGGGATCCCGTTGTGACGGACCGGCCACCGGTGGGTGGGGATCCGTGCGGGCCCTGCGGGTGGGCACCACTCCAGAGTCGCCGTCGAACGGCCGATGAACTCTGGCGTGCGATGACAGCATCGCTGACGTCGGTGTACCCGACACCAGGCCCAGACAGGTGTCGGCGGGATCCCGAACGACGACCATGGAGAGCCGGACCGATGGACAGCCGAGGCGAGCGACGATCCGACCTGGTGGACGGACACCCGGGCCCCGGCGCCGGTGCGGGGGCCGCACCCACGTCGGTCAAGGACGTGCTGCAATCGACGTCGCTCACCATCCTCGAGGCACACCTGACGTGGCTGTGCGCACGCACCCGACTCGAGGGGCAGCTCTCCCCCCGGAGGGTCCTGTTCGAGGACCAGGCCAGGGTCCTGATCGACGCGCTCGACGAACGGGGCGCGTTGGAGGTCGTCACCGGGTCCCTCCAGAGCCTCTGGATCGCCGAGGACGTCCCGGACGATGACGACGACATCACGACGTACGCGTCCGATCTGGACATGGTGACCGCGGGCCAGCCCCCCTACTCGCCCTACGTGGCGCTCGCCCAGAGCGCCGCCAAGGTCCATGCCGAGATACGCAACCACCGCCGTTCCACGAGCCCGCTGCGCCCCGGTTGAGGCCGATCGCCTCCTCAGTCGAAGGCCTGCGCGCTCTCGAGGGCCGACGTCATGCCCACGGTCCAGGTGAGCGCCTCGACCGCGGCGGTCCGCACGGCATCCTCGGGCATGGCGCACCTCGAGGCGCGCTCGGGTCGCCCGAGCTGGTAGTCGGTGACGTCGGCGACGAGGCGGCCCAGCGGACCATCCCCGTTCAGGATGCCGTCCCGGATGTCCGCATCGAGCGGCAGCGCGTCGAGGATCTTGACGATCGGCATTCCCAGGACGACGTCGAGCGTGGACAGCAGCCCGGCGGTGTACCCGGCGTCGGCCTGGCAACCGGCGCTGGGCGCGAGCAACTCGCTCATCCGGGCCCGCATCAACACGGCAGCGATTCCCTCTTCGGAGGCGCTGCCGTCGTCGGTCAACAGCAGCAGCGCCACCCAACTCTGCAGGCGACGCCACCCGACCAGCACGAGGGCCTGGCGGACCGTGCTCACGGTGCGCTTCATCCCCCCGGGGGCCCCGATGCCCGCCAGCTGGAGCAACTGGTGCGTCATGGCCGGGTCGCTCCGCACGATCTCCTCGATCTCGGAGACGGGGCATTCGGCGTCGAGGAGCCTGGCAGACATCCGCAGTCCGGCCAGTCGCCCGGGGGGAAGGGGCCGCCCCGGCGACACATGCGGCCGCGACAGGACGTAACCCTGGAAGTAGTCGAATCCGAGCGACGCGCACCGTCCGAGCTCCTCGAAGGTGTCCACCTTCTGGGCGATCACCTCGACATGGCAGGCGCGGCAGCGCTCGACGAGCTCGGGCAGGCGATCGGGGGCGACGGCCTCCACGTCGATCTTGACCGTCGATGCCAGTGCGAGGAGATCGTCGACGCCGTCGGTCCACTGGAAGTCGTCGAGAGCCAACGAGTAGCCGCTGTCGAGCAGCCGCCGACACCCCGCCAGGGCCGATCCGTCGCTCACGATGGGCTGGCGGATCTCGACGACGACCTGGTCAGGCGGAACCCGGATCTGCGTCTCCCCGCTGACGATGCCGGGACTGGCGTTGCAGAAGGCCTTCTTCGTCCCGACCAGTGCGCCGATGCCGCCCTCGGCCGTGCCGAGAAGGTCCTCGGGTGTCGGGTGCCCCCCAAAGGGACCGTCGAGCGCGACGCTCGGCGGGTCCACGCTCCGAAACAGCAGCTCGTAGCCCTTGACCGCCAGGTCCCGGTCGAAGATCGGCTGGCGGCCCACCAGCGTTTCGATGACAGCTGTCAACGGTCACCCCTCACGATCGGTGTCACAGTAGCGGGGACGACCGACGATATGGTGGTGCGCGGAGCACGTCGGCACCCATGCACCGGTGTGCCCGTCCCTACGAGTCGGTGGTCGTGCCGTCGATGACCGCGAAGCCACGCAACACGAGCCGGCGCCGCCAACGGGCGCGCCAGGAGCAGTACCGCAGGCGGTTCGGACTGCCCGCCACGGCGGTCCTGCCCCTGTTCGGCCCGATGCCACCGGCACGAGGCTCGGTGCCGTTCACGCCGCAGCGACCCGCCCTCGATCCCATGCCGGTGGCACTGGTGGTCTTCGAGCCCGGCCTGTCGCGGCCCCGCCGGCTCCTGGCGCGGCTCGGCACCAGTCGACTGGTGACGGTGCTTCCGGGCAACCGCCCGGTGAGCCTGAAGGCGCTCGTCTTCGTCGGACTGGGTGCGGTCACCGGCACGATCGCGGCCCAGCCCTTCGATCCCGTGACATACCTGGCGCCCCTGTACGGATTGCTCGTCGGGGGAGTCGGTGCCGGTGCCGGGTGGCGGGCGCTGCGAGGCCGGTGGGCCACGACGATCGGCGTCGACGAATGGCGGGGCGAGCTCGACGCCATCTTGGGGACGCTGCAGAGCGTCGACAGGATCGGCCAGCCGTTCGTTTCGCCACCGGCGCTGCGCACCGCGCTCCATTCGGCACTGTGGCATGCCGCCGACGCCGTCGGCCATCCCGGTGACCGCGACGTGCTGGACACCTTCACCGAGCAGCTCGCGGCGCTCCGGATCGCGACCGGCTCCGCGCTGGCGGAACTGGAGTCCCCGACGATCGAAGCCCGCAAAGCAGTGGTCTCCGACCAGCTCGCCGCAGCCGTCGACCAGCTCTCGCTGATTCCACCGACAGCCCGCCAGGTGCAGGCAGGAGAAGGTCTCACGTAGCACTCGGCGGCGGGGCGACGACGGATGCGGCCACAGCGCCCTACGCGACGAGGGCACTGGTCTCCCGCTGGTGCACCTTGCCCGACGACTTCACCACTGCCGGAAGGGTGAACACGAAGGCGAGGACACGGGCGACGGCAACGTAGAATTCCTGCGGCACGAAGTCATCGATCTCGCAGGCCGCGAAGATCGCCCGGGCGAGCGGTCGGTCCTCCACGATCGGGACACCGTGCTTCGTGGCCTCGGCTCGTATCCTGAGCGCCACCTCGTCGGCGCCCTTGGCGACCACCTGGGGCGAATGGCCCCGACCCGCCTCGTAGCGCAGGGCGACGGCGAAGTGGGTGGGGTTGGTGATGACGACATCGGCACCCGCGACGGCGGCCATCATGCGGGATCGACTGAGGCGCAGCTGCTTGCGCCGGACCTCGCGCTTCACCAGCGGGTCACCCTCGGACTGGCGGCCCTCCTCTTTGACCTCGCGCTTGGACATCTTGAGGCTCTTGTTGTGCCGGCGGCGCTGGATCCCGTAGTCGACCAGGGCGAGGAGCAGGCCGATGATCGCCACGTCACGGACCAGGCCCAACATGGTGGACCCGGCGTACCTCACCACCGGGGTCATGTCGACCGGCTGCGCGCCGACGAGCTTGCTCCCCAGCCCGAACAGGACCTTGTAGGCGATGAGGACGAGCACGGCGATCTTCAGCGCCTGCTTCGCCAGCTGCCACAGCGACTGGGCGGAGAACAGCCGCTTGAGCCCTGCGATCGGGTTGATCCGGTCGAATTTCGGCGCCGCGGCCGAGAGCGAGAAGAGCCCGCCGGTCTGCGCCACGTCCACGAGGACCCCGATGACGGCAATGCACCCGGCGACCGGCAGGACCAGCGCCAGCACATCACCGAGCCCGAACTGCAGGACCTGCAGGGCCCCCTGGGGACTCGGCGACGACGTGACGTCGGCGACACGGGCGAACAGCGCGGTCATCTTGGACTCTCCGGAGCGAAAGAGCATGGGGATGAGCATGGTGGCGGCGAGGGCGACGACCCAGCTCGACACCTCCCGCGACGTCGCGACCTGGCCCTTCTTCCTCGCTTTGCGCTTCCGCTTCGCAGTTGGCTTCTCCGTCTTGTCGTCGTGCTTTCCCATCGGTCACCTCCCCCCGAGGAGGGCGCCGGCGTCCTGCAGCGCGCGCGAGACCAGGTTGCCGAGGTAGCCAGGGAGGACCTTGATGCCGATGGCCACGAAGAGGAAGGACATCAGGGCCTGGATAGGGAAGCCGAGGATCCACACGTTCATCTGGGGGGCGGCCTTCGCCAGCATGGCCAGGCTTACCTGCGTGGCGAACAGCACGACGATGAGTGGCGCGGCGATCTCGAGGGTAGCGGTGAAGAACGTCGCCAGGTCGGCGGTCAGCACGTTCGAGGCGGTGGCCGACGACGACAGGGTCAGGCCGGCGGCGTCGAACGAGGTCTCGAAGCCACGGACGAGGAGCAATTCACCGTTGGACACGAACAGCAGCACCATGGCGACCTGCTCGTAGAACTGCCCGATGATCGGGGTCTGGTTCTCCGAGAGCGGGTCCAACGAGGGTGGCGGGTTCACCCCCCCGAACTGGTCCACCAGGCCACCGGCGGCGGAGACCGCCGACAGCAGGACCCGCACGGCGAGTCCCAACGCCGCGCCGGTGAAGATCTGCAGGACGATCGCCCCGATGAGCCCCGCCGTGTCGGAGGGGAGATGAGTGTGCGCCACCTGGGGGGCGGCCAGGAGCCCGAGCCCGCCGGCGATGCCGACGAGGGCCATCCGCGGGACCACCTGGAGGTTCGAGAACGGGGGGACGACGACGAGCCAGGCGAGCGCCCGGATGAACGCCAGGAAGAAGGCCAGCAGCCATATCGGGTCCACGTTCAGGTTCACGAGGCACCCTCGCCACTCAATTGCCGAGCAGGCTGGAAACCTGGCCGAACAGCTGTTGGACGTACGCGGTGAACTGCCCCAGCATCCAGTGGCCGGCGATCAGCAGGACGAGTGCGATGCCCGCCAGCTTGGGAACGAACGTGAGCGTGACTTCCTGGATCTGGGTCACGGACTGGAACAACGAGACGACCAGACCGATGACGAGGCTTGTGAGCAGGATGGGCAGCGCCAGCTCCGCCGTCATCGTCATCGCGCCGGCGGCGATGTCCATCAGCCGTGCTTCGTTCATTGGAAGCTCGCGACCAGGGAATGGGTGATCAGGACCCAGCCGTCCACCATGACGAACAGGAGCAGCTTGAACGGGAGAGACACGAGGGTAGGTGGAAGCATGACCACACCCATCGACATCAGGGTCGAGGAGACCACAAGGTCGATGATCAGGAACGGTATGAAGATCACGAACCCGATGATGAAGCCACTCTTCAGCTCGGACAGCAAGAACGCCGGGATGATCGCCCCGATGGACGCGTCCTGCGGTTTGGTTGGGTGCTCCTTGTCGACTGCGGTGGTGAGGGCGAGCTCCTCGGCCCCGGTCTGCTTGAGCATCCACGTCTTGAGCGGCCCCTGGGCGGCGTCGTAGGCCTGCGTGACGGTCTTCTGACCGTGAAGGTACGGCTGCAGCGCGTCGTGGTTCATCTGGTTCAGGGTCGGGGCCATGATGAACAGGCTGAAGATGAGGGCCAGGCCGGCGATGACCTGGTTGGGTGGGATCGACTGCAGGCCGAGTGCCTGGCGGGTCAACCCGAACACGATCACGATCCGGGTGAAGCCGGTCAGCAGGATCAACAGCGACGGCGCCACGGCGAGCAGCGTGAGGCCGATGATGATCATGATGCTCGACGACGGCTTGTGCAAGCTGTTGCCGAGGTTGATGTTGATCGACGAGCCCGCCGCCAGGAGCGACATCATCGTGCTTCCCACCGCGAGGTGACACGCGTGCCCCCGCGGGCCCGTGTCGAATCTGTCGGCTGGTCCATGACGGTCACCTGGCGCGGCGTACGATGACGGGGCTGACTACGCCCGGCGCACGGTCTTGGCGCGCATCTGCTCGATTGCCGACTTCCACACGGGGCCCTGGCTGTCGTCGGGGGAGGCCGACCCCTCCCCGCCGGGGAGGAGCTGCAGGTCTCCGACAGCGAGGTCCTGCGACCCGGTGGTCGCAGTCCCGCCGGCGTCGAGCTGTCCGAGGAGGGTGACCTGGCGCTGCGTCACGCCCAGGAGGAACGTGCGCTTCTCGGCCGTCACCAACGCCACCTGGACACCCTTGCCGAGACTCTGGCGGCCGACGACGGCGACAGCACCGTGGCGCCGGCCGGCACCGAGCGCCCGCCCGCCTTTCCCCTGCACGAGTCGGGACGCCACCTTGATCAACGCGATGATGACGACCAGTCCGATGACCATCTGCACCAGCAGCGACGATGCCGAGACGCTCTGGGCCGTCGTCGTGCCATGGCCGGTGGTGACCGACGCGTGATGTGTGGCCGCCCACACCTCTGCGGAGTAGCGCATGCCGTCAGGCTCCGCGCGATCCGTCGTCGCCACCGGCGATCGCGGTGATCCGCACGCCGAGCTCTTCGTCGACGACGACGACCTCGCCGTGGGCCAACAGTGTGCTGTTGACGAAGATGTCGACGGGAGACCCGACGTGACGATCCAACTCCACCACGCTCCCGGGACGAAGGCTCAGGAGCTCCTTCATCAGCAGCCGGGTGCGACCCAGCTCGACGGTCACGGCCAGTTCGACGTTGCTGAGGGTCTCCAGGGGCCGCATCACGCCGGGCCCGGCAGGGGTCGCCGATTCGACGGTACCCGGCTCGGGGATGTCGGCCTCGACGACCGCTTCGGCGACCACGCTGACGTTGGTGTTCTCGTCGCTCATGTTTCCTCCAGTTCCTAGGGCTCGACGACCATGCAGGCAACGGCATTGCCCCGGCTCGTCGGGACCGCCTCGCAGTAGCGGGCGTCCCCGACGCTGAGCACGATGGGCATGGACCGGGCGCGGTGCAACCGGACCACGTCACCAGGGACGAGGCTCAACAGCTCCTCCGGCGACAACCACACTTCGGGCCAGTGCACACGCACTTCCAGATTCGTGTCGAGGAGCCGGTCGCGCAGGCGCCGAGGGGCGGTCCCGACCTCTTCGGCGACCTCGACCTTGTCGAATCGCTCGATCGCATCGAGGATCGGCAGCAGGACGACCAGCGGGACGCAGATGCTGGCGGCCTGCGAGACCACCTCGTTGAGCTCGACGTTGAGGCCCACCAGCAGGCACATCTCACTGGGGGTGGACCCGGGGAGGAACATGCCGCTCGACACCGATGAGATCGCCCCGATGCTGATCTCCATGGCGGGCGCGAACGCACGGGGCAGTTCCGCCAGGACGCCGTGGGCGATCTGGGTCACGAGACGCTGTTCGATCTCGGTGAGGGACCGTTCGGGCGTCGCGCCGGTACCGGACCCTCCGAGGCGGATCTCCACGAGGGCCATGGACAAGGCAAGGGGCAGATGGAGGACGATGCGACCACCGGTCGGGACGACCGAGGCACCCGTGAGGAACGTCGGCTCCGGGAGACTGCTCACGTACTCGTCCCAGCGCTGCTGCTCGAGCTCGCCGATCTCGACCTTCACGGGCGTCTGCAGCGAGCTGGTCAGCGATCCCGCCATGCGATGGGTCAGGACCTCGAGGATCGGCTGGAGAAGTCGCAGGCGAGCCCGCTCGAGCGCATCTCGGCGCTGGAAGTCGTACGGGTGGACCTGTCGTTCGGTATCCGTCAGCGTCACCAGTGCCACCAGGGGTCTCGGGCCGATCCGTGGCCGAAGGGTCTGCGCGCCGTCCTGGCAGCGACTAGGTCATCGACGGAGCCTTTGGCCGGCTTGAGTGATTGGCCTGCTCAAAGTGCTGAACTCCACTGTGCGAGGTCGGACCGCCGAACGCCGACCACGATCCGTGTGAATCAGCCCCTGCCGGCAGCATCGATGTGCCGGCAGGGGCGGAGTCACTACTGCATCTGCACCAAGGCCTGCAGCGCCGCCGAGGTCGTGCTCACGACCTTGGTGTCGGCCTGGTAGGCCTCCTGCGCCTGGATCATGTCCGTCAATTCGGTGGCGAGGTCGACGTTCGACCCCTCGAGCGCACCACCGAGGAACGTGCCGCGGCCACCCGTTCCGGACGTGCCGATCGCCGGTGGACCCGAGTTCGCCGACGCCGAGTAGTTCAGATTCCCGTTGTCGATGAGACCGGTGGGGTTGGAGAACGTCGCCAGTGCGAGCTGGGCGATCGGCTCGGTGAGCCCGTTCGAGAAAGCACCCCTGATGATGCCGTCGCCGCCGATCGTGAAGCTCCCCAGGGTGCCCGCCGCATTACCGTTCTGCGAGACCAGCTGCGCCGTCTGCTCACCACCGAACTGCGTCACCGCGGTGCTGGAGCCGGGAGTCGGGAAGCCGACGGTCCACGTGTCCCCGGCCGGGAAGGTGAAGCCGGGGGGCATCGTCGTGACCGGCAGGGTGAATGACCCGTCCGAGTTGGCCGAGACGCCGCTGATGCCGGCGATCTCGCCCGTCGTGGGGCTGAAGGTGATCGTCGGCGCCGTTGTCCACAAGGTGGAGGTCCCGGCACCGTTCGGCACGGTGCCCTGTACCGTCCACTCGTTCGCCGTGTTGGCGACCGCGCTGAAGGTCAGGGTGACCGGCACGGTGTTGCCGAGCGAATCGAAGCCGTTCAGCGTGGTGGTGACCGTTGGCGGTGTGCCGTTTCCGCTCCAGGCCGGCAGGTTGCCGCCCATGGTGAAGCTGGTGGTCGCCTGCGCGCTCATCACCTGGCCGCTCGGGATCTTCACGGTTCCGGTCGGGGCGTTGGTGTCGATGACGCCCTGACCATTTGCCTGCCAGCCCTGGATCAGCGCGCCCGTGGGCGTTGCCAGGTCACCGTTGGCATCGAGGGTGAGGTTGCCTGCGCGCGTGTAGTACTGCTGGCCCTGCTGCGCGGCGATCAGGAACCCGGCACCCTGGATAGCCACATCGGTGGGCTGGTTCGTCTGCTGGATGGCGCCCTGGGACTGGTCGTTGGTGACTGCCCCGACCCGGACGCCGGCACCGACCGCGATGGGGTCGACACCGGCGCTCTGCCCGGCCGTGGGAGCCGAAGCGCCGGCGATCTGCTCGGCCAGGAGGTCGGTGAAGACCGGGTTCTCGGCCTTGTAGCCGGTCGTGTCGGAGTTGGCGATGTTGTTGCCGATGACGTTGAGATAGGTCTGGTTCGCCTCGATTCCCGACACGGCGGCGATGAGTGACTGCTCCATTGGTCTGTCCTTTCTCGTGAATTGATGACTACAACGTGGGCTGGCCGGGCGAACCGGGCTGGCCGGGCGAACCGGGCTGGCTGGGCGAACCGGGCTGGCCGGGCGAACCGGGCTGGCCGGGCGAACCGGGCTGGCCGGGCGAGGTGGACTTGGCGGGTTCGGTGACCGAGGTCACAGCGGTGAGCGCCAGATTCTCCGACGGCCCGTTCCCGTTCTGCACCTCGAGCGTCGGGGCTCCCGACGAGCTCAGCAACACACCGGTGACCTGACCGGTGAGTGGTGCGCCGCCCGCCCCTGAGCCGGTGACGGTGAGGCCGATCATGGAATCGGCCGCGACCGTCTGCTCCTCGGCCGACAACGACGTCTGCGACTGCACCGCCGTGAGCTGGGCGATCTCGGTCATGAACTGCGTCGGGTCAGCGGGGTTCGTGGGGTTCTGGTTCTTCAGCTGCGCCACGAGCAACTCGAGGAACGTCTGGGAATTGTCCAACTGGTTCAGGCCGCTCGATCCGGACGCGCCGGCTGTCGCGGTGCCGGCGTTGGGCGCGCCGGTGGATCCCGAAATGGGGGGCATCATGGTCATCGTCTCGCTCCGTTTCTCCGGGTTGCAGTCCTCATAGGTGAAGATCCACGTGTCCGGCTCCGAGTACCGGTGGGGCGATCGGGGCGGCGGTCGGATCGTCGGCGCCGTCGTGTGTGCCGGGGCCCGACGCGGTGCGGGCCGCGTCCCCGGGGAGAGCCCGCCGTCCCTGCCGGTCACCGTCGGAGAGCAGGACGGTGGCCGACGAGCCATCTCCGCCGAGCTCGTGCTTCAGGAGTGGGAGTGCCTGACGCAGGGCGTCGCGCGTCTCGGCGTTGTCGGTGCCGAGCCGCACCACGATCTCCTGGGAGCTGACGGTGATCGTCGCCTTGACCGTGCCGAGACCTTCGGGTTGGAGCCCGATGGTGACCTCGTGGGTGCCGTCCGCGGATGAGCGCAGGGGTGCGAGCACCGTGACCACCTGCTGCACGGGCGTCGGCGGCTGGGGTGCGGGCGCACCGCCGTTCGCCGGGGTGGCGCCGGGCGCGAATGTGCTCGGACCAGGTGCCGGGGTCCCCCCCGCCGCAACAGTCACGGCTGATACGCCGGGCTGTCCTGGGGGCGCCGAACCGCCGGTGCCACCGGTGTCGCCCGTCCCGTCGGCACCGGAGAATGACGCTCCGACCGCAGCGCGCGTCGCCGTGTCCCTGGCCGACGCATCACCGCGATCGGCGGACGACGGGTGCGACGACCCCGAGCCCGCACGGGAGCCGGACGTGCCGTCGGCCTGGGCCGGTTGGGCGCCGTCGGTTCCCGTGCCCGGCGCCGGGGGGGAGTGCGCGCCGGAAGGGCTCGGGGGGGTGGCGGTCGTGCCGGGACCGGGGGGGTGGTCCGCAGCCGCCGTCGTCGCAGGACTCGATGTCGCGCCCGGGGCCGTCGTCACCGGGACCGTCGCCGCGCCGGGGCTCGGCGCCGTCGAGGTCGGGGTCGGGGTCGAGCTCGGGGTCGGCGTCGGGGTCGGGGTCGGGGTCGGGGTCGAAGAGAGAATCGGGCTCGTAGCCTGGTTCGTCCCCGGGTCTGTCGACCTCGCAGCTGGACCGCTCGCCCCGACCGCGCTGCCCGACGTCTCTCCGACCTGCGCTGCGCCGGCCGTGACCACCGTTCCGGACGATCGCGTCGCGACGTCCGGCAGCGAGGCGGCCGCGTCGGTGGCAGGCTGGGCAGCCGGCGTCGGAACGTCCGTTCCCGGGCCACCGGGATCGTGTCCCGACGCGCCGACAGGTTGACCCGTGACCTTGGGAGACGCCGACCCGGTGGCGCCTGCGTCGGCGCCGGGCGCCGATCCCCGGGGGGGTGCCTGGGGTGCCCGGGGGGCGCCCTGGGGTGCCGGCGGCGGTACCCCCGCCACCCCGGACGCCGCTCCGGCATCGCTCACCGATGCCGGGGAGGACGGTGCCGGTCCCTTCGGGGCCGTCGTGGAATCGGGGCGCGCCGAGGACCTCGTTGCCTGGGGCCCCGTGTCGGCGACCGTCGAGAACGCATGAGCGAAGCCGTCGTCGGGATTGGGAACGTTGCCGTGCCTCCGCCCCGCACGGGGTTCCTCGGGTGTGACGGCCGCCAGAAGGGGGCTGTCGATCGGGCTCACGACACGCCTCCGAGCATTCCGATGATGCTGTGGACGTACGCAGTGGTCTCGCCGTACGGCGGGACCCCGCCGTACCGGGCCACCGCCCCGGGGCCGGCGTTGTAGGCGGCGAGGGTGAGCGGGACGGACCCCCGGTACTGCTGGAGGTAATTGCCGAGCAGCCGAGCGGCACCGTCGACGGCTTGCGCGGGGTCGAGCGGATCGACGCCGAGACCACGGGCCGTCGACGGCATGAGCTGCATGATCCCCTCGGCGCCGGCAGGGCTCACAGCACCGGCGTTGTACCCCGACTCCTGCTTGGCCACCGCGGCCAGGAGCGATGCGGGCACGCCGTGTCGTGCCGCCGCCGACGTGAACAGGGCCACGAGGTTGGCGGGCACCCCCAGGCTCGCGGGGATGGCACCCGACGCGCCGGGCGTCGACAGGCCCGGGTCGGTGGAGGCCGGCAACACACGGCGGATGGCACTGGGCTGCCCCACCGCCTGGATCTGGACGCTCGTGCCGTGGTGAGGCGCGTCGATCATCTGCCCGTTCCCGACATAGATGCCGACATGACCCGGACCGCCCGCGCCGGGCTCGAAGAAGACCAGGTCACCAGGTTGGGCATCGGCGATGCTGGCCACCGGCGTCCCGATGGTGGCCTGCTCCTGGCTCGTGCGGGGAAGCGAGATCCCGAGGTCGCCGTAGACGCGCTGGACGAGCCCCGAGCAGTCGAGGCCCTTCGCGGGGTCCGTGCCGCCCCACTGGTACGGCACGCCGAGATACTGCTCGGCGTCGGCGACGATCGACGCGCCGGTCACACCCGAGCCGGCTCCCGTCGCGCCCGTTCCCCCACCGGAGAGCCCGAGAAGGGTCGCCGAGGGGGTGAGGGCCGTGCCCGTCGTGGCGGCGGAGGTGGCTGGACTGGTGGCGGGACTGGTGGCGGGACTCGTGGCGGCCGCCAGGGCGGCATTGGCGTTGGAGAGCACGTCGGCGAACTCGCCGGTCGCCGCAGCCTGCTGCAGCGCCGGACCGATCGACGAAACGGCGGCGTCGACGGCCTGCAGCCGGGCGACGATCACCGAGGAATCGATGGTGCTCACGCGAGTGCTCCCGTGCCCCGGCGAGCCTCGGCCGCGCCGACATCTGCGAGCCACCCGGCAATCGCGGACTCGTCGATGGCTGCCATCTCGGCCCGCTGCTCCTCGACGCGCCACTCGGCGCGCCGGCGCTCGTCGAGGTTCTCGAGCGCGGCCACGCGCTGGGCGGCGACAGCCCAGTCGGCATGACGGGCCGTGACATCACCAGACGCGATGACAACCACGTGCAGTGCCGCCACCACGGCTGACGCCCGTCGCTCGGCCTCGTCGCGATCGCGGCGGAAGGAGGTGAGATCCTGCTGTCCGGGCTCCGATTCGAACGCTTCGTACCACGCCAGCGCCCGTCGGTGGTTGCGCCTGGCGCGCTCGAGCTCGCGATTCGCCAGGCTGAGGGCGATCCCGGCAGCTTCCTCTTGGATCCGTCGCACTCGGAGCACGGTCTCGAGAGCGAAGTGATAGCGCTTCATGCCGGCACCGCCTCGGGAGCGACATCGGACGCGAGCACGTCGGCCAGTGCCGTCCAGGACTCATCGGCGCGGGCAGTCTCGGTGATGTCTTGGCACAGGAATCCGTCGATCTGCTCCTTCTGCCTGACAGCGCGGTCGACGAGCGGATTGGAGCCCGTGACGTAGGCGCCGATCTCGATGAGGTCCTTGGCCTCACGGTATGCGGCCAGCAGGCGGCGGATCTCGCTGGTCAGTGACCGCTGCTGGCGCGTGAGGATGGCCGGCTCGACGCGCGAGATCGACTCGAGTACTTCGATGCTGGGGAAGTGGTTGGCGGTCGCCAACCGTCGCGACAGGACGATGTGGCCGTCGAGGAGAGAGCGGGCGGAGTCGGCGATCGGCTCGTTCATGTCGTCGCCTTCGACGAGGACCGTGTAGAGGCCGGTGATGCTTCCGGTCTCTGCCGCGCCGGCACGCTCGAGGAGCCTGGGCATGAGCGTGAACACCGAGGGTGGGTACCCGCGCGTCGCCGGGGGCTCGCCGGCCGACAGTCCGACCTCTCGTTGCGCCATGGCGAAGCGCGTCAGGGAGTCCATCATCAAGACGACGTCCTTGCCCTGGTCGCGGAACCATTCCGCGATCCTCGTGGCAGTGAACGCCGCCCGGATCCGGACGAGAGCCGGCTCATCGGAGGTGGCGACGATCACGACCGAACGGGCAAGACCCTCCGGCCCGAGGTCGCGCTGGATGAACTCGTTGACCTCCCGCCCCCGCTCGCCCACCAGCGCGAGCACCGACACCGATGCGTCGGTCCCGCGAGCCACCATCGAGAGCAGGCTCGACTTGCCGACACCCGATCCGGCGAAGATGCCGAGCCGCTGGCCGCGGCCGCAGGGAATGAGGGTGTCGACGGCCTTGATCCCGAGCGCCAGTTGGCGGTCCACCAATTCGCGTCGCAAGGGGTGGGGGGGAGCCCCGTCGATGCCGATCTCCTGCCATTCCGACAGCATCGGTCGGTCGTCGATGGGCCGGCCCAAACCGTCGAGCACCCGGCCGAGCAAGCCCTCCCCGACGACGACGGGCAGGGGCCGTCCGAGTGCCTCGACCGTGTCGCCGTAGCGCACGCCGCTCACGTCGCCCAGCGGCATGCAGGCGAGAGCCGATCCCTGGACCGCCACCACCTCGGCGTCGAGGACCCCGCCCCCCCGCCAGATCCGCACCGCCTCACCGACGGCCGCGGCGACGCCTTCGACCTCGATGCGCAGGCCGACCATGCGGGTGACCCGGCCGGTGCGTCGCGGTGCTACCGCCGCTTGCAACGATGCGTGCAGAGGGTGCGGAACCGTGGTCATGCCGGCCCCCCCGTTCCCTGTCCGACGGACGTGATGAGGGCCCGGGCCCGCTCCATGGCCGGGCCGATCTGGGCGTCGATCCGGCACGGCCCGGCGTCGACGACGCAGCCCCCGACTTCCACGTCGGGGTCGACGACCACCTTGACGGTGGCGTCGGGAACGAGCGTCTGCAGCTCATCGGGGGTGATGGCGTCGTCGGGGTGGAGGCGCACCACGAGGTCCTCACCCCGCGGTACGAGCGCCACGGCCCGTTTGACGGCCTCGATGCTCACGGACGGCGTGAAGCTGATCTCACGGCCGAGGAGCGCCTCGGCCAGCTCGAACGCCAGCGCCACGGCCTCGTGCTGCGCCTGTGCCACCGCCGCCTCGCGTTGCAGGCTCGCCGACGCCGCCGCGGTGATGAGGGCGGCGGAGAGGCTGATCGCTCGCTCCGCCCTCGCCGCCTCGAGACCGGCGGCGGC
>Ga0307374_10008998_pt1 | contig 14806 bp, 19 predicted proteins | sample OX3MG_FD_202532 | JGI IMG/M metagenome (GOLD analysis project Ga0307374, IMG submission 202532) | Soil microbial communities from Risofladan, Vaasa, Finland - OX-3 | ecosystem: Environmental > Terrestrial > Soil > Coastal area > Acid sulfate soil | place: Finland: Risofladan, Vaasa | collected... | reverse complement strand
CTTCTACAACCACCAACGACGCTGCGCGAAGGCCGGTGGCGTCAGCCCCATCCGCTACGAGTTATCGTTGGCTCGAGAACAGCAACACGCCGCTTAAACCGTGTCCACTTTTTCTGGGGAACCTCAGTCGTCATCCGGCGTCGTTGCATCCGATTCTCTAAGGATTCTCGAAGCTCCCGACTCCGTTGTTCGACCCCCCCATCAATTTTCGTCGTCACTTCACAAGTCAGAACTCACCGAGTTGGCGTCCGGCGTTGGCGCCCTCTACCTCTCGGGACGCGCCTCCATTCCCCTTGCGCTTGTGGACGAGTTGGAGGCGGTTCGCGCCGATGCGGTGTTGTCAGGTCAGCCTGTCACCTTCCACTTCGGCGACGAACAGTTCGCCGTGGCTCCTCACGACTTTCAGCGCTACCGATTTTGTCTTGACAATCTTCTCGGTCGCGTGGGCATCTCGACGAGTTCGCATTTGCTTTCGTTCCGTATTCAGCCGCGTGCCGAGTTCCTCCACGGCTTGGGAGCCCAAGGCGTCGTGGACTGGTGTCCATGAAGCCACCCCACAATGAATCTCCGATCTGAAGTCTCACGCTGACTTATTGGAAGTGGGTGGATTCTGTTCTTCTTGAATTTCTGAAATCGCAAGTAATTAGAGGAGCGCGCAACGACGCTTGTACTCGTCCTCGTCGATTTCACCACGAGCGAATCGTTCATCCAAGATCTTGAGGGCGAGAGACCGGCCTCCTACTGGCTGGTCGTGGTGTGCGTGGTAGCTGTGTTCATGTTGATGGTGCTGACGGGTTACCGTCACTGCAATCAGCAAAAGCCCACCCAAGAAGATCAGCGTGAACAACAACATCAATAATCCCCCACCCCAACCCATGTTCATATTCCAATTCTCGTATGGCATCGGTGACGTCCTTTGGCGTAGCTACTATGACCTATCCATCATCACTCACTACTCCGCAACGGCCCTAGGGAACATGGTCACTTTGTTTGCAAATCTTGGGGAGAATCAAACGGCGATCGATATAGCCCTGGCTTACTGTTCAGGAGATCAAAGACTGCCGCCTGGTCCTCGCGGCAATCCAAGCAGACGAATGATCTGTATAAGTTGCCATCTTGAGATTGAAGAGATCGTTGGTGTCGGAGACCCGACCCGACAGATCTAACCAGACACTGGAGGCTAGACCCTAACCATGAAATTTTATAGTGGGCCGTACCAAGTTGGAAGCCGCGCCCAATCGACGGCATGCTGCATAAAACCCCTGGTCGATTGCTCTGCACACCTCGAGTGCACAACGTGCTGCACGGGTCGACTCTTCTCGCTGAAGTCTTAAGTCCAAGATTGCTGCGGCTGGCCATCACGCTAGGTTCCTTCCAGCGATGTGGTCGCCCATATTCGTTCACTTCGGAAATCTACCCGCCCGATGCGACTCCTGGATAGTTGCTTCCGTACGACTCGTGGTGGACAGCCGACACGACAAGCGCGGCAGCGAATGATGCTTCTCTACCAAACTCAGAACATAATTGGGCGCAGAGTTTCGAGATTGCGGTCAACGCGGCCCACTCGGACGGGTAGTCCGAACGGTCATCGATCACCACCCTCACAGTTCGTTCACGCAGCTCGGGCGAGGCATGGGTTGATCCTGTCATGGAGACAAGCTCTCAGAGGATTCACTCTCCAGCTTTCCCGGCACGATTCACTTCGACCGTGCGCCTGTAGGTTCCCGTGTTTCACTGGCGTAATGAAGTCTGACACGGTACGTGGATGCAAGAGTCGGCGGTCTGCAAAGACGATTCGTGGTGGAACTCCAAGTTCAGCAAGGCGACGCGTCCCAACTTGTGACTAAAGCCCCTTGCCCCCGTCGGCCGGCATGAGCAAAATTGGAATGACGAACTGACGCCCTCACCGCGAGGAGAAACATAGTGAGTGTGACCACCGATACCAACGAGACTCCACAACTTGCAGCGTGGCCGAAAGATGCCCTGAGGGTCACCTTCGGAGTAATCTGGTTGATCGACGCCGTGCTCAAGTGGCTTCCCGGGTTCCGCACTACCTACATGCCCGGACTAATGAGTGAGGCACAGGGACAGCCCGCCTGGCTGCACCCATGGTTTAACTTCTGGATCAGCCTTCAACACTCACGGGTACCGTTCTTTGCCTATCTCGTGGCGACCATCGAGACACTTATCGCCGTGGCGCTCATCATCGGTTTCGCTCGAAAGTTCACCTACATCTCGGCCATCGGCTTTAGCATCATCATTTGGGCAACTGCGGAAGGCTTCGGCGGTCCGTACACTTCGGGAGCTGCCGACATCGGCACTGCCATTGTCTACGCCGTCGTCTTTCTCGGACTTCTCGCCATGAGCTACTACACAGGTCCGGCGCGATTTAGCGTGGACTACCACCTGGAGCGACACATATCGTGGTGGTGGCGAGTGGCCGAAGTGCGCCGCCCAGTACCTTTCTAAAAAGACTCGCCGCAGTGAATCCAGCCCTCACCATCGCAACAAAAGAGTCGATCAAATCTAACGTCATTTCATAGTCTGTTGAACCAATAGTTTTCGGCCATGAACAACAACATTTTCGTGATGATCGTCATCGCTCCCGTACTTCACATTGAAGCGGCAAGTACCTGTTCGCCAAGAAGTTGTGACAAAAGCCCCTACCGCGAGCAGGTATTTGAAACACATACTGGTCGTGAGCCCGTGTTTGTTGGGTGCGAAGGAAAGAAGTTGTGATGATGTTTGGGTACGGAGGACATTGGTCCTTCTGGGAAATAGTGTTGATGTGGACGGCAATGGCCGCCATCATGAGTTCGGTCATTTGGATCGTGTTCGTCACGCTCGTCGGCGCCACACGGCGAAACGACCGAGACCAGGCAAACGTATCCGAAACATCCAAACCGAGTTCCATAAAACTCAAATTGGAGGACAAACCATGAAGGAAAACACGATGGAATCGACTACTAGGTCTGTCGGAAATCGCCTCGACGAAGACCTTCGGCCTACTCGTCTGCACCGACTAAGTGTCAACATCACGCCGGTCGAGCGAATTGGTCGGATCGCAATCGGTCTCGCGACGATAGTTATCGGAGCAATCTTGCTCACTTCGGCGACATCGGGACTTGCCATCATTTTGGAAGTACTCCTCACTGGTGCAGGAGCTGACCTCCTCGTAACCGGCGCGCTTGGTCACTGCCCCTTGTACGCAAAGCTCAACCACGTGCCAAATTCACTTCGGAGGCCCTCATGACTCGTATGGATCACTCGCCCTCCGACGCTTCGACCGAAATGGAGACTGGTGGTCATCGTGGACATCACTGGATGATGGTCGCGTGTTGCATTCCCTTGATCGTCATCGCCCTGGTGCTGGTGGCAACCAACACGGTGAGCGCCACGTTCCTCATCTACGCCGTGGTTTGTCTCATCATGATGGGCGCGATGATGAAGATGATGGATCGCGGTGGAATGAAGATGTGATGTTGAACGTACCGGTAAGTTCATATCCACGGACGCATTTATCGGGGCCAACTCGCCGTCGTCAACCCTTGGCCACACCCCGTCGTCCACGAAGTTGAAGTAGCAGATAGTTGGAGGATGGCATGAATCATTCGGAGCCCCTGCCTGCAGACCCTTCCATGGCACCAGATCATAAGCACTCAGCGGAAATGCCGATGAGTATGCCGCGAGCTGATAGCGAAGTCACGAGCGGAAACCACGAAGGCCGCCAAATCACGGATGACGCGTCGAAAATGAGTTCGCCCCATGACGCGATGGGTCACGGAGGCCATCGCAATCAGTCAATGCAGTCAATGGTTACGGACATGCGGAACCGATTTCTGGTGGCGGTGCTGTTCGCGATTCCCATCTTGATTTGGTCACCCATTGGCCATAGCGTTTTCGCCCTCAGCGTTGGAGTCCCCTTCGGACTTCGCCAAGATCAGTGGACACTGTTGCTGAGTTTGCCGGTGATCTTCTACTCGTCCTGGGTGTTCTTCGACGGCGCCGTTCGGGCGTTGCGCGCTCGCACCTTGGACATGATGGTCCTCGTTGCGGTCGCCGTCGGATCTGGATGGCTGTACTCGGTGGTCATCACCCTCACGGGCGGCGGCGACGTATTCTACGAAGCAGTAGCCATCTTGGCGTCGTTCGTTCTCCTGGGGCATTACTTCGAAATGCGAGCTCGCGGCGGTGCGAACGACGCGATTCGGACATTACTCAATTTGTCTCCGCCGATGGCGACCGTCTTACGAGGCGACCAAACCGTCGAGATCCCGACCGCCGACGTGGTGGTCGGAGACCTCCTGCTCGTCCAACCGGGAGGAAAAATCGCCGTCGACGGGGTCGTCGAGGACGGCGATTCTGATGTCGACGAGTCGATGGTCACCGGCGAGAGTCTCCCGGTCAGAAAGACCGTCGGGTCGTCCGTGATTGGGGCTACGACGAACGGCAATGGCTCCCTACGCGTCCGCGCGACGAAGGTGGGCACTGATACAGCCCTTGCTCAGATCGTGGCAATGGTCCAAAAAGCGCAGAACTCCAAAGCACCCGGTCAGAAACTCGCTGACCGCGCGGCATTCTGGCTGGTCTTGGTCGCACTCGTCGGTGGGCTCCTCACCTTGACGGTCTGGCTGCTGGCGAGCAATCGACCGGCAAGTGCGGCAGTGCTCTTCGCCATCACGGTCGTCGTCGTGACCTGCCCTGACGCATTGGGTTTGGCCACTCCCACGGCAATCATGATCGGAACTGGCTTGGGAGCCGAGCGTGGAATCCTGTTCAAGGACGCGTTGGCCCTTGAAGGTGCGGCCCGAATCCAAACCGTCGTCATGGACAAGACCGGGACCCTGACCATGGGGAAACCCGAAGTCACCGACTTCTTCACTTCGGGAATCTCCGAGAAGGATGTTCTCCCCCTCGTTGCCGGCGTGGAACGAGAGTCCGGTCATCCGCTTGCCGACGCCATCGTTCGCTACGCCGATGCTTCTACCGACGACGTGCAACGAGCAGAACACTTTGAAAATATTCCCGGCCTAGGAGCCCTCGCTACGGTGAGTGGCCACCGAGTGATCGTCGGCAATCGGCGCCTCATGGACCGAGAGAAGATAGATCTCGGTGATCTCGCCGTCAAGCGCGACGAGATCGCTTCGGGCGGGCAGACCGCAGTACTTGTCGCCGTCGATGGCGCGATCGCTGCAGTTATTGGAATCGCTGACGCGGTACGGCCAACCGCGGCGTCGGCCGTGGCGGCCCTCCACGACGCTGGCCTGACCGTCGTCATGCTGACCGGCGACAACGAGGCCACCGCCCAGCGCATCGCACAACAACTCGACATCGATACCGTGATCGCCGAGGTGCTCCCCGCGGACAAGGTGGCAAAAATTATCGAGTTGCAGGAAACCGGCCGGCGAGTGGCCATGGTCGGTGACGGCGTCAACGACGCGCCTGCGCTCGCTCAGGCCGACCTCGGATTCGCCATTGGTGCGGGCACCGACGTGGCTATCGAGACGGCCAGCGTGGTACTCATGCGCTCCGATCCACTCGACGTCGCCATCGCGCTTCGCATCGGGCGCGGGACACTCCGCAAGATGCACCAGAACATCGGATGGGCTGTCGGCTACAACGTCATTGCCTTACCCATCGCGGCGGGCGTCTTCGCTCCAATGTTTGGCTTGGTTCTTCGACCGGAGATTGCCGCAATATCGATGGCCGGGTCCAGTCTCATCGTCGCAGTGAACGCGTTGACTCTCAAGCGACTTCGGCTACCCCGAGCCACCTTTTCGCACGCTGGTAGCCACCTCGACAGCGACCTCGCACTGAGCGCGCACTCGAACTGATCACCAGATTGTCATCGATGATCTTCTTTGGTCGAGCACTCAACTTTGGATCACTCTTCTCGCGACGCTCGATAGTTCGATTCATCTCCCCCAAAATGTAAACTCTTCTACGTAGGGACCCTAGGTAACGAGCCTCGAGCTCAAGTGCACAATTTGGAGGAGGGACGTTTGAAGGCATCGGTCTCAGTTGCCGGTTGAACCGACATGAAATCTCGAATCCTATCCAGACATTTTCTGCGAATGAAGCGTGAATCGTGCGGTTTCGCCCATGGTAGTGACGAGTAAGTTTTAGCGCCGACCGGGCACTACAACCACGTTGTTGCCGTAGTGCGTGTCCGCAATAACTCCATTCAGAGCCCTCATCACCGCCGCGGGAATTACATATGCCTCGGCGATCATTTGTGAACTCTTTAGAGTCATCGTCGGCATCGCGTTGGTCGACGCCCGATTTCTTAGAACAGATATGAATTTCGAGGTGTGCCATGGACTCATTCATTCCCATCGTCATCGAGCTACCGTTTCCCATCTGGCCCGAGACCATCACCTCACCCGAGGTGGGATGTTTCTTTGCAGCTTGTGCTGGGGTGTACATCGCTTCACGCGGACCTAGCACCGCCGCCTCTATGTAGGACCGAGTCGTTGCCACCCGCGCGGAAGAATTCGACGTGAGGTACTTCTTGCAGTCAGACGAGGAGACAAATTGGAGGGCCATGCCGTAGCTCCCGCGTGCGAAGTGAAAGAGATCAAAGGCCCAGTGGCGGCCGACAAAGAAACTACGGCTACGGCTATTACACGATGGGCAGTGGTATTCGTTTCATGAAGACACCCTACTTTCACGTTTCGGCTGTCGTACTTAGGTCTTACTAACCAATCCTGCCTACGAGAGCGCAGCAAAGACTTATCGTCGGACACCATTTCCAAAACCACATAGTCTTCGAGCCGTCGTTGGCTCCTGGACTTCCCGGTCTCGGCGAACCTGGCCGACCTTTTCCTGCCGTGGCTTTGAAGGAGTTATCGAACTTCCTCCAAAATCGAAGTCCGCATACTCCGGCGTGATGAGAAAATAACTCTGAGTGCCCGTGGCAGGAGATCGCGTCGCCAGTGAGAACGGGCGGACCAAACTTACACGTCATCCCAAGAATTTAATGAGGTGCGCATAAATGGCGGCATATCAAAGCATTGCCGTCGCGTCGGCTCAGGTAGCGTTGACCGTATGACTCGCGTCGAGCGCGCAAGGCGCAAATCGACTCATGGTCGGTCCGAAGAATCACATTCGCATCGAAACTTTGGAACCATTATTGCGATTGTTGCACTCTCTTTGAGTTGGATTGCTTTCCCGTCACTCTCCGCCAGCGCCTCCAGTGTAGGAACCGCTCGCGCTCAGGCTGTCGTGCTCTACCAACAGATTCAGTCCATTGGTAGTCGCGTAGAGACCATGGGGCAGAAGTACGATTTGGCCCGTATCAATCTTCAGCGCTATCAAAATCAGATAGTGAGCTCGAAGTATGTTGTAGCGAAGATTGAGAGGAGCGTCGCCAAAGGGAACTCCCAACTACGCCGCGACGTGATATTCGCTTACGTCACGAACAGCGCCTCAACAAACGTCAATCAACTCTTTTCGACTGACCGACTGAAGGCGGACGCCACCAACGTCTATGGCCAGATCGCCGGCGGCAACGTGAGCGCAACGCTCGCCAGTCTGAAGTATCACAAAATCAAGTTGACCCGAGAGCGGGCCGTTCTTTTCAAGCAAGTCCGACGCGCCAATAGCGCTGCGCACGACGCCGCGAATGCCTTTCATGACGCGAACCTCCTTCGTGCAAGCCTCGTACGCACGCTTAGCCAAGTTAAAGGGACGATCGCCACTTTTGTTGCGCAGCAAGCGGCTGCAGCAGCCGCCGCGTCTGCCGCCGCTCTCCAAGCCGCGACTGTCCAAACCGCGACACCCGCGCAAGGCATTGCCGCACCCCCGCCCAATTCTCGCGCCAACATTGCAATTCGTGCGGCCATGGGCATGATTGGCGTGCCCTACGTGTGGGGCGGCGCCTCGCCGAGCGGTGTCGACTGTTCGGGTTTGATACTGCTCGCCTACGCCGCCGCTGGCGTCACTCTGCCGCACTACTCCGGGTCCCAGTACGCCGACACGCAACGTGTCCCTCTCTGGAACATTCAGCCTGGTGATCTACTTTTTTATGGTCCTGGCGGCAGTGAACACGAGGCAATGTACATCGGCAATGGACAAATGATTGAAGCCGCCTCGTCCGGCACGCTCGTCCACATCAGCCCCATTCGATTGGGTTACGGGTTCGTTGGAATCGGGCGCGTCCGGGCGTAAGTCACTGTCTATGTGAGGCGGCCCTATAGGTGTCGACATTTCCGTTCGCGGAGTGTCGAGACATCACTGGGTACCAACCTTGATGAAAACTTCCCAGTCGCGCCGGTCTAAGGATAGTTTTCTCCCGATCGTGCCCATAGGAATTCGGTCACGACTATTTTTTTGTAGTTGAGATTTTGAAGACTTGGCGAATGAGCGCAAGAAGACGCGATTTTGTCAATCCGCCCACCTGCTTGCCAAGAATCTGACCCTTGGGAGAAACAAAGAACGTTGTCGGCAACCCGTACACACCATACGACGACCAAACCTGCGCGGTGTCGAACGCTAGTGGATAGTGCACGTGAGTGCTCTTGGCGAAAGCGAGTCCAGCGCTGCGCTGGTCCTGGGTGTCAAGGCCCACGAAGTCGACCTTGCCTTTTAGTTGGCGCGCCACCTGGGCCAGCGCCGGCATTTCTTTGCGACAAGGTGGGCACCATGACGCCCAAAAATTGACGACGAGATAGTGGCCACGAAAATCACTAAGCGAAATTGTTCGCGCTGGGTGCTCCAGATCAACTAGATCGAATGTCGGAGCCGCCGTCGCGCGAACGCGAGTAAACGTCCCGCCGCTCGAGGTCACAACGCTTGAAAATGACGGTCCCAACGACGCGGGGCGATTCGTGCGAGCAACCGCTGTTCCAGCCGACGCGCCCACAACCACAGCGACGGTAGCGAGAAGCCACCATCGCAGTGGAGCGCGACGTCTGACGTTTCTGGCATCGAACGTCGGAATGGTGTCGTCGCTTTTTGGGATCTCCGAGGGGTTGTTCATCAGCTCGTTTCTTTTAAAATGGGGGCCAACCTAACCGGGCGAAGCGGACCTGGAGCGGGATGAACAGCGTCTTCCATACTCCACTCACGAAGAGGACGCCCACGGTAATGAGCAAAAGTCCGCCGGTTATCTCAATTGCCCGACCGTGACGGCGAAGGAAGGAAAGTGAACGGCGCGCTCGACCGATGCCGATGGAAAGCAACATGAACGGAATGCCAAGTCCAAGCGAGTAGAGGGCGAGTAAGAACGCACCTTCCACGACGGTCCTGCTGGTACTGGCGACGGCGAGGATTGACGCGAGGATTGGTCCAATGCAGGGAGTCCAGCCAAACGCAAAAGCCATACCGAGCGGGAAGGCTCCGCGGGGGCCTCCAACAATCCTGTTTAGATCGAGTCGACGTTCTCTGGCAATGAAAGGGATCGTAATCAGCCCCGTCATAGCGAGACCAAAGACAATGATGACAGCACCTGAAATCTTCAGTATCAGCGGCAGGTGGTGAATGAGAAATGACCCAAAGAATGTCGAGGACGCACCAAGTGCGGTAAAAACGACGGTGAAACCTCCTACGAAGGCGCCGGTCGACAGGAGTACCACGCGCCGTGCTCGCCGTTCCGAGAGTTCGCTCACGGGAAGTCCCGAAATGTAGGACAGGTAACTGGGCACAAGCGGCAGTGCGCAAGGTGAAGTAAAGGAGATAAGTCCCGCGACAATGGCGAACAACGGAACCGTGAGGAGCCTCATCCTTTGGCCGCTTGATTGAGATAGCGAGCGATCCCCTGACCCCAGCGCCGTACCAAGTTTGATGGCAAATACCCGGAGCCGTTTGGTCGTTGAAGCACGTTCGCGTCCGCGAGAAACCGTTCCCCTCCCAAGGGGTTCAAGAAATACATATACGAGGAGTGGGCGGTCTGCTTTGCGTTCTTGGAGACGATGACTTCGATGCCGTAGGCCCGCCACACTGGCAAGAGTTGCGCTAGGGAGCCAGTGAGAAAGTGCCAATTCTTAAGCGCACTAAGCCCATGCTGAGCGGTAAATCGACGGACATCGGCGACTGAGTTCGCATGGGGATTGACATTGACGCCGATGAAAACCACGTCGCGTGCACGCGACCCCAAATCCTTTTCGGCGCGTAGAAACTCCTGTGACTCGACGGGGCACACTTCCGTACAGCGGGTGTCCATGAAAGCTAAAAGGACCGTCTTGCCACGAAACTGCGACAAGCTCACAGATTTGCCGGCCTGGTCCACCAGCGTGAAGTTCGGCGCCACGCGTTCGGGCAGGGGCGACAGGCTCATGAGGGTCGTCAGTGACTGACGGCTTGAGATTCCGCTCGAACTGCCGAGCGTGTTCGTGCTGTGAGCGTCTTCGAAGGCAGTAATCGCTAACGCGGCGCTGAAGGAGAGGAACAAGGGGAGAACGACAAAACAGATCCAGCGCCAAAACGGACTTGAGGTTCCCGTGGGGAGCCTCGAATCCACTCGATCGTCAGGGTCGTACGAGGTACTGATTGGAAACTCCTCCCCCAGGTTCTAACGTGCGGCAACTCACGGAATTCACCCCATCGCGTCCGCGAACCGTGACACAGTCCACAAGCGACCGAGGCAATCTCCGTTGCTCATTGTATACCGCCAAGGGGTATACTGCTCGAAGACGAAGGGAGTCGCGTGACACTGCCTGGTTACATCGATGAAAAGGCCGCCATTCAGAAGCGACTGCGGCGCATCGAAGGTCAGATTCGTGGTCTCCAACGCCTCGTCGAAGAAGACCAGTACTGCATCAACATTCTTGATCAGATCTCTGCGACGACCCGCGCGCTCCAAGCGGTGGCGATGAAGCTTCTAGGTGACCATCTCTCTCATTGCCTGATGGAGGCAGTGACCAAGGGTGGCCCGGAGGCGGACGCCAAGGTCAAAGAAGCCCAAGATGCGATCGCTCGACTGGTGCGGTCATGATTCCTGAGAAAAGGTGCTTCGCATTTTCAGGAACTCGGATGAAAATGGCGAGTAGTTCGCTACCTTGTGCCGCACGAGACGACAGGATGTCGAACAGTGCACGTTGAGCTCGTCACCACGCTGACCGTTGGGCACGTCGCGAGCGATGTCGGTCGAAGTCTGCGAGAAGGTTTCTTCATGTTCTGGGAGACATTGTGGGCACTTGTGCTCGGCTTCACGCTCTCGGGAACCGTCCAGGCGTTCATCTCCAAAGATCAGATGCGGGCCAAGTTGGGCAATCACCGTCCGGCCGCAGTGGGGCGCGCGGCAGGTTATGGCATGGTCTCTTCGAGTTGTTCCTACGCCGCTTCGGCGATGTCAAAGTCCCTGTTCGCCAAAGGCGCCGACTTCGTCTCAGCCATGGTCTTCATGATTGCTTCGACGAATCTGGTCGTTGAACTCGGCATCGTCATGCTGGTCCTCCTCGGATGGCAGTTCATGGCCGCCGAGTTTGTTGGTGGACCGATCATGATCATCTTGCTTGCTCTTTTAGGCGGCTTCGTCTTCAAGCAGCCACTCGTTGAGGCAGCGCGTCGCCGCCTTGCCAGCCCTCAAATGGGGGGCCACGATCACATGGCCATGTCGGGCGTATCCGAGGAACAGCAAGCAGAACTCGACCGCGAATCGTGGTCGAAGAAAGTTCACTCGAAGTCCGCCTGGGCCGACGCGTCAAGTTACGCCAAGGCCGACGTCACAATGTTGCGCAAGGAATTGGTAATTGGCTACGTGGTGGCCGGCTTCTTAGCCACACTGGTGCCGCGACACTTTTGGAATCTGCTCTTCATCCACGGACACGGATTCTGGACCAGCGCCGAGAACGCGCTGGTTGGTCCCCTCATTGCCGTCATTAGCTGGGTCTGCTCTATTGGCAACGTACCCCTGGCCGCGGCGCTCTGGTCGGGCGGCATCAGCTTCGGCGGCGTCATTGCCTTCATCTTTGCGGACCTAATAGCCATGCCGCTTATCCTTATTTACCGAAAGTTCTACGGCAACAAGTTGACGCTTCGCCTCGTTGGACTCTTTTACGCGATTATGTCAGTCGCGGGACTCATAACCGAGGGGATATTCAGGCTGTTTAATCTCGTCCCGTCAACACGAACGTTGCAAGTCACGTCGGCTCATTTTGAATGGAACTACACTTCGTACCTCAACATTGTCTTCATCGCCGTTGCAGTCATCGTGTGGTGGATGGCCCGAAATCAGTCTCGCTTCGGCGGCGGCCAGAATTATGCCATTGACCCTGTGTGCTCGATGCAAGTTCGAGTCAACGACGCGCCAGCAACGTCGTCATACGGGAATGAGACGTACTACTTCTGTTCCGATCGTTGTCGCGAGCGCTTCGAAGAACGGCCCGAACGTTACACAAAAGTTTCAACCAACAATGAGGAGATGGAACATATGGAACACCAACACGAGACGACCGGTACTGCTGTCGATCCAATTTGCGGAATGACGGTCGATGTTGCTACGGCGGCGGCTCACCGCACGTTCGAAGGGACCGACTTCTGGTTCTGCAACGTGGGCTGCGCTGCGACGTTCGACCTCGATCCAGGTCGCTACCTCGCAACGAACAAGTGACCCCAGGGGTCCATGAACCCTTCCTTCCAGAGCAAGGCGAACACGACGGAATACCTCTCGGCGTCACAAGGGCCGCGACATCCTGGAATCAGTTTCGACGCGGTGACGAATTGGCTTATCCCCTGCTCGTCCGTTACGGAGATTGTCGAATGACCTTGTGAGGCGTCCCGTGATGGTGTCGTCACTCGTCGCGGTAGCGGTCGCCGTGGCGTTTTCGTCCTTGCTCATCACACGTCATCCGGTGAGCGCAACCATTGCGCCAAGTCCGCTGCTCGGCAAGTTGGCCCCCCAGCTGAAGGGAAACGAACTCGACGGAGGAACGTTCAATCTCGCCCAACATCGCGGTCAAATTGTGGTCGTGAACTTTTGGGCCTCTTGGTGCGTAGCGTGCGTCCAAGAAGCCGCCGATCTCTCGACGTTCGCGTGGAGCGAGCGGCATCGTGGTGTGATACTTGTCGGCGTCGTTTTCAATGACACGTTGTCCTCCGCGCGGTCGTTTGAGCACCACTACGGTTCCCTCTACCAATCGCTCATTGACCCCCGAGGAGACATGGCCAATAGTTACGGAGTCTCGGCGCCACCGACGACGTTCGTGATTGATCGCCGCGGAAGGGTAGTCGTAACCTTGCTCGGACCCGTGAGCGCCAAGCAACTCGTTGCGGTAGTAGATCGTGTCCGTTGAAGAACTTCGTCAGGAACCAGCGATAGCATCGAAGGCAGGTGAGTTCCCGGGTCGTAGTTTCAAGACACTCTCATAGTTTCAACTTGAGACGGGGCGTGTCCGTCGTCCCTTGAATGAGGATCCCGACAGTTGCAATCGGCTATTCGATAAGCGGCCATTCAAACGATTACTTGCTTACACGAGAGCAAACGTGAATTAGGTTGCCGTTGCGCAATGAAGCAGCGTACGTGGCGAATTGAAACCGGAACTAAAGGCCCTGTGCGTCGAGTTCAATATCAAGTTCCCTCGTGCGAATCGTCTCCCACTTGACCCACACCACCGTGATCGGGATACAGGCGATCAACATTAGGGCGTCACCCCCAATCCACATGATGGCCCCTCCTAAATGGATATTGTCGAGAATCGACGCGCTCGTCGATCCCGCGGGCGCCAAAGATGTGTAGGCCGGAAACGGGTTATGCGCCTCCATCATCAGCGCCAGGCCCGTGAAGGTGTCGACGGGTACGGCGGCCATGACATAGACAAGACGCAGTCCGGGATGAATCGTCACGCCGCGCTCGCGGCCGAAAGCTCCTCGAAAGAACAGGTAGCCCACTACCAAGAAACCGATTTGCTCAGTGTGGTGAATCCATTCGTATTCCAACATGAGATTGAACAATCCCGTGAGGTGTGTAAGTGGAACGAAGATGAAGTAGGCACCGAATCCGAAGAGCGGGTTCATAACCGCGCTCATGAATCGCCCGTCGAGCAAGCTCCGGACTCGATCGCTCCCCGCGCGGTAAGCGAGTTCAAGTGGCGCGGCCAAGGCAAAGAGTGGTGCCGCAACCATGATCAACAAGAGGTGTTGGATCATGTGGTCACTGAAGTACGTCATGTCGTACACCCCGAGGACGGACTCGGTCGCAAGAAAAGTGGTCACGATGCCGAGGTAGAACGAGCCGGCACGCGAGCGTGGCCAGTTCTCGACACGACGACAGCCAACGCCGTACGCAATGCCGACCGCTAAAAATAAAAAAATGGGCACCACCCCAAAATGCCACTGATTGATGTGGTGCCATGAAAACTGCTGCACAATCGTTGCGAACACAGTGCAATCCTAGAACGGAGAATTCTGTGAAGGACTCCGTTGGTTTGCGGCCGACGGAGGATTCGGAGGATTACAACATCTGGATGCGGTGAGGGGACGCTTAGTTGCTCCCCTCCTAAGACGTGAACTTCGAAGTTGCTCGATCATCCCACCTTGCAATCACGAACGACTCAAACTTGTACGGTGATTATCAGGAATCTCATTTTTAGGATGCGCGTGGGCCGATTTCGAATCGTCCTCGGAGTACGAGAGAAACTCCGTCTCTTCGATGCTTTCACTCTTCAATTCACGTTCATACGATCGCTCCTCGACAAAGCAGTAACGTTGTATGGCGTCCTCGTGTCACTGGAATGGCTTGTGATTGGCTATCCATCGGAAACGCTCTCTAGAATCCCGCGCTTTACCCCACAGACTGACCAGGCAGCGTTGAATCCGTCCGACAACTGCAGACCATTTTTCTTGTATTTTGGGACTAAACCTCAATGAA
>Ga0307374_10008996_pt1 | contig 14807 bp, 11 predicted proteins | sample OX3MG_FD_202532 | JGI IMG/M metagenome (GOLD analysis project Ga0307374, IMG submission 202532) | Soil microbial communities from Risofladan, Vaasa, Finland - OX-3 | ecosystem: Environmental > Terrestrial > Soil > Coastal area > Acid sulfate soil | place: Finland: Risofladan, Vaasa | collected... | reverse complement strand
TTCATATAGCATAGCCGCGCGCGATCCTGGATGGAACCAGCGAGTTATAGTATAGCGGTAAGGATCCTGCCGGACGATGCAGTCGAAAGCGATTTGGGATTGGCCATCCGGCTGCGAGGAGATAAGACATGGCGATGACAATAAGTTCTAAGGCGCGCGTTGAAGATATTGAGGTGTTCGCCGATAACCTGGACCCGGAACGGGCGGCGGAGATCTATCGCGAACATGGCTGCCTGGTGGCGCGTGGTCTCATGAAACCATATATTGCAGCGATCCAGCGGGATATTGAGACGACTGCGCAGCAGGCCCTTGCGCTCCTCGACCAGGCTCGCGCAGTACCCGAAGGATGGGTCACACCGGATGGTACCCTCTTTATTCCTGCGCCGCCGGGCTTTGTACGCGACCGGCAGTTGATGGTGCTGGGCATTAGCTATGCGACCAGCGGCGCCTTTTTTCAGGCGGCGTTCGATAAGAAGGCGCTGGACATCCTGGAAGCGATTATTGGGCCGGACATCGAGCTTTTCATGAACGGGCAGTGCCTCTACAAAGAGCCGGTGGGCGGGCATCCGAAGAACCTGCACCAGGATTCCGCCTACTTTGAGCATCGATACGACGGGCCCGTCGCCACGCTGAATTACGTAGTGGACACCGACCTGGTAAACGGCGCGCTCCACGTCGTGCCCGGATCACACCGGATGGGAACTCTGAAGCACGTCGATACGCTTTCGCATCTCGCCCTGGATGAGCATGAATGGCCCTGGGAGAGCGCCCTGCCCGTGTGCGGCAATGCTGGTGACGCCATCTTCTTCCACTACAAGACCATCCATGGCTCAAAAGAGAATCACTCATCGAAACCGCGCCCGGTTTTCATCAACCGGTACCGCCGTCCCGATGACTACGTCACCATCTCCGCCACCAGCGCCGCCAACCGGGCCGAAGCGGAAAAGCGAGAATCCGAGGCAAAAAAAGCGAACCAACGAGGGTTCATGGTGCGGGGGTTCCGGAAGTACGAAGGATGAAGGAGGCAAGAAGACGATAAAGGATGAGCACAGCCAGCATATCGGCCGGCCCTCGAAGTCCTGCGGGGACGGCGGAACATAGCGAAGGGCTTTGGCCCTGCACAGAAGGAACGACCAGCATCAGACCGTAGCGGGGGACGAAGTTTTAGAGTAATAGGACCGGCTCAGAGCTCTTCGGGATCGATGCCAAGTTCCCGCAGCTTCGCCCACGCTCGCTCCCGGGCCTCGCGTTCCGCTTGCGCTTCGGCGCGCTGCGCTTCTGCTTCCGCCCTGGCGGTCTCGGCTACCGTGCGCTGCGCTTCTGCTTCCATCCTCGCCAACCTCGCTTCCATCTGGTGCGCTTCCGCCTTGGTGAGACGCCTCTCTCCCAGCGGGTCATACAGTCGCAGCGCTGCGCCATCGGGAACCAGCCAGCTATCGAGCTCATCGCTCCAGAACCAGCCCCGGCTGTCCGGCGTCTGCTCGTACGCCACCCCATCCACGTTCTTCCATATCCGGAAATGGCGATAGCCCTTCCGGCGTCGAACCGGGATTTCTGAGAGTGGGCGGGGATCGTAGTACACGTATTCGTGTACTCCCAACTCCGCATAGCGAGCCGGCTTCTCGTCCACGTCCCGCTCCCATGTCTTTTCGGAGGCTATCTCGAACGCCACCGCTGGCGGTACCCAGCCAGCCACTGACGGCGACCAGCTCTTCGGCCACTCGTCGCGGTCTTCCGGCAAAACATAGCCTTTGAGCACCATCACGTCCGGAGCGAGGGGAACTTCTCCCGGTCCCTTACGGCCGCTGTACATGTTGACATTGCTCATTACCGCCCACCGCTGATCGTGAAACAGCCACTCGGCCAGATGTTTCAGATAGTCACTCAGCCAGTCCTGGAGCGGGTTGTCGGCCAACAGGTCCTCCTCGGTGGGATGAGTGTCGTAGTAGTACTGGATCTCGGGAGTGGTTACAATTGACATAGTTCGACCTTTAGCAACCGCGGGCGGTTCTCTTGCGCGGACCTTGCAGTGATTCTACCACACCGGGGGCGCGGCCGCAACCGGATTTCCCGACTGTAGAACGGTCTGCCCCGGGCCAACCAGACGGGTATTTAGCGCCCGAGGTCGGCACAGCGTCCGGGCCGAATAATGCCAGCCTCCAGCGTTATCAGCGGCCGCGAACTCCCGAAGGGACGGCGGGGCTGAAGGATGAAGGATGAATCGAGCCAACGTGATTGCTGGCCGTGAAGTCCGGGAGGGACGGCCGAACAGTGCGCAGGGCGCAGGGCGTGGTGGATCGATCTGGATCGGGATCGATCCACGACATATTATCGCTGTCGCACGCGCTTCTGTCGCACGCGTTTCTAATGGGCTTTACGCTTAGTCAAGGCGGGACGCTTGCGCGGCGCTTTTCGGGGCGCCGTGGGCATGTGGTGTGCGCGGTGAGGCTCACTCTGGAGATGAACCAGCCAGCTCGCAACCCCGGAGGGGATGGTGGCCCACTGCGCGTGCTCCCTTGCCGGGATCTTACCCGTCCCAACGTCGAACGGCGCGGCGTAATCCTTTCCCACCGACCTGATTTCGATACGTCCACCGTACGCCAGCCTCGTGCCGGGACCGCGGACGTGCAGGTTGGATGTCTGCCGGATGAGCCGGAACTGAGCAGGATGGACCTGGCCGCTGAGAACCGCCAACGGAGTCTTATCGCCGCTGTGGGCGTAGATGAACACCTCAGTCGCGTGCTGCAGGGCCTGGCGGACAGCGGCGGCGTTGGCGAGGGATTCCTGGCCTTTCTTGGCGGGGGCAATACCCCTCGGTTGCGTCAGGCTTCCGCCCAGCAAAGCGCCGGAAGAGGGATCCACCCATACGGAATACGTGCGCTGGCCTATCCGGAACCGGCACTGCCAGGCGACGACTGCGGTCGGCTGCTCGTCCGTTTCGCTGCCGCCGCGCAGCCAGAACGAATTCGGCTGGATGGCTTCAAGCTGGACCTGCTGCAGCGTCGCGGGGGACGTTTCGCGGGGCGCGATCAAAACGTTCGCGATACCGACCGCCTGTTCGGCGGTGACGGCTATCCGGGGAGTCGCGGCCGGCGGTGTCGGAAAGTTCACGTTGAACCCTTTCACGACGCCGGATTCCGAGTCCACCGTGCAGGCGACCGACTGCTCGCGGTAGGGGATGCCGTTCACCTGCCTCGGAAAGCCCACGAACCAGAATCGCTCGTCCGGTGTCGGCGCCCTGGCGATCTGCATCAGGGTCGCCCGGGGCGGGCCCACCTCCCACGCGACTCCGGTGGCTGCCAGGGCTGCACGTGCGCTCCGGATGGCTGCGGCGCTGTCGATCGCCGGACCAGCGAGCGTGTGATCCCGGTCGAGACGATCGAATAGAGCGTCGTCCCGGAAGTAGGTGATGGTTCCGTTGTCAGCGACTTCTAGCGAGGCCTGCCCGTGGAATTGCACGCTCCAACGGGGGCGCCAGTTCCGGTGGATTGATTTGTTCGCCTGGAGCGCCGTGGCGGCGGGTGGCGCGGTCACCGTCACTCCGATCGCGCGGCAGTAGGCGAGCGCGGTATCAGCGGCCTGTTGCGCCGTGGTGACACGCGATGGCGCGCACATGCCAGGGGCTGCTGAGACCGCCAGCGATATTAAAAGCAAGTACTGTGCATTGCGAATCATTCCGGACCTCCCATGTGTGATCTGTCTATTGCGTTCTGATCGGCGCCGACCACCACGCCCCTTGGTTAGCATTGTGCGGCGAGCGGGTGGCTCTGGTCAGCACGAGCATATCGTTCGAGATTCGTGACCCGGGTCAGGGCTGCGGGGTGAACCAATTCCCTTTTGACGCGCCGTAAGCCGTACCATGGACCGTGGCGCTTCCATCCCCGAAGGTGCCAGGAACCGCGTCAACGCCGTCGTCGGTGGGCGGACCGTCGGCGTCCGTCGTGGCGTCAGAGATGGCATCCGAGGCTTTGTCCCCGCCCGCCAGTTCGGACCACAGGTCGTTCGACCAGTTTGTATTGTGCGCACTGTCGTCGACCTCGGTGGTGTACCCAATGAAGCAGGTGTCGGTCCCGCCGATGCCAAAGGCGTTGCTGAGACTGTCATCGGAGGCGCTCAAGCACCCGTCGATGAACACCAGATTGTACGGCGGCTCGGCGGCTGTCTTATTGTGGACTGCGCCCGACACGTCCGCCGCAGAGACGACCGCGCCCGCGCCCGTGTCAGGATCATACAGACAGTCTCCGAATACTCCAGCGTTCGCGTGGGTGTAGAAGTAGAAGCCTGTATAGGTAGGGATTCCCGCGATGATCGTCGCCGCGGTATCACTCGTGGACTCGGTGGGGTCCCAGTTCGCACTGGAAGCGCGAGCGTCGACGTCGTCCGCCGCCGTCTGACCGTAGGTGAGGGTCTGGTTGCCGAGGACGTAAGTCTTATTGTAGACCGGCGCCGCACCCGTCTCAATCAGCGGGTCAGGATTCCCCTCGACCCAGACCTTCAGTTTGACCGTCACCGTGCTGGCATCGGCGAAATGGGACGAGTCGAAAGTCGCCCAGTCCCAGATAGAGGCCTGGTAATAATCGGGCGGACCGTACGTGTGGTCGCGGACGACGATGTCGTTGACCAGGAGCGTGAAATGCACGACGGGCGGGTCGGTGGAGTCGTCGCTGGTAACGGAACCGCTCGCCTGGGAGTTGGTCCCCGAAAAGTACGCCGGCATCGGAACCGGCTTGCCGGACCCCCCTGGCAGCGACGGAACCGATAGAGTGTACGTCGCCATCGCCGGAGGACACGCCGCGAGGAGTCCGCAGGCAAGAGTTGCGACAAGAAGGAGGCGTGGTATTCGCCCCATCGTCTGGGTCCCGCTTACTCGCCGGAGCCGGGGCGGCGCAACGGAGATCGCACCATGATCGGGTGGTTGGCGGTCGCAGCCGGGCCCCCCATCCCAGGGCGCGAACTCTGAACCCGCACTCAATGCGCACGTACCAGTGTTTAACCGGCGGTCAGATCCGCGGCGGGAGTAATTAAACTTGATGCTATCGTCCATCACAACCATCCCTTCTGGACGAACCTGTCCGGCGTACCCGACACGGCGCCCGGCGAGCGCGGCAGAGAGAGCGCCGCGCGATGTGATCGAGGCCGGCGCCTGTAACCGCGATCCGGCGTCACTCTTGCTTTACGCGACCATCGTGATCGCGGTGAGTGGCTTGCGCCTGTTCTTCGAAAAGGGGGCTGGCTGCTCTGGCTATTTGGCGCCCGGCGCATCTCCGTCCTCTTCGGTCAATGACGAGGCGTCCCCGCCGCCTCCTACTTATATAAACGATTCCCGCCGACGATTCAGGACGGTTTTTGTGAAATACTTTTAATGCGGTGCAGATCGCCGCCTGCAAACCCGCATATCCTTTCCATTTCATTCCTGCGAGCGCAGCAGCGCGGCTACCTCGGCGCAGACTTCTTCCGAGGTAAGCCCGCGGCGGCGCATCAACAATCTCATGCGGTGGTTGATGCGCCGGAGGGACTTCCGGACCGCCTCCTCCGTTATACCAAATTGCGACGCCAGTTCCGGAATGGTGGCGTTCTCTACAAACCGCGCCCGGAACAGCTTCTGCGAGCGGGGCGTTAGCCCGGCGGCCGCGGCCTCCACCTCCCGCCAGAACCGCCGGCGGCGCAGCGCCGCGGCGGGCCCTTCTCTCGCATCCGCCGGCTCCCATTCGTGAGATGTGCCATCCTCGCCGCTTACCATCGGATACGGCGCCTCGTGGCGCGCGATCGACTCCTCATGTTTTCTGAAATCGGTTGCAGCGTTCTTCGCGCTTGCGAGGAAATACGCGATCGACTTGCACCCGCCGCGTGCGCCAAAGGGTTTGCCCAGCCAATTGAGATGGGCATTGGCAAATCCCGACGCGCAGTCTTCGACTCGATCCGCTGTCACGCCGGCGTGTCGCGCCGCCCGAAGGCCCGCCTCCCAGAGCGCCTCGGAAGTGACCACACCGGTGGGGCTAAACTCGTCGAAATACCCGCTATCCTGCTGTCTACCAGGCATCCTACCTCGCTTCCCGGCCGCGCTGCGATCCCACGGGGCTCGTTCGTCCTTCCTCCCGCGCGGTCATGTCATCCGTACGGTTTCCCCGCTCTTCGCGAATTCCCTTCTGGGAATGGGCGCGAGGCGTGGGGTACGAGGCGCGGGGCTATAAGTGGCGCAGGCCTCCGCGCCTGTCTTTGGCGTCTCGTGCCCCGGGCCTCGCGCATATCCTCCGTCCTTCGTCCTTCGTCCTCCCACTTCGGATCCTTGATTGCGGCGATGGCGGTTTGGAACGCGTTGTCGTGGGCACGGACGGCGGGAATACCGCTTTTCTGGTTGAGATGGGTGAGGGCCTGTTCGAGAATCTGGGTCATGTCGCTCTCAACCTGGGCCATCGATTGGCGGTACTCCGGCCCATAAATGGGCCAGAGCTGCTCTAACTGCACGTACTGCTTTGCGAGCGAGAGGTACGAGTCCAGATCGGTGAGGGCGTGCTGCGATTCCGTCTTCGCCGCGCTCCAGGAACCGGCGTCGGCATCGAGTTTTGCAAGGCTCACCCACGCCTGGAGGTAGTTGGGGTCGAAATCTTCCGGGACGCCCCGAATCCGGGCGTAAGGCGTTGACTCCGCGCGCGCGACGTACTGCAGCCACTGCCGGGCCAGATCCGGCTGCCGCCGGGCCATGGCGAGCTGGGCGAGGTAGAGCGCGGCTTCTAACGCGTGGGGATCGCGGCGCAGCGCCTGGCGGTATGAAACGGCGGCGGCGGGGTTCCGGCCCTCCGCCTGCTGCAGTCGCCCGAGTCGATAGTACGGCTTGGCCCACCGCGGCTGGAGGCGGATTGCCTGCCACAAATCGTTTTCGGCGCCTGCGAGCGCTGCCTCCCCTCCGCCGAAGCCCTGCGCCTGGGACCGCTGCGCCTCCCCTCGCAGCAGGTACGAGGACGCGTCGAGAGGATCCAGCCGGATCGCGGTCGAGGCGAGCGCGACAGCGGCGTCCGGGTCCGGTGTTGTGGCTGTCAACGATCCCAGCCCCAGGGCCGAGCTTGCCAATCCGGCTTCATACGCGGCTGCGGCGGTGACCGCCACCGCGGCCGCCGCCAGCGCGAGTAAGACGCCTGCCGCGAGTAAGCCGGGCGCGCCCCGGGGGCGCGCCGCTCGAGCCGCGCCGCGAAGAGAAGCCGGCGCCGGCTCCTCCATCCATCGATGAGATGCGCCCGCAATGGCCCAGAAGACGATCCAGAGGCCCACAACCGACCAATCGAAATCAATGAGGCCGTGCAGCGCGGATGCGACCAGTCCCGCGATGAGCCCGGGCGCCAGCGCGCGGTAGATCGAGTCGTCCGGCCTCGCCGGTTGGCGGCTTTGCCGCAGCGCACGCACTATAGGGTACCAGGCGCTCAGAATCAAGAGCAGGAGACCGATCGCGCCGGTCTCGGCGCCGGCCTGAAGATAAGCGGAATGCGCCATCTCAGTAGGTCCGGCAATCGCGAACCGGGCATAAGCCTGCTGGAATGACCCGCCGCCAAAGCCGAAAAACGGCCGGTGCAGCAGCATCCGTATCGCGCTCTTCCAGATGAGTACCCGGAACTCCGTGCTGTGCGCCTCGGCCCCTTGCGCGCTGGCGATGCGTGAAAGCAGCAGGGGTGAGCACGCGGCGGCGGCAAGGCCGGTGAACACGGCGATAATCGGGAAACGGGGTCCGGTCGTACGCTCCGCAGGCGGGACAAAAGTTCGACGGGCGAGCGCCATGATCACGAGCGCCGGCAGAATCGCCAGCCACGCGCCCTTGGAGCCGGTGAGCGCGAAGGCCGCGCCGCCGAGGACACAGGTGATTCCCACGAGCGGCACAATCGCCCGCGGGAGATCCAGCCACAAGAGCGCCAGGCAGACCGGCAGGGCGAGGGCCAGGAATCCGGCGGTGATGTCGGGATTGAAGAAGGTGGAGAAGATCCGGCTGCCCGCTGCAAAGCCGTAGTTGGCGATATATTGTCTGAGCCCGATGACGCTCACGCAAAGCGTCGCCGCGCTCACCGCCGCCGCCACCCACAGGGCGGGATCCCACCGGGCCGGAATGGGCTGCGGAGCCGGATCGCGGGGCGGCTTCTTCTTTACCGGGACTTCAGCGCCGCCCGATCCGGATCCAAATAGCGCGACCAGAACGGCGCCCGCGAGGGTAAGCGACAGGGTCTTGAGCGACGCATCGAGGTTAATGGTACGCGCCATCGAGATCGCCTGCATGGCGGCATAGCCGAGCAGGAGTCCGAGTGATAGAGATACGCGCGGCCGCCGGCCGCCGGCCCACCAGTTAAGAAGCTGCGCGGCGCCCAGGACTAAAAGCGCCGCGACCAGAGCGCCGGCCGCCGTCCAATCGAGCGATCCGGCCGCGAGCGGCGCCGTAAACACGCAAAGAGCCGCCAGTGCCAGAATCGGAATCGCGACGCGCTCATTCAAACGAGCGCCCCTCCGCAGGAGCTGCCGGCGCCGGCGGTACAGCCGTAACAATGGTCATCGAAGGCGATGGACGTGCCGGCAAGCTCGTCGAGGCTTTCGATATCCCAGATGGTGCGGCGGCGTCCGCCCACGGGAATCTCGAGCATCTGGTTGAAATCACAGTCGTAGATCTGCCCATCCCATCCAATCGAAATGAGGTTGCGGCACATCACTCCACGCGCCGCGGATGGATTGAAACTGCTCGCCAACAGAGACATGTACTCATCCAACTCGTTGGTTCGCTCGAGCTCATGAAGAAACCGCTTGATCGGCATGTTCGTGAGGGTGAAGAGCCGGTTGAACACAATGCCAAACTGTGCCTTCAGCTCTCGCCGGTAATCCGCCTCCAGCGCAGCCTGTGGGGGCGGCAGGAACGCGCCCACCGGATTATAGATCAGATCCAGCGTGAGCCCCGTTTCAGGAACTCCGTAACCGAGGCCATTCAGTCTCCGGAGGGTCGTCACGCTCGCCTCGAACACGCCGCTGCCGCGCTGCTGGTCCACATTCTGGCGAGAGTAGCATGGCAGTGAAGCAATGATCCGTATCTGATGGTCACGCAAAAACTCCGGCGTCGTCTCCTGACCCTCCATGAGCAGCACGGTGAGATTGCACCGATCAATGACCTCTTTGCCCATCGCCCGCATCTCCCGTGCGAGCAGCCGGAAGTGGGGATTCAATTCAGGCGCCCCGCCGGTAATATCCACAGTTCGGATGGACGGGAGCCGCCTGGCAAGATCCAGCAGCCGATCCACCGTGCTGCGATCCATCATCTCGGTGCGCTTCGGCCCCGCCTCTACGTGACAATGGTGGCACGCCTGGTTGCATCGCTTACCCATATTGATCTGAAGGGTTTCCAGCGCCCGCCGCGTGAGCGACAACTTCTCCGACGCAACCCGCTGTTGAAATGGCTCATAGTTTTTTAACTGCAGCAGCATAGGTGTTCAATTCTCGCGCCTCAGCGGCGCCCAGTCAGACTTTTTCAGTCGTTCCGCCACAACCAGAATCTTCGATAAAGGGAGAGGGCGGCGGCCACCGCCGGCTCGGCCGCGCGCCTTTCGTACCACTGCTGAGCAGCGCGCTGACTCGCGACGGTAAGCGTTGGATAGACGTGAATGGCATCGGCGATGTCTCGGATTGACAGTCCGTTTCTCATCGCCAGCACAAACTCCTGAATGAGCTCACCTGCCCGCGGGCCCAGAATCTGAGCGCCAAGTATCTTTCCGCGCCATCGCGTCACAAGAATCTTCACCATCCCCTGCCCTTCTCCCTCTACGTTCGCCCGGTCGTCCTGGGAAAAGGGATGGCGAAGGACTTCGTACTTGATGCCTCGTCCACGCGCCTCTTTCTCCGTGAGTCCGACGTGAGCAAGCTCGGGATCGGTGAACGTGGCCCAAGCTTCCGTGCGGTAACTGATCTTTTGCCGGAACGGAAGAAACAGGTTCTGGACCAGGAGCTTCGCCTCGTACTCAGCCACGTGCGAGAATTGATGAGCGCCTGTCACGTCTCCGCACGCCCAGACGTGCGGCCCGGTGGTGTGAAGATAGGAATCCACCCGGATTCCGCCGTCCTTTACCTCAACGCCGGCGGCGGTAAGGTTCAGGCCGTCAGTATTCGGCCGGCGCCCTACGGCGAACAGGATTTCATGAGCATCGAGGGACGTGGATTCGCCCGGCCCGGTCAGGTGAAGGCGTTTCATCCCTCCGGCCGTCTCCACACGTTCTACCCTGGTTTGCAGCCTTATATCCACCCCCTCGCCCCGAAGGATACTCTCCAGGTTGATAACAAGTTCCGTATCATCCTTGGGGAGAATGCGAGGCAGCGCCTCCACCAGCGTGACGTTGACCCCGAGCCGTTGGAACGCTTGCGCCATCTCGACGCCGATGGGGCCGGCGCCAACAATAGCGAGGGACTCGGGCGGCTCGGGCAGCGAAAAGATCTCCTCGTTAGTCAGGCAATCAGCTTGTTTGAAACCCGGGATCGGAGGCCGCGCAGGACTGGATCCGGTCGCGACGATAAAATGCCTTGCGCGCAGGATCGCCCCATCCAGAGTAAGTGTATCCGGGCCGGTGAATTCGGCGCTTCCATAGCGGACTCGAACGCCGTGCTCGTGCAGGAGCGCCTCAGTGGCGTCGGCGTCGCGCACCTTGATGATCGAACGGCGAACGTAGTCCAGTGCGCCGCGGGCGCTCTCACGCGACAGGGGAATCGCTTCGAGGCCGAATTCCGAGCCCCGCCGCGTCAGTGAAGCGACCTTTGCGGCGTGAACGAGAGCCTTACTCGGCACGCACCCGGTATTCAGACATTCCCCCCCGAGCCTGTTCTTTTCGATGAGCAGTACTCGAAGGCCCAGCGCGCCCGCAGCGACCCCGGAAACAATCCCTGCGCCCCCACCGCCGAGAATGATCACGTCATAATCGGCCTGGATCATGGCTTCGACGCCACCTGCGCCGTGATCCGCGCCGTCGCTTCGGCCGGCGCCAGGCACTCGCGATCGCTGCAGGGCTGGTAAGTCAGGTTGAAACGGAGAGGCGACGGACCCGGTGGCGCGCCCGCCGCAATACGAACGACCGCCGGTATCACGAAGTGGCCCCGGTATGCCAGCACGGTATCGCCCCCGCCGGGAATCTTGAGACGTTCGGCGGCCGGATAGCTCACGCGAACAAGCTGCGCGATCGGCGTTTTCGCGAGATTAACTGTCGTGGGAATCAACGTTTTGTCGCCCGGCTCATGCGCGTTGACATGCCAGCCGTTGGCGACGCTGCCTACGAGCGAAATGGTGAGCGTCTCGCCCGGTTTTACGGCGGCCCGTTCCGGTTTCGCGGCGAGCGTGAGAACCGCCGCCGGCGCCAGAGATTGCCCGCCGGAGGCTGCAGCATAGGCTGTCAGGAGCGTTGGAAAATCGTCGGGGGCGCGGCGGATGAGGGGCTGAAAAGCCTGCGCCGTTTTCACCGCGGCCTCACGCCACGCGGGATTGTGGGTAAGATCCGCCAGCCGGGCAAGATCCTCGGCGGCAACTCCATTGCCGGAGGGGAGAGCGTTGTCATCGGCCTCTTTTCGACGGGCCAGCAGGTCACCCTGGCTCGCCGTGGTGTAGAAGCCTCCCCGAACCGGGTCATCAAAACGGTGGATCATGTCCTGCGCCAGGACCGTCGAACGATCCAGCCATTGCCGATCGTGCGTGGCATCGTAGAGGGCTAAGAATCCATGGATCAAAAACGCCTCGTCATCGAGTTGAGCCGGAATGGACGCTGAACCGGCATAGAAGCTGCGCATCAAGTGCCCTTTGACCATCAGCTTCGTGTCAACGAACCGGGCGGCATGGAGAGCGTCGTTGAGATACTTCCGGTCGCCCAAAACCTGATAGCCCCGCGCAAACGCGGCGATCGTGAGGCCATTCCAGCCGGCCAGCGCCTTATCATCCCGGGCAGGGGCGGTGCGCCGGTCGCGGGCGGCCAGCATCTTCCGGCGGTCAGCGCTGTCCTGCGACCCGGCCGGCTGCAGCGCGCTTGTGGCAGGCGGGTCGTCCGAATTTGAGGCGGTGATGAGCGCCGGATTCTGATGAAGGACGCTCTTTCCGTCGAGATCGCCGGCGGCGGTGACGCCGTATCGTTCGTCAAAGCGTGACGCGGCCGGTCCGAGAACCGCTTTCACCTGCGCCGGGGTCCAGAGATAGTACTTGCCTTCAACCCCCTCACTATCGGCGTCGAATGAAGAAGCAAAACCACCGCCGGGCAGGCGAAACGCGGTCTCCACGAAATTGAGGGTCTCGACCGCAACCCGGCGATAGATCGGCCGGCGCGTGATCTTCCAGACATCGAGATAGATCGGGATCAAGAGAGCCTGGTCGTAGAGCATCTTCTCAAAATGGGGAACGCGCCAGTGATCATCGGTGCTGTAGCGATGAAATCCACCGGAAAGCTGGTCGTAGATGCCGCCGGCGGCCATTTCATCCAGCGTGTGGGTGAGCATCTTGAGAAGCGCCGGATCGTGCGTCGACTGATAGCGATCAAGAAGGAATTGCAGATTGGGCGCTTCCGGGAATTTGGGCGCTAATCCAAAGCCGCCGTTCACCGCATCGTAACGCGCCGAGAGATCGGCGGCAGCCTGCTGGATGGCGCGGGTGGCTATCTTCCCGCCCGCGGCCGGCGCAGAAGCCTCGGTAACCGCGGCGGCGCCCCGGTCCGCTTGCCGCTGGAGCGCCACCGGCTGTTTCTGGTAGACGTCCACGACTTTGAGGAGAAGGCTTTTGAACTGATCCGGAGGGAAATAAGTTCCGCCATAGAACGGTTTGAGATCGGGCATCAGGAATACAGAGAGCGGCCAGCCGCCAGACCCGGACAACATTTCCACCGCCGATTGGTATTGCGCGTCGAGATCGGGTCGCTGCTCCCGATCCACCTTGATGCAGACAAAATGGGCGTTCAGGATTCTGGCGATCACCGGATTCTCGAAGTCTTCACGCATCATGACGTGGCACCAGTGGCACGCGGAGTAGCCGATGGAAAGGAAGATCGGTTTCTTCTGCTTACGAGCCAGGTCTAGCGCCTCGGGCCCCCACGGATACCAGTTGACCGGGTTATGCGCGTGCTCCAGCAAGTAGGGGCTTGAGGAGTGAATGAGCGCGTTAGTGTAAAGATAATTCCCGGTCGCGGAAATCGTATTCGTAGGCCCCGGCTGGCTCGCCTGAGAGACGATGCCAAGAGCGACGAAGACGAATCCGACAATGAGGGCAGCCGTGACCTTAGCGTACGTTGATATCGATTTCATCGGTCTCCGGAAGATTCTGCAGTTTGGACCGTCGAGCGGCGGCGGTCCTTCCTCTGAAAGAGAACCCGCGGCGGCGCCGGCCGTTCCTGTTTGGGCGCCAATCCTTCGATCAGGCTGCTGTGTGGTTATAATTATACAGGGCACGGCCGCGGCGTATACGGGGCACATCGTCTCCGGATACCTGGCTGATCATTTCATCCGCGGCGAAACGATATTCTAAAATCCTAACCCGGCATAGCCGGAACCAAGTCGCGATTCCTGCGCGTATTGAACGCAACTTAACTGATAAGATACTATCGCGCACGCGTGATGTGACGTTGTAGCATTCAGCGGGGCCTCACGACCCCAATTCCCGAGGAGGGTTCTTCCCATGAGCAAACGGTATGTAGGTGTTTTATCGGTAGCGATTGCCGCGGCAATCGGGCTGCCGGTTTGGGCTAGCGCAAAAGGTGGTGTCAAGCACCCCGATGTGAAGGCCCTCTACGCCAAAAACTGCGCCGGCTGCCACGGCGCAAAGATGCAGGGCGGCGTCGGTCCCGCGCTGACCCGCGAAGGTAAAAAGCGGACCTATACCTGGCTTGTCGTAGAGCTCAAGAATCCGAAGAGCCACAAAAAGAACAGCATGATGCCCACCGCAGCGGCGGAGCATCTTTCGGTCGCCAACGTGAAGGCGATGGCGGCGTATCTGAGTAAGCTGAAGTGAGGACGGAGGGGTAAAGGATGAAGGATGAAGGATGAGTCAAGCCAATGTAATGGCCGGCCGTGAAGTCCCGGGGGTCGACCGAATATAGCCCGGCGCTTCTGCGCCGCGGTGGAGGCCACAAATACGCCCGTCCTAAAGTCCTGAAGGGACGACCGAGCTTTAAATCCGACAGGCGAGGATTCCGCCATTACCGGGACGTTCGTGTTGGACGCGGCGTTCGTGTTGGACGCGGCGTTCGTGTTGGACGCGGCGTTCGTGTTGGACGCGGCGTTCGTGTTGGACGCGGCGTAGGGGCGAAGCATTCGCATCAGATCGCTCGTACCCGTGACCCCTCCGGCGAATGCTTCGCCCCTACAACGTTACGGGTCTACCGGGCTTGGATCTTGCGGCGCGGGTCGTTCCACCGTTCGACCGGTCCCATGATAGTGGCGGCCTCCGCGACTGTGCGGCGCGCTGCAGGTGAGAGCATGTTTTGAACCCTCGCGCCCCGGGCCCGCGGTTCGTACCCCCTTCCCCGTCCTCCGTCCTCTGCCCTCTGTCCGCGTCCCGTCGTTACGGCGCCGGCACGGCCGAAAACCCGTAGCTCGGTTTCTGATAAACTCGGACGTAATCGATCACATACCGGGAAGGGAACTTCGTCTTCGACGGATCGCCTCCGCTGTTGCCGCCAACCGCCAGGTTGAGGATGATGTACTGGGGATGCTGGAACGGGTTCAGATGCGCTGAGTCGCCGTTCACCGTGTCCTTGAGCAGGGTGCGATTCATGAGATAGCCATCCACGTAAAGCTCTATGCTTTCCGGTGTCCAGTCCATCCGCCAGACGTGGAAT
>Ga0307374_10008995_pt1 | contig 14807 bp, 5 predicted proteins | sample OX3MG_FD_202532 | JGI IMG/M metagenome (GOLD analysis project Ga0307374, IMG submission 202532) | Soil microbial communities from Risofladan, Vaasa, Finland - OX-3 | ecosystem: Environmental > Terrestrial > Soil > Coastal area > Acid sulfate soil | place: Finland: Risofladan, Vaasa | collected... | reverse complement strand
TACGATCGGGAGGTCGCCCGAGATCCCGTGTACCCAGAGCGCCGCCACGCCCTCCTTGCGCCGCGCCAGCACGCCCACCGGCGCCCGCAACGCCCGATCCGCATACAGAATGGAGCCGCCGAGCGTCTGGAAAAGATGCGCCTCGTCGGGCCCGATCCCCAGATGGTGCAGCTGCACCTGCGCCTGCGTCCAGGCGAGCGTCGCCACCCGTTCGAAGGTCGTCACGTCATGGTACTTGTCCGCCAGATCGAGCACCGCGTTCCGCGACGGCGCCACCAGAGTGGCGAACGCCACGCGCACCGTCTTCCCGGGGCGCACGCGGACCCGGCGCCGGAGGCTGACGATCGGATCGAGCACCGAGCCGACCGTGTTCGAGAGTTCGCGGTCGTCCGTCTCCGCGCTCGGCGCCCGCACGTTGCGCCCCCGCCCCAGGAATTGCGCGCGATCGGTCTCCCATTCCAGATCGGCGATCGTCTCGCCCTCCACCGCGATGACGTGCGCCAGCCAGATCTCGGCTTCTTCCGGCGACCGGCGGCGGCGCGTGGCGAGCAGGGCGTCTCGCTCGGGCACGATCTCGGTCTGGACGAACAGATTCGAGAACGCCGGGTGGCTGGCGTCCGCCGCCGCCGGCGCGAGCACCACTTCGGCGTATGACGTGACCTCGATTTCACGCGTCCGCGCGCCGTGGTTCGTGAGCGAGACCCGGCGCACTTCGGCATCGTCCTCCGACGACACGATCACTTCGAGGCACGTTCCGATCGCGCCGTCGCGGCGGTTGAATTCCGCGCGGTCCTCGGTGAACGACACGTCATAGCTCTCCGGCGCTTGCCCGCTCGGCTGGAACCCCGCCGACCAGCGCTCCCCGGTGGACACGTCGCGCAGCAGGATGTACGACCCGGTGTTGTCGCTGGTCGCATCCTCGCGCCACCGCGTGATCGCCAGATCCCGCCAGCGGCTGTACCCCGATCCGGACGCCGTGAGCATCACGGCATAACGCCCGTTGGACAGGAGTTGGGTGCGCGGCGTCGCGCTGTGCGGGGACGAGAAATGGCGGATGTGCGGCGGGATCAGCTCGCGCACGTTCCCCGCCATGCCGACGGTGTCCAACCGCGGCCGCGCCACCGCAACGTCGCGCGGCGTCCGCTCCTGCAACAGCAGTTCGCTCGCCCGCACGATGGGTTCCGCGTGAAAACGCGCGCGCATCGCGCCGCCGTGCAGCACATTCGCGATCGACACGATCGCCATGCCCTGATGATGGGCCATGTACATGCGCACCACTTCTCGCGACTTGCCCGCCGGCAGGCGCGCCGGCGTGTAGTCCACCGATTCATAGAACCCGTACTGCCCGTCGGCTCCCACGGCGGCGAGCGCGCGAAGGTTTCGCGCCGCGTCCAGCGGAGCGACCATCGCCGCCAGGGCGGAAGCATACGGCGCGATCACCACGTCGTCGGCGAGACCGCGCCGGAGGCCGAGGCCGGGCACGCCGAAGTTCGAATACTGGAACGTCATCGCGAGATCCCGCAGATAGTAGCCGGACTCCGAGATGCCCCACGGCACGCCGCGCTCTCCCCCGTAGTCGATCTGGCGCTGCACCACGAGCCGGCAGGTCTGCTCCAGTAGGCTTCCCACCGGCGAGCGCATGATCAGGAGCGGCATGAGGTATTCGAACATCGACCCCGACCACGAGAGCAACACCGAGTCCTTCCCCACCGGGGTGAGCGGGCGGCCGAGCCGGAACCAGTGGCGCACCGGCACGTCCCCTTTCGCGATGGCGATGAAGCTCAAGAGCCGTGCCTCCGACGCCAGCAGATCATAGCGTCCCGTATCGAGGCTCCCGTCCGCCATCCGGTAGCCGATGGCGAACAGCATCCGCGCCGGATCGAACAGGAACCCGAACTCCATCGCCGTGGCCATCGCGCGCGCTTCGGTGGCGAGGTGCGTCAGCCGACGCGTCAGCGCCACGGCGGCGGCGGCGGAGCGCTCGAGACCCGCGGCGAGCCCGTCGATGTTCCGGAGTCGCATGTCCTTCGCCGTCCCGCTCTCCGCGACCCCCGCCCGGATCTCGGCGAGTTCACGGAGCGCCGCTTCGCAACGGCTGGGCATCTCGGCCAATGACGGCGTCGGCGTCAATCGAGCGATGACCGACGCCGCCGCTTCGTCGATCCGCAACCTGGTCCAGGGGATGAGCGTATCCAGGTCGCGCGCGTGCGTCTGCACCGCCCCACGCAGCGCATTCGCGCCCGCGAGCACCGGCGACCACGGCTTTCCCGCCTCCTTGTCGCCCACGTCCTGCGCGCAGTTCGAAACCGTCCGCGCCGCCGCATCGAGTTCGGTCAGTCGCTCCGCCCACTCAGCCGGCGTGCCCGGCGGCTGGGCGATCACTGCCAGCACCACGTCGAGCGCGCCCTGTAGCCGGCGCCGCTCGGCCACCGCGGCGCTCCGGTCGTTCGCGGTGTCGCGTGTCACTTGCTGCAGGAGGAGGGCGGCATCGGCGATGCCCGACAGGGCCGGCGGTCCGGGCGCCACCTGCTCGATCATTTCCCGACATGCATTGGCCAGCGTGAGGAGCGCGCCGGCAAGATTGCCGCTGTCCACCGAGGAGACGTACCGCGGCTCCAGGGGACGGCCGTCCCGGACATCGTACCAATTATATAGATGCCCGCGATGATGCTCGAGCTCCGCCACCGTGCGCAACGTCGCGTCGATCCGATCCACCGCGTCGAGCGTCCCCACCCATCCAAAATCCCGGGCCGCCACCACCGAGAGCAGGTACACCCCGATGTTGGTGGGCGACGTCCGCTCGGCGATCACCGGGTGCGGCGTCTCCTGGAAATTGTCCGGTGGCAGCCACCGGCTCTCCGCCGTCACGAACGTCGTGAAGTATTCCCACGTGCGTCGGGCGATGAGGCGCAGCGCCCGTGCTTCGTCCGCCGACAGCGGCGCGGTGTAAGGCGCCGTCCCCGGCCGGCTCACCCGGCGCGCGATGGCGGGCGCGAACCCCCACAGCGCCACGATCGGCAACGCCACCGGCCATGCGGCCGGGTGCCACCACGCCACCGCCGCCGCCGCGATCGCCGAGAGCCCGACGCCACCGGCCATGCGGCGATAGAACCCCGCCGTCGTGCGCGGCACGCGCGACTCGGCGTGCACCATCGTCTTCCACTCCAGCATCCGCCCATGCGTCAGATAGACGCGCACCAGCGTTCGGATCACGGCGTCGGCCATCAGCCACGCCTGGAACGCCATCGTCGTGATCGTGAACGCCATCTGGCCCGCGGCATCGCGAAAGTCACGGCTCACCGCGCGCAGATGGCTCCGCTTGGAGATGCCCGGAGCGTGGGGCCACACGCCGGCCAATGCCGGCAGCAGCAGCGGCACCGCCACCGTGGTCAGGACGAACGCCGTCCAGAGCGCGGGCGATGACCCGGGCCACGCCCATCCCACCACCAGGGTGAGGAATGCCGCCGGCATCGACAGCGTGCGCCGGAGATTGTCGATCATCTTCCAGCGATGGATCGGGGAGAGGCGCTCGCGCAGGATCCACGGAAGCAGTTGCCAGTCCCCGCGCGCCCAGCGGTGCTGGCGTGCCGCCGCCGTCAGATAGTTCGCCGGCGCGCTTTCGAACAGCTCGACGTCGGTCACCAGCCCGGCCCGCGCGAACACCCCTTCGAAGAGGTCGTGACTCAGCAGCGTGTTGTCCGGCACCCGTCCGGCCAGCGCCGCCTCGAACCCGTCGATGTCGTAGATGCCCTTGCCGGTGTACGATCCCTCGTTGAACAGATCCTGATAGACGTCCGACACGGCCGACGCGTACGGATCGATCCCCGACACCCCCGAGTACAGCCGCTGCAGCAGCGAGCCCGCGCGACCCGGGAGCGGCTGCGACACGCGCGGCTGCAGCACCGCGTAGCCTTCCACCACGCGCTGCGTCAGGACATCGAGCCGCGGGCGGTTGAGCGGATGGGCCATCGTCCCGACGAGCCGGTTGACGGCGCCCATCGGAAGCCGGGTGTCGGCGTCCAGCGTCAGCACGTAGCGCACCCCGGTCGGCCCGCTCGCCGCCAGGAACGTCGTATCCGTGGCGCCCCGCAGCAGAAGGTTCAACTCGTGGAGCTTGCCGCGCTTGCGTTCCCAGCCCATCCACACGCCTTCGCACGAGTTCCACGCTCGGCGACGGTGAAAGACGAAGAACCGCGCGCCCCCGTCCGGCGCCGGTCCATGGCGGGCGTTCAGCCGCGCGATGCCGTCGCGCGCCGCAGCGACGATCTCCTCATCCCCCGGCATGTGTTCGGCAGGCGCATCCGGCCCATCGGATACCAGCGCGAATCGCACGTCGCCGTCGGCGTTCGCCAGATAATGGATCTCCAGTCGAGCAACCTGCGCCTCCACGTCGGCGCGCCCGCCGAACAGCGTCGGCACCGCCACCATGGTCCGGAACTCCGCGGGCACGCCGGCCGCCCACTCGAGACGCGGCAGGAGGTCGGGCGCCACCACCGTGGTGACGAAGCGATTCACCAGCGCCACCGCGAGATCCGACGCGGGGATCAACGCCAGCACGCCCAACACCCACAGGCCCGCCGCGGGCATCGCCGCCGCCGCGGCCATCAACAGCGGAACGGCAAGGCTCGCCGCCGTCACCACCGCCAGCGAACCCAGGTACCCCGGCGTCGCCGCGGCAATGAAGGCCCGCCGCAGCCGCAGTCGCAACGGCGGGCGATAACCCATGGCACGCTCGAACTCCTGCCGGCCGCCCCCCAGGAGATGGAACCCGGGATCGGCCCGCCGGTCGTTGCCGCCCGCGGCTGCGTCCGGCGGCCGTCCCCGCGCCTCGCCCGAACGCGCCAGCGCCTCCCCGACGATGTCGAGCTCCGTGCGTCCCGATCCGCGCGACAGCGCCTCGATCGCGTGGCGATAGCTGTCGCGGCTCGCGAAGTCCATCGCCGCGAAGTCGCTGCCCGCGCGGAGCGCCTCGTCCACCAGACTCACGCTCTCGAAGAACGCCGTCCAGTCGAGCGCCGACATCAATCGCATGCTGGTGACGATGTTGCGCACCGTCACCGTCATCGCCGCCAACCGCTGGTGTTCCCGGAGCGCAATCTCGTCGGCCGTCGTTCCCTGCGCCGCCAGACGCTGATGCAGCCAGGCGAGCGCCGGCGTCACCGCCGGATCCTGATCGCGCAGCCGCTGCGCCAGTTCCACCGCGAACGCCGTGACCAACCGCGGGCTGTCCGCGCGAGACATCACCGTCGCCACCGATCGCGCATCGCGCCCATTCACCCCGAGCAGTTCGTCCGCCAGATCATCGGCCTCGCGGCGCGCCTCGCGCCCGCGGACCATCGCGTCCGCCAGCCGTCGCAGATTCTCCACCAGCATCACCCGCAACGAGATCGTGACGGCCCAGAGTTCGCCGATCGTGAGCGGCTGGACCTGTTGATACGCGCGCACGAATCGGCGAAGGGTATCGGGATCGAACCGACTGTCCGTGTGCGCCACGAAGGCCCACGCGATGCCGTACACCCGGGGGAAGCCGGCCAGCGGGCCGTCGGCCAGCGCCGGAAGCTCGCGATAGAAGCCCACCGGCAGATCTTCGCGAATGCCGCGCAGCTGCGCGTCGACGATGAAGAAGTTGTCGAGCAGCCACTCGGCGGCAGGCGCGATCCACCGTTGCTCGCGCACCGACTCGGCGATCGAGCGGCTCGCATCGCGCAGCACTCTACCGTTGTCGTCCACCCGCGGCAGGAGCGGTCGCTTCGGCTCCAGCCCGGTCGTCACCTTCTGCGCGGCCGCCAGGCTTCTGGCGTGCTCCTCCATCCGCTCGATGCCGAACAGCTCCGCGCGAATCGGCTCTTCGAGCGGCGGAAGCGACGGGAAGAACAGCGGCAGCGTCAGACGCATGAATCAGCGATCGCCCGGCGTGCTTCCAGCGTCGGCGCGGGCCGGCCCGTCATGCTGGCCCCCATGCGCCCGAGGCCGGTCATCCCTACCTGCATCCGTCTCTCCGGTGGCTGGTTGGCACACCCTCGGAGAGTAGGGCGAACGCGGGGTTCCCGTCATCGCACGAAAGCATGAGTCGCCGCAAATTTGCTACATCTATCCGCCGTGGATTGCGCGGTTTCGCCGGACATCGCGTCCAGCGCCGTGGTGCCGCGACGACTGCCGGCCGACGAACCGGAGGCCCGTATCGAGCACTCCGGTTCGCCGTGTTTCAGCAATACGCCAAGGCCTCAGCCGTTGCCCTTGCGCCCGGGATTGCCGGGAGTGCCGCCATTCTCGTCGTTCGATCCGTTATGGTGGTTGGAGTGGCCCGGATCGCAACCTTCCGACCCGTTTCCAACTCCCTGATTGCACTTGCTCTTGTCGTTGCCGTTGCCGTTGCCGTGATCGTTGCCGCCGTTGACGCCCTCACACCCGGTGACCGCGGTGCCGGTGATCGTCACGCCGGCTTGCGACCAGACGTTCCCGGTAAAGGTGCCGCCAGTGAGCGTGATGGCCGCTCCACTCAGGAGATTGCCCTGGAAGTTCGACGTCGTCATGGTCGTGGCCTCGGCCACCCACCACGTGACGTTGCACGGCTGAGCACCACCGGCCATGACCACCGAGAAATCGGTGCCCGTGAGCGCGCCCGTTCCGCTGGTGCCGATCTTGAACACCCAGGTTCCGTTCGCGGGTCCACGGAGCGTCAATACGCCGGTGAGTGTCGCGGCGGCATCGAAGCAGTACACCCCGGGCGCGAGCGTCACGCCGGACAGCGTGCCCGTGAGCGTGGTACAGACGTCCCCGGGGGCCGGCGCGAGCGCGGCGTACGTGGCCAGGAACGCATTGTACGCCTGCACGGCGGCCGCATCGCCCACGTGCACGGTTCCGGTCACGGGACAGATGGTCTGGGTCACCGCACCGGCGGGCGCGGCGAGGAACGTGCCCACATTGCCGGTGATGGTTCCATTGGTGCAGGTCACCGCGGCGTTGCCGAGCACGGCAAAGTTCGACGTCGCCGCCGGGGCGGCATCACGCGCCGTGGAGAAGCTCGCGGGCGATGTGATGGCAGCCGGCCGGGTGTCGGCGCAGGCGGCCGATAGCAGTGCGAGTGCAACGATGGCACCCCCAGCGATTCTGGAGGGAACAACCGCCTGTCTCAGGCGTGCGGAGAGATGAGGTGTGTCCATGATACGGCATTCCTTGGAGAGTGGATTCGCCGCGCCAGCGGCCCGTTGCAGCACGTGGCTCGGCGACAGTAGCAGCTTATGCCCACACCTTGACGGCGGATATCAGCCAAAGGCATGAGGGGGGACCTAGTGCCGGCCTCACTCCCCCCAACGGGCGATATGCGCGCGCCGTCTTCGGGCCTAAGGTACGAGGGGCAGCAGCCACACCATTCAGCGGAGGCCATGTGCCACGAAGCCCGATTGCACCGGAGATGATGTCGTGAGCGGCAGAGTACGCGTCGCGCGCATGACGTTCGCGCTCGTTGCCGCGTTGCCGATCGCGACGGCTGGAGGGCGCGTACGCCCGGCCGGGCCGGCGCCGATCGCGGTGCATTATGCGGAAGGTTCGGTGCACGGCCTTCTCGCATTGAGCACGGCGGCCGGTGCGCCGCTGGCCGACGGCGACGTGCTCCAGGTCGCGAAGAACGGGGTGGTCACGAGCCGGCTGGTGTTCCATTTCGCCGACTCGTCCTATTTCGACGAATCGGTCACGTTCACCGAAGATGGCGTGTTCGCCATGCAGGACTACCATCTCGTGCAGCGCGGTCCGGCATTCGCCCGGGATCTCGACGCCTCACTGTCCCGCTCGGGCAAGTACCTCGTGACCACCAAGTCGCACAAGGACGGCAGCGAACGGCGATATGCCGGGACGCTGTCGCTCCCGAGTGACGTCTATGACGGGATGGTGATGATCATTGCCAAGAACATCTCGCCACGGGATACCACCACCATCCACATCGTGGCATTCACGCCCGCGCCCCACGTCATCAAGCTCGAACTCGCGCCGTCCGGTTCGCAGCGCGTACTGCTGGGCCAATACGTGGAGACGGCGGTGCGATTCGAGGTCAAGCCCGAGCTGGGCTTCTGGCTGCATCTGGGCGCCAACCTCACCGGCCAACTGCCGCCGGACAGCAAGGTCTGGATCATTCCCGGCGACGCGCCCGCGTTCGTGTGGTTCGAAGGGCCGCTCTACACGGGGCCCGTGTGGCGCATCGCGCTCGCCAGCCCCGCGTGGCCGCAGTAGCGGCCGTCAGAGGCGAAGCGTCGGGCCGACACGAGCGCGCCACGTTCACCCGCGGGGATCGTCATGCGGCGCGCGGGCTGACCCCCACGCGCTAACCGCCCACTCTGCCGGTGTGGTCGGCGCCACTCTCGGCATGTCGGCCAGGATGATTCCTGCCAGGACGAACCGCGTTCGGACCTCGGGATGCCGGCTCACGGTCTCCCGCGCGAAATCGGCCGCGGCCCATGGCAGCGCGCGATGGATCGCGTACGCCAGGCCCGCCCAGATCACCGTCGCCACTGGCAACCATCGTACCGTGTACGCGCCGGCGACGAGTTCCAGCACCGCCAGCGCCCGGAAGAACCGGATCGTCCACAGATAGCGCGGATTGAACGTCCCGAGCAGGTGGATCGCACCCAGTGCGCGATCGCAATCCACGGCGAGCGGCGGCGTCATCTGAGGATACGTGCGGTACCGGCCCTCACTTCCATCCGGCCGCGCCGCCACCACATATCGTTTCTGCAAACCGCTATCCTCTCGGAATACAGGATGTAATTCGTCCCGATGCGGACCACCTCGGCGTGCACCCAAGGGAGTCGCTGACCCACGCACAGCCCGTCGCCCGCCTGGCGCCATCGCTCAGGCCAGCGTCCATCGACATAAGAGTCTCCAGAAGGGCCGGCCTATCGTAGAGCGGGGACCGGACATTGTAAGTCAGGGACAACCCTACGCGCCGCGCGCACTGTGACGCCCATCACGGGGCGGTTCATCAGGTGCCAGCGGACGCATCGCCGACATGCCAGACTGCTAATGCTAATGCACTGGCGGCGATTGTGGCAGCGATCTAGGATACGGTTGCCGTGCACGGGGTCCGGCCATGCGGGTCATGGTCTCCCATCTCGTGATGTGCGCGCAGTTACACCATCTTCTGCCGGATGCCCTCGATGGACCCCGTTGGAGACTCCCCGCCTGTTCCGCTCTCCTTGTTGACCATGGTCTTGGCGTCCGCTGAGCGGCTGTTGGGCGCCACCGATCTGCAGGTGCAATTCCGGCCAATGGATCCGGATCTCCCCCAACTTCGCGTGGCGTGTGCGAGTGCCGCGACCCCAGCCAATGGGTTGATCGCCACCCTCCAAGCAGGAGCGACCGGGTTCGACGTGACATTCGTGCGTTCCGGTTCCCCGACCACGACCCTGGCTGCCCCGGCGTGGAACGCGCCCATGGCCGGCGGTGGGGATACCGCTCCCATGCAGCGGGTGCGGGACGTCCTGCAGGCCGCGCGCCGCCGGGCCGCCGATCTTGCGTTCGCAGCCTTCGACTTCCAGCCGCACGCCGTGGTGGATGTCGGAGAATGGCGCTTCGACACCAGCGATCACACGTGGACGCGGACGGTGGTGTTGCGGAACTCGGTATTCCCGGAGCAGCCCGGGGTTGCCACGACGTTCGTGGTCCACTTCAAGGATCGGACCGCGACGGTGGAGGAGGCATCCATTCTGGCGCGGCATCTCGCGGCGTCGTAGTGATGGAACCGGTCGTGCGTCACGACTGACGCCAACAGCATGGCGGGCCGCAGCAGTCCCTATGTCATGGGACCGGACCTCACAGTCGGGATTGATGACGTTCATCCGGTCCTTCAGCGACAGGATGAATCCGCCGTCGGCGGTACCAATCTCCAGGAGGCGTGCCGGAAGCGTCTGGAGGAGAAATGCCTCCCACACCGCCAGGTACGCCTCGACCTGGTGGGCCAGCAGTTCGCGATAAATGGTCCAGCCTGTGACCGCCATCAACCGCGCCTCCTCGAAATCTGCGTTCCCCACGCAAAACAGCAGCGTCGTGCGACCACGGCGCCGACCCTGGTCGCGTTGGCATACGATCATCGCGTCACGCGGGCAGACCCCGGTACTTGCCGGTCCTCCTGATTGGCCGCACCTTCCCCCACCATCGTTCGCGCCGCGCCTCGTCCCCCCCCAAGACCAGAGGCCGTCCGGACCACTCGGCGTGGTCAAGCCGAAAGAGGCTCTTCAAGAGGGGGACATCTGTCATGTTCACAGCGCGTCGACTTCTACTCCTGGCCTGTCTGCCGCTGGCCCTTCCTGTGGCGTCCGGTGCCCCCGTGCCGCCGGGCCACCTCACGGGCGCCCTGCGCTGGCGCAGCGTGGGCCCCTATACCGGCGGGCGCGTCACGACCGTCGCCGGCATCGCCGGCGAGCCCAATGTCTTCTATATAGGTATGGCCGGCGGGGGGGTCTGGAAGACCGACGATTACGGCCACAGTTGGGAGAGCATCTCCGACAAGGGCTTCAAGACCGGCAACATCGGCGCCATGGCCATCGCGCCCTCCGATTCGGACGTCATCTACGTGGGCACCGGCGATTCCGCGCCGCGCAATACGGTCCTGACCGGCGAGGGGATGTACAAGTCCGCCGACGGCGGCAAGACCTGGACGTACATCGGCCTGGGCGACACCCACATCATCACCTGGATCGTCGTGGATCCCACCAACCCGGATGTCGTCTACGCCGCGGCCCTGGGCCACCTGTTCGCGCCCAACGCCGAGCGCGGGGTATTCAAGACCACTGATGGCGGCAAGACCTGGAAGAAGATCCTGTTCGTCAACGACAGCACCGGCGCCAACGCGCTGGCCATGGATCCGTCCAATCCCAGCGTGGTGTACGCATCCATGTGGCAGATGTCGCGGAGCCACTGGACCTTCTCGAGCGGCGGGCCGGGCAGCGGCATCTACAAGACCACCGACGGCGGCGCCACCTGGACCAACCTCACGCACGCCTCGGGGCTGCCCACCGGCATCTTCGGCAAGGTGGGCCTCGCGGTGGCGCCGAGTAGCCCCAACACCGTGTACGCGCTGATCCAGGCGAATTACAAGGACCAGGCGGGCGGGCTATTCCGCTCCGACGATGCCGGCCACAGCTGGACGCTCGTCAACAACAGCATGGATATCACACAGCGCGCGTTCTACTACATGAACGTGTACGTGGACCCCAAGGACGCCAACACGATCTACCTGCCCAACGTCGGGGTGTACGTCTCGCACGACGGCGGCAAGACGCTCGACCCGCTGCGTCCGCCGCACGGCGACAACCACGTGTTCTGGATCAATCCCAACGATCCGCGAATCTTCATCGAAGGGAACGACGGCGGCGCGACCGTCACCCTGAACGGCGGCAAGGCCTTCAGCTCGGAGAACAACCAGCCCACCGGGCAGTTCTATCACGCCAATCTCGACGACCAGTTCCCGTTCCACATCTACGGCGCGCAGCAGGACCGGAGTTCGGTCCAGGCGCCCAGCGCCGTGCCGGCGGGATCCATTCCGCCGGTGTGGACCAACATCCAGGGCGGCGAGATGAGCTGGGTCGTGCCCACCCCGGGCCAGCCCTGGATCACCTACGGCAGCGGGTATTACAGCATCGAGTGGCGGGAGAACCGCCGCACGGGACTCGTCACCAACGTGAGTCCATGGCCCGAGTACAAGTTCGGCCACGCCGGGGCCAACATCAAATACCGCTACGGGTGGAACCATCATCCGGTGGTGTTCGCGTCCCACAATCCCAACGAGTTGTTGATGGGAGCGAACGTGCTGTTCGAGACCCTCGACGGCGGCAGCCACTGGAAGACCATCAGTCCGGACCTCACGCGCGACGACACGAGCAAGGAAGCTCGGCCCGGCGGCCCGATCAGCGCCGACGTGACGGGCGAGGAGATGTTCGGCACCATTTCGTCGATCGCGTTCTCGCCACTCACCGACAACGTGATCTGGACGGGGTCCGATGACGGCCTGGTATACGTGACCACCAATGGGGGCGCTCACTGGAGCCAGGTGCGGCCGCCGGCGCTGCCGGAGTGGTCCACGATCACCTGCATCGAGCCGTCGCACACCGACGCGGGCACCGCCTACCTGTCGGCGAGCCGGTACGACTGGGACGACTTCCACCCATACGTGTACAGAACCACCGACTACGGCAAGCACTGGACAGAGATCACCACCGGGCTGCCCGATGACCAGTACGTCGAGAGCGTGCGGCAGGATCCGACCGACGCCAACCTGCTGTTCGCCGGCACCAGCGCCACGGCGTACTTCAGTCTCGATGGCGGCAAGCAGTGGCAGCCGTTGACCCTCAACCTGCCGGCGGTGCGCGTGAACGACATCGAGGTGCAGCCCGCGCAGCACGCCGTCGTGCTCGCCACCTTCGGTCGCGGGTTCTACGTGCTGGACGACCTGCAGTTCCTCGAGCAGCTCGGGTCAGCCCATGTGGCAGCCCAGACGTCGTACCTGTTCAAGCCGCAGCAGGGCTGGCTGGTGTCGCGCCGCGCGGGCGGGTTCGGGGGCGGCGGCGCCGGCGGCGCGAACCTGGCGCCCGGCGTCACGGTGTTCTTCCACCTGCCGGCCGACTACGACGGACGCACGCCGGTGAAGCTCAGCTTCACCACGGCGAGCGGCCAGGAGATTCGCAGCTTCACGCTGCACCTCGGGACGAACGCCGGAGGGAGGGGGGCTGCGCGCAGTCCGTCGCAGATGCGACAGCAGCAGGAAGAGCGACTCACGGCGGTGAAGCCCGGGATGAACCGCCTCCAGTGGGATCTGAGATACCCGACCGCGGTGGACGTGAACGGCATCTTCAACACCGGCTTTTCTGCGAGCCCGCCCGTCGGTCCGGAAGTGGTGCCGGGTACGTACGGTGTGACGCTCACCTATGGCGGCACCACGCAGAAGCAGTCGTTCGTGATCAAGCTGGATCCGCGACTCGAGAGCACGCCGGCGCAGTTGCAGCAGCGGTTTGCGTTGTTGATGCGGATCCACGGCGCCGTGGCTCGGCTCGACACCACGTTGAACCAGGCCATCGACGCCCGCGACTCGCTCCGCAAGGCCGGCGGCGGCGGAAAGGCGCTGGACAACCTGAATCGCGACATCGATGATCTGGTGGATCTCAGGATCCAGTCGGGCGAGGGGGCGCTGGTATATCCCCCGCGGCTGCGGTCGTGGCTGAGTGCCATCACGAACCAGGTGGAGCAGGCGTACGTGGCGCCCACGTCGGCGATGGTGCAGGTGGCCAACGGCTACATCAAGGATGCCGGCGCGGGGGTCGCGCGTCTGGAGGCCGACATCGCCGCGACGCGCACCATCGTGCCCTGATTCGGCGGAGGCCTTGCCGGTTGACCTGACGCGGCTGTCATCTCATGGCAGCCGCGTCTCGTTTCAGGTCCGCACTGCGCGAGCGCGCGGGCTCGATAGGCCGCTCGGCTGCCGCCGCCGGTATATTCCTATATCATGAACCGTCCGATCTTCGCGGACCCCACCGGCCGACGCTGGCGACGCGTCCGATGGAGCGTCATGGCGATCGGGGTGATCACGACGCTCCTGGCGCTCACCGTGGTGCTCGCCATCCTGATCCCGCCCACGCTTCCCGCCGCGTCCGGCGTACTGGTGGATCGGGCGCTCGGCGCGATTCCGATATGGAGAGGAACCAAGGGCGCGCGGCAACGGGCCATCGCCCGGCGCCGGCTCCTGGCGTCGTTGCAGCGACGCCCGCCCGTGCCATCACTGCGCGGCGCGGCGCTCCCGCGGCAGCCGATCGGCGTGTCGGCACGGACGGCCCCCAAACGCGGCGAGTTCGCGGCGTTCTACGTGAACTGGGACGACAACTCCTTCTCGGCGCTCTCCGCGCATGCCACCGCGATCGACCTGCTGATCTGCGAATGGGCGTTCGTTTCGGCGGAAGGCGACTCGCTCCACTCCGTCGTCGATCGCCGCGTGCCGTTCCTGCTCTCCCGCCTCGACGCCGCCGAACGCCCCCGCGTGCTGCTGATGCTCAGCAACGTCGATTCGACGACCCAGCGGTTCGACCCCACCCGCCTGGCGGCGCTGGTCCGCCGGCCCACCGCGCGCAAGCGCACGATTGCCCAGCTCGTGCGCCTCGTCCGCACCTGGGGCCTGGCCGGGGTGACGATCGACTTCGAGGAGATCCCCGACGCGTTGCACCCGGCGGTCCTCGGCTTCCTGGTGGAACTGCGCCGAGCACTCGACTCGGTTCCGCCCGCGCCGGGCGCCGGACGGCTGCTGTTGACGCAGGCGGTGAGCACGGACCTCTCGCCCAGCCTCCTCGCGAAGTACGCCGCCGTCAACGACCGGTTGTTGCTGATGCTCTACGACGAGCACTATGGAAGCGGGAATCCCGGGCCGGTCGCCAGCCAGGCGTGGTACGAGCGTGAGGCGGCCCGCATGCTGCGATCCGTGCCGGCCGACAAGGCCCTGCTGGTGCTCGGCGCGTACGGATACGACTGGAACGACGCCGGCCGCGGGTCGTCGGGCGACGCGGTGACGTTCCAGGACGTGATGCAGCAGGCGCACGATCATTCGGCGCCCGTCCAATTCGACAGCGCCGCCCTCAATCCGTACATCGCCTGGACCGATGCCGACTCGACGGACCATGTCGTCTGGTTCCTCGACGGGGTCACGGCGTGGAACCAGATCGCCGCCGGCCAGCGGCTGGGGGTCCGGGGCGAGGCACTCTGGCGGCTCGGCGCCGAAGACCCGTCGCTCTGGAACGCGCTCGCCGTCTCGACCGGAAGCCCGGAGGCGTTGGCCA
>Ga0307374_10008994_pt1 | contig 14808 bp, 27 predicted proteins | sample OX3MG_FD_202532 | JGI IMG/M metagenome (GOLD analysis project Ga0307374, IMG submission 202532) | Soil microbial communities from Risofladan, Vaasa, Finland - OX-3 | ecosystem: Environmental > Terrestrial > Soil > Coastal area > Acid sulfate soil | place: Finland: Risofladan, Vaasa | collected... | reverse complement strand
ACGAACAGGGCCAGGTGCTCCGAAAGGATCATGGCCCCGCGGCTGGCGGCCTCCTCGGGCCGGATCGTGCCGTTGGTCCAGATCTCCAGAGTCAGCCGGTCGTAGTTGGTCACCTGGCCGACACGTGTGTCCTCGATCGTGTAATTCACGCGCCGGATGGGCGTAAAGATGGAGTCCACCGGAATGACGCCGATGGGCTGGTCCGGCCGCTTGTTGCGGTCGGCCGGCACATAGCCGCGCCCCTTCTCCACCGTCAACTCGGCGAAGAGGCGGGCGTTCTTGTCCAGCGTGGCCAGATGCAGCTCCGGGTTCAGGATCTCGATGTCCGGACCGAACTTGATGTCCGCTGCCGTGACTTCGCCGCTCCCCTCCGCCTCCAGCCGCATGACCTGCGGCTCGTCGGTGTGCAGGCGGATCGAGAGCTGCTTGAGGTTGAGGATGACGTCGGTGACGTCCTCCATCACACCCGGGATCGTGGAAAACTCATGCAGAACGCCGTCGAAACGGACCGAAGTCACCGCAGCGCCGGGCAGGGAGCTGAGGAGGATGCGGCGAAGGGAATTGCCCAGCGTGGTGCCGTAGCCGCGCTCAAGCGGCTCGATGACGAAGCGGCCATATTTGCCGTCTTCGCTGCGCGCCACGCACTCGATCGTGGGCTTCTCCATCTCCAGCATGGAATGCTGAACCCTCCCCTGGGACAGCAGGTGTGCAGCCCCGCCCGATACGCTGGCCAGGACCTGCGCCAAACGGATCTACCCCCTCTGGCGGCTCGACACCCGGGAACCGGGCGACCGGGTGCGCAAATGCGCACCCGGCACACGCATTACCGCGAATAGTGCTCGACGATCAGGTTCTCCTGCAGGGCGGTGTCCACCTCGGACCGCTCCGGCACGCGCAGCACCGTGGCTCGCATGGCCTCCGGCTCCAGCTGCAGCCAGTCGGGCGTGCCCCGCACGCGGGCCTCCTCGGCGCGGTCCTTGAACAGCTCAAGCGCCCGGCTGCCCTGGCGGACGGCGATGACGTCCCCGGCCCGCACCAGGAAGGACGGGATGTCCACCTTGCGGCCGTTGACCTCGAAGTGGCCGTGCCGCACCATCTGCCGGCCCTCGGGCCGCGAAGAGGCGATGCCCATGCGGAAGGCCACGTTGTCGAGGCGCCGCTCAAGCATCTGCAGCAGGACCGAGCCCGTCACGCCCTTGCTGCGGCTGGCCTTGGCGAACGTGTTCTGGAACTGGCGCTCGAACACGCCGTAGATCCGCCGCGCCTTCTGCTTTTCACGCAGGTGGACGGCGTACTCGGACATCTTGCGGCGCTGCGGCGCATGGGCACCCGGCGGCAAGGAGCGGCGCTCCACCGGGCACTTGGGCGTGTAGCAGCGGTGCCCCTTGAGGTAGAGCTTCACGCCCTCGCGGCGGCAGAGACGGCAGACGGGATCGGTGTACCTGGCCAAGGCGCGGGTCCTCCTCTGCTAGACGCGCCGCCGCTTGGGCGGGCGGCAGCCGTTATGCGGGATCGGCGTCACGTCGCGGATCAGCGTCACATCGAGCCCGACGGCCTGCAGCGAGCGGATGGCTGCTTCACGCCCGGCGCCGGGACCCTTGACGAATACCTCGACCTCCCGCATACCGTGCTCCATGGCAGCCTTCGCGGCGGTCTCGGCGGCCGTCTGGGCGGCGAAGGGGGTGCCCTTCTTGCTGCCCTTGAAGCCCTGGCTGCCCGCCGTCCCCCAGGAGATGGCGTTGCCCTGCGGGTCGGTGATGGTCACGATCGTGTTGTTGAACGTCGAACGGATGTGGGCAATGCCCCGTTCGATGTGCTTGCGCTCCCGGCGCTTGGGCCGGCCGCGTGCGGCCTTCGGCATGCGGAAACCTCCCCTTGGGACGTGGCGGCCGGCGGCCGCGGTGCCTTGGAGCCTTCTACCGCTTGGCCACGGCGCGCTTCACGCCGACGGTGCGCCGGGGGCCCTTGCGGGTCCGGGCGTTCGTCTTCGTGCGCTGCCCCCGCACCGGCAGGCCGCGCCGGTGGCGCAGTCCGCGGTAGGTGCCGATCTCGATCAGGCGCTTGATGCTGCGCTGGACTTCCGCGCGGAGGTCGCCCTCCACCCGGAACTCCCGGTCGATCAGCTCTCGCAGCCGGGCCACTTCGTCCTCAGTCAACTCACGGACACGGGTGTCCGGGTTGACGCTGGTACGGCGCAGGATCTGCCGCGCCGTCGACGGGCCGATGCCATAGATGTAGGGCAGCGCCGCCTCAACTCGCTTCTCGCGTGGGAGGTCGATGCCTGCGATGCGTGCCATGCCGCTTCCTCACCCTCCTCGTCGAGGCCCCGCTAGCCCTGAACCTGCTTGTGCTTCGGATTCTCACAGATGACCATCACGCGACCCTCGCGCTTGATGATCTTGCACTTCTCACAGATGCGCTTGACGGACGGACGCACCTTCACACCCGGCACCCCCAAAACCCTCGGCTCGCGGCTCAGCCCCGGTCGCGGTGAACCACGCGCCCGCGGGTCAAATCGTACGGGGACAGCTCGACGGTCACGCGGTCGCCCGGCAGCACGCGGATGAAGTGCATCCGCATCTTGCCGGAGACCATCGCCAGGACGCGGTGGCCATTCTCCAACTCGACGCGGAACATGCCGTTCGGCAGCGGCTCGACGACGGTGCCCTGCACCTCGATCGCGTCCTTGCGCGGCTGCCGCACCCGCGTGGTCGTCTGCACTGGCCCACGGCGTGGCTTCGCCAATCGATCTGCCTCCCAGCCGGCTCTACTCGGCGCAACCCTCGTGCCGGTCACGGAAGGTGGCGATCGCCTCGCGCACCTCGCGGTCCGACGGCGCTCCCTGCCTGATCAGGGTGACCAGGCTCGCATCGACGGGACCGTGCGCCTGGAGGTGGCGCATGTTCTTCCGCTTCGGCCGGGTCACCGGTCGCGCCCGGCCATCGGCCACGCGCGCGAAGTGCCCGTCCTCCACGGCCAAAACGACGAAAATCTGCCCAAGGTCGCGGCCAGCCCGCGACATTACCAACTGGCCCGGCGCGAGCGCGGCGGTGTGTTCCACCTTACCGCCGGCACCCGATCTTGGGAACATTCTCGCGCCCAAGCCAGCTTTCGGTAGGATGGGCATCCATCTTCCCATTATACATGGGCGCGCGCAGTAGTATACCAGCCCCGCGTTTGCGCGTCCAGCACGCGCTCACGGGAGCGTCAGGCGCTGGGGCCCCTCATCGGTGATGGCCACCGTGTGCTCGAAGTGTGCCGATAGCGAACCGTCGCGTGTGCGTACGGTCCAGCCGTCTCGGCGGTCGACCACGACGTCCCCGGTCCCCACATTGAACATCGGCTCCACCGCCAGCGTCATCCCGGATTGGAGCAGCGGCCCCCGCCCGGCGCGACCGTAGTTCGGGACCTCCGGCTCCTCGTGGATGCTCCGGCCGACGCCATGGCCGCAGTACATGCGCACGATGCCGTACCCGGCCTCCTGGGCCACCGCCTCGATGGCGTGGGAGACGTCCGAGAGGTGGCGCCCGGTCCAGCATTGGGCAATGCCGATATCGAGGGCGCGCTCCGTCACCTCGAGCAGGCGCTTGGCCTCCGGGCTCGGCTCGCCGACCGTGAACGTGCGGGCCGCATCCCCGATGAAGCCCTGGCGCCGCACCGTGACGTCCACGCCGACGATGTCGCCCTCGGCCAGGCGGCGGCTGCCCGGGACGCCGTGGATGACTTCCTCGTTCACGGACACGCAGATCGAGGCCGGATAGGGCGGCGTGCTCGGGGACATCTGGTAGCCCTTGTCAGCCGAGCTCGAGCCGTTTTTGGCCATGACCTCGGCAGCCAGGGCGTCCAGCTCACGCGTGCGGACGCCGGGCGCAAGCGCCTCGCCAACCGCCTGCAGCACGCCCGCCGCCACCCGCCCCGCCTCCCGCATGGCCTCGATCTCGCGCCGGCTCTTGATGATAATCATCCAGCACGAAGGCCCAGGGCAGCCATCACGCGCGCGGTGACCATGGCCACGTCGCCCAGCCCGTCGACCTCACGAAGCTTGCCCTGGCTGCTGTAGTACGGGAGAAGCGGCTGTGCTTGCGTCCACTGCACGTCCAGGCGGTGGCGCGCCACTTCCTCATGATCGTCGGCCCGCTGGATCAGCGGCGTTCCGCAGAGGTCGCAGATGCCCGGCACCTTGGGCGGGTTGGATTCGACGTGGTAGACGGCGCCGTCCTTGGGGCAGACCCGGCGGCCCGTCATGCGCCGGACCACGACCTCGGGGTCGACCTTGAGGTAGAGCGCGCCCTCCAGGGGGGCGTCCAGCTCACCCAGCAAGCGATCCAGTGCCTCGGCCTGCGGCAGGGTGCGCGGGAAACCGTCCAGGATGAAACCCGGCTGCGCATCCGCCGCCGCGAGGCGGTCCCGCACCATCGCGATGGTGACGTCGTCGGGAACATTCTCGCCGCGGTCCATGTACTGGCGGGCCGTCTTGCCCAGGGGCGTCTGCTCCCGCACGTGGCGCCTGAAGATGTCGCCCGTCGCGATGTGCGGGATGTGAGCCGCCTCGGCGGCAACCGCCGCCTGCGTGCCCTTGCCAGACCCAGGCAACCCAAGGAAGATGACCCGCGTCATTTCATGAACCCCTGGTAATGCCGCATCAGCATATGGGCCTCGATCTGCTTCATGGTCTCGAGCGCGACGCCGACGACGATGAGCAGCGATGTGCCGCCGAAGTAGATGTTGGGGATGTTCGTGGCACCGGCGAAGACCACGGGCAGCACGGAGACCGCGGCCAGGAAGATGGCGCCGACCACCGTTACCCGCATGAGAACCTTCTCCAGGTATTGGGCCGTCGGCCGCCCGGGCCGGTAGCCGGGGATGAATCCACCGTACTTACGGATGTTGTCGGCCACGTCGGTCGGGTTGAACGTGATCGCCGTGTAAAAGAACGTGAACGCGATGATCAGGCCGGCGTAAATCAACTCATACCAGACGCTGCGGATGTTCAGGAAGCTGACGATCGTCTGGATGAAGCCGACGTGCGTGAAGTTGGCCAGGGTCAGGGGCACGGCCATCAGGGAGGCGGCGAAGATCACCGGGATCACCCCGGCCTGGTTGACGCGGACCGGGATGTGCGTGCTCTGCCCACCGTACATGCGCCGGCCGACCACGCGCTTGGCGTACTGGACCGGCACACGCCGCGCGCCCTCGGTCACAAACACGATGGCCGCGATGATGGCGAGACCCAGCACCAGGAGCAGGATCAGGTTGAAGGCCGAAATGGTGCCGGCCTGCAGGTAGGAGATCAGGTTCTGGGCGCCAGCCGGCAGGCGCGAGACAATGCCGGCGAAGATCAGCAGCGAGATGCCGTTGCCGATGCCGTACTCGGTGACCGCCTCGCCAACCCACATCAGCAGGATTGAACCGGCGGTCAGGACGAGGATGACCTCGGCAATCGAGACGATACCCGGATGGAGCATGCCACCGTTGTTCTGCACGTAAACGGCAAGGCCCGTGCCCTGGACCAAGGCAAGGATCACGGTGCCGTACCGGGTCCACTGCGTGATCTGCTTCTGGCCCTCGGTGCCCTCTTTGGACCACTGCTCGACCTGCGGGATCACCAGCGTCAGCAGCTGCATGATGATCGACGCGTTGATATAGGGCATGATGCCCATCGCGAAGACGGCGAACAGGCGGAGGGCACCGCCGGCGAACAGGTTCAGCAGCCCGAACAGGGTGCCGCCGTTGGCAAACAGCTGCGCGAGGACGTTCGGGTTGACGCCCGGCACCGGCACGTGCGCCCCGATGCGGAAGACCAAAATCATGCCGATCGTGTAGAGGATGCGCCGCCGCAGATCGTCGGTCTTAAAGGCGCGCCCGAACGACTCCCCGATGGTCACGGTCTTGCACCCTGCCCTCTATCTCGATTCACTCCGCAGCGGCGCCCAGAACCTGGACGCTGCCGCCCGCGGCCTCGATCTTGCGCCGGGCCTCGGCGCTGAACGCGTGGGCGCTCACCTGCAGGGCCACCCCGAGCTCGCCCTTGCCCAGGATCTTCACGGCGTCTGGGGTGCGCCGCACCAGGCGGTGCTCCGACAGCAACTCCGGCGTCACATCGCTCCCGGCCGGGAGGCGGCCCAGGTCGCAGACGTTGACGATCTCATACTCGACGCGAAACGGCTCGTTCTTGAAGCGGTAAAGCTGAGGCAGCCGGCGCTGCAGGGGCAGCTGGCCACCCTCGAACCCCGCGCCCTTGACGCCGCCCGCGCGCGCCTTCTGACCCTTGTGGCCCTTGCCCGACGTTTTGCCGTGGCCGGAGCCGATACCGCGGCCGACCCGCTTGCGACCCTGACGCGGAGTCCCCGGCCGCAGGCTGGAAAGATCCACTTGCGATCACCTTCCCGGAGGCATGGATGCCGTGGGCCGCCCGTGATTGGGCTAAGCCCGCAGCTCCTCGAGGGTCTTGCCGCGCAGCCGCGCGACGTCCTCGGGCCGCTTGAGCTGGCGCAGCGCCGCCATTGTCGCATGGACGACATTGTTCGGGTTGCTGCTGCCGATGGACTTGGTCAGCACGTCGCGAACGCCGGCCAGCTCCAGCACGGCGCGGACGCCGCCGCCGGCGATGATCCCGGTACCGCGCGAGGCCGGCTTGATCAGCACCCGACCCGCCCCGAAGTGTCCCAGGGTCATGTGCGGCACCGTTGTCCCCGCGCGGGGGATGCTGACCATCGCCTTCTTGGCGTTGGCGATCCCCTTGCGGATGGCCTCCGGAATCTCCGTCGCCTTGCCGAGACCGGCGCCAACGCGGCCATCGCCGTCGCCGACGACGACCAGGGCGCTGAAGCTGAAGCGCCGTCCACCCTTGACCACCTTGGCCACACGGTTGATGGAGACGACGCGCTCGGAAACCTCATTCGGGTCGCCCGCCCTAGGGATGGTGACTCCCCCTCTTACGCGTCAGAAATCCAGGCCGGCCGCCCGCGCCGCCTCGGCGACGGCAGCCACCCGGCCGTGGTATTGATAGCCGCCGCGGTCAAAGACGACCTTGCTGACGCCCTTGGCCATGGCGCGGCGGCCAAGCAGCTCGCCGACCAGTTTGGCCGCGGCCACTGTGGCGGGGGAGCCCTTGAGCTCCGTCTTCAGTTCCGGGTCCAGCGTCGAAGCCGCGCACAGGGTGCGCTGCTGGACGTCGTCGATCAACTGAGCATACATGTGCCGGGAACTGCGGAACACGCAGAGCCGCGGCCGCTCCGTCGTCCCCGCCAGCCGGCGCCGGCTGCGCAGGTGGCGCCGCAGGCGCAGTGCCCGACGATTGATTGCCATCCTCTATCGCCTCACTTGCCGGTCTTGCCGACCTTGCGCCGCACGTGCTCGCCAGCGTAGCGGATGCCCTTGCCCAGGTAGGGCTCCGGCGGCCGCACGTCGCGGATCACGGCTGCCAGCTGGCCCACGGCCTGCTTGTCGATGCCGCGCACCACCACGCTCGCGGGGGTGGGCACGTCGATCTCCACGCCATCCGGCGGTTCGATCTCCACCGGATGGGAGTACCCCACCGTCAGAATGAGCTTTCTGCCGGCCTTGGCCGCGCGGTAGCCCGTTCCGACCAACTCCAGCGGCTTGGTGAAGCCGCCGGTCACACCCTCGACCATGTTCGCCAAAAGGCTGCGCGAGAGGCCGTGCAGCGCCCGCTGGTGCCGCTCGTCATCCGCACGTGAGACCAACAGGCGACCGTCCTTGAGCTCTGCCTCAATGCCCTGCGGCAACTCCTGGACGAGCTCACCCTTCGGACCCTTGACCCGCACCGTCCCGTGGTCCGTGCTCACCTGCACGCCCGCGGGCACAGGGATCGGCTTGCGCCCCACCCTGGACAAGACTGTTACCCCCTTGACCTCCGCACCCGCGAATCTACCAGACCCAGCAAAGAACCTCGCCGCCCACGCCCTCGGTCCGGGCGCGCCGGTCGGTCATGATGCCGCGGCTGGTGGACAGGATCGCGATGCCGAGCCCGCCGAGCACGCGCGGCACCTGGTCCTTGGGGACATAGACCCGCAGCCCAGGGCGTGAGATGCGCCGCAGCCCGGTGATCACGCGCTCGCGCTCGGGACCGTACCGCAGCGTGAGCCGCAGCATGCCCTGCTTCTCGTCATCCACCCACTGGTAGCTGTCGATGAAGCCCTCATCCTTCAGGATGGTGGCCAGGGCGCGCTTGATGCGCGAGCCCGGCACGTCCACCTGGTGGCGGCGCACGATATTCGCGTTGCGGATCCGGGTCAGCATATCAGCGATCGGATCGGTCATGCTCATGCGCGCTCTACCTCCCCCGTTACCAGCTGGCCTTGGTGACGCCCGGGATGGCGCCCTGGTGCGCCAGCTCTCGGAAGCAAAGGCGGCACAGGGCAAACTTCCGCATATAGCCGCGCGGCCGCCCGCAGCGCCGGCACCGGTTCCGCTGCCGCACCACGAACTTCGGCCGGCGGTTCGCCTTTTCGATCATCGCTTTGCGTGCCATCGCTACCCCTTCTCCGGCGCCGCGCAGCGGCGCGATGACTCATCTGTGCTCGCCATCGGAGACCAGGCCACGGTTGGCGGCAGCAACCGCGAACCTTGCCCGGCTGAGTATCCGCGGTGTGCGGACAGACCGGCACCGGAGCCTCTCAGGCCGGGAGCCCAAGCTTGCATGCTGCTCCCGCCGCCATCCCGGCTCTGCGCGGCCGACCGGCATGATGCCGGACTCAAGAAGCCGCCGCCGTCCGAAACGGCATCCCCAAGCCACGGAGCAATTCCCGCGCTTCCTCGTCCGTGCCGGCCGTTGTGACAACGGTGACGTCCATCCCCCGGATCTTCTCGACCCGGTCGTACTCGATCTCGGGGAAGATCAGCTGCTCCCGTACGCCCAGCGAGTAGTTGCCGCGCCCGTCGAAGCTGTCGGGCGACAGGCCGCGGAAGTCCCGCAGCCGCGGCAGCGCCACCCATAGCAGGCGCTCCAGGAAATCGTACATCCGCTGCCCGCGCATGGTCACGCACGTGCCGATCGGCATGCCCTCACGGATCTTGAAGGCAGCGATCGACTTGCGGGCGCGCGTCACGATCGGCTTCTGACCGGTGATGCGCGTCAGGTCGGCCACCGCCGCGTCCAGGAGCTTGGGGTTGCCGACGGCATCCCCCACGCCCATGTTCACGATGACCTTCTCGACGTGCGGCACCTGCAGCACGTTTTCGTAATGAAAGCGCCGCATCATCTCCGGGACGACGTCGTTTTTGTACTGGTCGCGCAGGCCCATGCTCTCTTCCTCCGCCTACCGGTCGATGATCTCGCCGCAGCGCTTGCAGCGGCGAACGTGACGGCCGTCCTCCAGGATCGTGACGCCGGTACGGGCCGGCTCATGGCACGAGCGGCAGACCAGCATCACGTTGCTGGCCGCCACGGGGTTCTCCTGGTCGATGATGCCGCCCTGGAGCACCTTCTGGTTGGGCTTGACGTGCTTCTTGGCCACGTTCACGCCCTCGACGACCACGCGGTTCGCCTTGGGCACCACCCGCAGGATCTTGCCGCGCTTGCCGCGGTCCTTGCCCGAGATCACGACCACCGTATCTCCCGTGCGCACATGGATCGGCCGGCGCACTGGCGCTGGCCCGTGGCGGGTCTTGAGCGCCATCTAGAGCACCTCCGGCGCGAGCGAGATAATCCGCATGAACTCGTGCTCGCGCAGCTCGCGGGCCACAGGCCCGAAAATGCGCGTGCCGCGCGGCTCCTTCTCGTCGCGGAGGATCACACCCGCGTTGTCGTCGAACCGGATGCGGCTGCCGTCCGTCCGGCTGAGGCCGTGCACGGTCCGCACAACCACGGCGCGTACGACGTCGCCCTTCTTGACCATGCCGCCTGGGGCAGCGGCCTTCACGGCGCAAACCACCACGTCGCCGATATTGGCGTACCGCCGGCGCGAGCCGCCGAGAACCTTGATCACCTGCATCTGTTTGGCGCCGGTGTTGTCGGCCACCGCCAGACGCGTCTGCATCTGAATCATGTGATCCTCACTCCGCCCGCTGCAGGATGCGGACCACACGCCACCGCTTGTCGCGGCTCAGGGGCCGCGTCTCCATGACCTCGACGCGGTCGCCGGTGTGGGCCTGGTTGTTCTCGTCGTGGGCCTTGAACCGCTTGGTGCGGCGGATGCGCCGGCCATAAAGCTTGTGCGGCACCACGCGCTCGATGGCCACAATCACCGTCTTGTCCATCTTGTCGGAAACCACCAGGCCAATCATGGTCTTGCGGTTGTTCCGCGCCTCCACGGCAGATTCACTCATCGGATCGCACCCCCAGCCGCCAGCTCCCGCATGCGGCGCACCGTCTTCACGCGGGCAATGTCGCGCTTGACCTCACGGATCCGGATCGGGTTGTCCAACTGGCCCGTGGCGCTCTGAAAGCGCAGCTTGAAGAGCTCGCCCCTGAGGTCGGCCTCCTTGCCGGCCAGCTCCTCATCGGTCAGCTCGGTCAGCTCCTTAGCCTTCAGCGCTCTCACCCCCGAAGGACTCGCGCTTGACGAAGCGGCAATGGATCGGGAGCTTATGTGCCGCGAGGCGCATCGCCTCGCGGGCAACCGGTTCGTCTACCCCGGCCAGCTCGAAGAGGACACGACCGGACTTCACCACGGCCACCCAGTGGTCGGGGGCGCCCTTGCCACCGCCCTGCCGGGTCTCGGCCGGCTTGCTCGTCACGGGCTTGTCCGGGAAGATCTTGATCCAGACCTTGCCGCCGCGGCGGATGTGGCGGGTCAGCGCCACGCGCGCCGCCTCGATCTGACGGTCCGTGATCCAGGCGGGCTCCAGCGCCTGCAGCCCGTAGTCCCCATGGCTGACGGTGCCGCCGGCATACGCAGCGCCCCGCATGCGCCCGCGATGCTGCTTGCGATACTTGACGCGCTTGGGCATCAGCATCGAATTTCAACCCTCCAGGTCACGGGGCCGGAGCCCCCCATCTCACACGCCGGACAGCGCAACCCGCCGTTGGGCCTACTCCCAACCATTCCGCGGAGCCGGCGTCCGCCCGGAACCGGAACGTGATCCGGAACGCTCAGTTCCCGCTGGCCCCTTCGGCGCTGGGTACTGGCGCGGCAAGAGCGGGCGCCGGCACGGGCCGGTTGGCCGCGGCCGGCAGGATCTCGCCCTTGTAGATCCAGCACTTCACACCGATCTGGCCGTAGGTCGTGAACGCCTCGGCGAAGCCGTAGTCGATGTCCGCGCGCAGGGTGTGGAGGGGCACGCTGCCCTCGGCGGTCCACTCCTGGCGCGACAGCTCAGCGCCCCCCAGGCGTCCGGAAACCATGATCTTCACGCCCTGGGCGCCGGCCCGCATCGAGCGCTGCGCCGCCTGCTTGATCGCCCGGCGGAAGGAGATGCGACGCTGCAACTGCGTCGCCACACCCTCGGCCACCAACTGGGCCGATAGCTCCGGCGAGCGCACCTCGACGATGTTCACCGAGACCTGGCGGCCGGTCATCCGCTCGAGATCCTGGCGCAACCGCTCGACCTCGGTGCCGCCCCGCCCGATGACCATGCCGGGCTTGGCCGTATGCACGGTGACCTTGAGGCGGTTGGCCGCCCGCTCGAGCTCGATCAGGGCCACGCCGGAGTCAAGCAGCCGCTTCTTCACGAAGGCCCGCACGCGGATGTCCTCGTGAAGCAAGGCGGTGAAATCCTTACCCGCGAACCAGCGGGCGTCCCAGCCACGGATGATGCCGAGCCGCATGCCCTTGGGATGGATCTTCTGGCCCAAACGGAGCGCCTCCCTTTGACTTCAGGCCCACTTGGGGCCGCCCAGACGGACCTTCGGCGGTCTACCCGCCCGGTGCGGCCCCCTCAGGCCAAGTGCACCCCAGGCGTCCATTCACCTTCGCGGCGGGTCCTTGCACCGTGCCGACCCTGTTACCGCTGCCCCACGACCACCGTGATGTGGCAGGTGCGGTGCAGGATCCGGAACGCCTGCCCGCGCGCCCGTGGGTGGATCCGCTTCAGCACGGGGCCCATGTCGACCCAGGTCCGCGCCACGTACAGCGCGTCCTCGTTGAGATCCAGGTTGTTTGTCGCGTTGGCCGCTGCCGACTTGACCACCTTGGCGACATCCTTGGCCCCGCCGTTCGGCAGAAAGCGCAGAATCGCCAGGGCCTGCACGACGGACTTGCCGCGGATGGCATCCGCCAGGATGCGGGCCTTGTCGGGTCCAAGCCGCACGAAGCGCGCCACCGCGCGTGCCTCCATCGTCCCCGCCTCGTTCAGGACCCCGCCCATGCGCCGACCCCTTCCCGCGCCCTACTTGAGGGCGGTTGACCGCTCGGTGTGGTGACCATGGCCGCGGAACGTCCGCGTGGGGGCGAACTCCCCAACCTTGTGCCCCACCATCTCTTCCGTCACGTAGACCGGCACGTGCTTCCTGCCGTCGTGGATGGCCAGCGTGTGGCCAACCATTTCCGGGATGATCATGGAGGCGCGCGCCCAGGTCCGGATGACGCGCTTCTCGCCCTTGCTGTTCATCTGGTCGATCTTCTTGCCGAGGGCCGCGTCCACGTACGGGCCCTTCTTCAGCGAGCGGCTCACGCTATACCCCTCACTTCTTGCGGCGGCGGACGATCAGGGCATCCGAAGCCTTCTTTTTCTTGCGCGTCCGGTAGCCAAGGGCGGGCTTGCCCCAAGGCGTCTTCGGCCCAGGCATCCCGATCGGAGCCTTGCCCTCGCCGCCGCCGTGCGGGTGGTCGACGGGGTTCATGACCGAGCCGCGCACGGTCGGCCGCCAGCCAAGGTAACGCTTGCGGCCGGCCTTACCCAGGCGCACGTTCTCGTGCTCGGCATTGCCGACCTGGCCGATGGTGGCCATGCACTCCACCCGCACCAGGCGCACCTCGCCGGAGGGCAGCCGGATGTGGGCCATCGGCCCTTCCTTGGCCACCAGCTGCGCTTCGACGCCGGCGGCACGCGCCAGCTGGCCGCCGCCGCCCGGCCGCAGCTCCACGTTGTGGATGACGGTCCCCGTGGGGATCCGCTCCAGGGGCAGCGTGTTGCCGGGCTTGATGTCCGCTTCGCGGCCAGAGAGCACCGTGTCGCCGACACCAAGGCCCGCAGGCGCCACGATATAGCGCTTCTCGCCGTCCACGTAGTGCAGCAGCGCGATATGGGCCGAGCGGTTGGGATCGTATTCGATGGCCGCGACCTTGGCGGCAATGCCGGCCTTGTCGCGGCGGAAGTCCACGAGCCGGTACCGGCGCTTGGCGCCTCCGCCCCGGTGGCGCACGGTGATCTTGCCCTGCGCGTTGCGGCCCGCCTGGCGCGGCCGCGGCGAGAGCAGGGACTTCTCCGGCTTCTTCTTCGTCAGCACCGAACGGTCGAGCGTCGACATGTGCCGCCGCGCAGCCGTTGTGGGCTTATAAACCTTGACCGGCATCGCTGCTCCCCCTACCTAGACCAGACCGTCGAAGAACTCGATCCGCTGTCCCTGCACCAGCTTGACGATGGCCTTCTTCCAGTCGGGGCGGCGCCCCGACGTCCGGCCCATGCGGCGCGTCTTGCCGTGCATGCGCATCGTGTGGACCCGCTCCACCTTCACGTTCCAGATGGTCTCCACGGCCTTGCGGATCTCGATCTTGTTGGCGTGGAGGTCGACCGCAAAGGTGTACTCCCCGTTGGCGATGCCGCCCATGCTCTTCTCCGTGACCAGCGGCCGGACGATGATGTCGTGTGCGTTCACGCGCCGAAGACCTCCTCGACCCGGTCCACGGCGGCGCGCGTCATGACCAGCGTCTTGCACTTCAGGACCTCGTAGGCGTTCAGGTCCGCCGCGGCCCGCACGACCACATCCGGGATGTTGCGGCCCGAAAGCCACACGTTGCGCTCCGGGGCAGCCGTGACGACCAGCGTGCGCCGGTCGGGCAGCGGCAGGCGGTCCAACATGGCCGCGAAGCCCTTGGTCTTGGCCTCTGCCATCTGCAGCTCATCGAGCACGCAGACGGCCTCGCCGGCGGCCTTCTCCGTCAGGGCGCCCCGCAGTGCGGCCCGGCGCGCCTTCTTGGGCAGCGCCTGCCGGTAGTCCCGCGGGTGCGGGCCGAAGACAATGCCGCCGCCCCTCCAGTGGGGCGCGCGGATGCTCCCCTGACGGGCGCGGCCGGTGCCCTTCTGGCGCCAGGGCTTGCGCCCGCCGCCCGAGACCATGCCGCGGGTCTTGGTCGACGCCGTCCCCTGACGCTGGTTGGCCAGGTAGGCGACGACGGCCTGGTGAAGCAGGGCCGCATCAGCCGGAGCGGCAAAGATGCTCTCGGGAAGCTCGCACTCCCCCAGCGCCTCGCCGTTGGTGTTGTAAAGCGGTGCCTTGGGCATCGCGCGGTCTCCCCCTAGTCCTACTTGGCCGCGGTCTTGCCCGGCCTGTGTGCGGCCTGCACGGTCACCCAGGCGCCCCGCACTCCCGGCACGGCGCCCTTCACCAGCAGCAGGTTGCGCTCGGCGTCAACCCGCACCAGTTCCAGGCGCTGCACCGTCACACGGGCATCCCCGAGGTGGCCCGGCAGCTTGCGCCCCTTGAATACCCGCGACGGCGAGGTCCCGGCGTTCAGAGAGCCGACGCGCCGGTGGTACTTGCTCCCGTGGGTCATCGCCCCGCGGCCCGCGTGGTGGCGCTTGATCATCCCGGCGAACCCCTTGCCCTTGCTCCGCCCAACCACGTCCACAAGCTCGCCCGCCGCGAAGATGCCGACGGTGACCTCCTGGCCCACTTCCGGAACATCGGCGCCCTCCCAGCGGATCTCGCGCAGGAGCTTTCTCGGGGCGACCCCCGCCCGCTTG
>Ga0307374_10008993_pt1 | contig 14808 bp, 13 predicted proteins | sample OX3MG_FD_202532 | JGI IMG/M metagenome (GOLD analysis project Ga0307374, IMG submission 202532) | Soil microbial communities from Risofladan, Vaasa, Finland - OX-3 | ecosystem: Environmental > Terrestrial > Soil > Coastal area > Acid sulfate soil | place: Finland: Risofladan, Vaasa | collected... | reverse complement strand
GCGATCCATTCCTTGTTCCCCGGCAGCATCTTCATCAGCAGCAACTCCGCCGTATTGGTGACCTGCGAGCAGGCCGGATTAAAGCGCAGGTCGTCCAGGTTCGCGCACACTGGCTCGCCCGACCACGATCGGGCACGACTCGCTTCGCGCGTATGATCCAGCATAACCGAGGTGTGCGGCCCCATCAGCGCCGGCGGCATTTGCAAAACGAGACCGCACACCGCGAGCGCCGTAAACCACTTGGTCGCGGCCCAATCCGAAGCCGCAACTACGATCAGCGCCGCCAGCGTCGAAAGGATCACCAGGCGCGGCCCCCAGGCATCGTCGCCCGACCAGTCCCACCACTTGCCATAGAAGCATAACTGCCCGGCCAGCAGCGCGAGCGACCAGGCCACGAGCTCGCGGCATCGCTTTCTCCGCCACAGCATAAGCGCGCTCGGCGCGTACAGGATCAACAACGGAGAGAACAGAAAAATACTCTTGCCGGCCGAAAGCAGAAAGCCATATAGGCCGGTCAAAAGCGGCGTGCTGAAATTTATCTCGTAGCCCGAGTTGAACACGTTTCCGCTCCGCGCATAGTTGCTCCAGAGCGTAATCAGGACGCCCGGCGTTGCCCCTCCCGCGAGCTTGATCTTTTGCCCGTACCGCCCTGGCGCAATTACCACTATCAGCCCGAACCATAGCGCCGCGTCCATCCGCAGCGCGATCGCGAAACCCCCGATAAGGCCCGCCGCCCAGGCCCATTGCTCCGCCAGCAGCCAGGCCGCAAGCAATGCAGTGGCGACCAGCGACTCCGCGTACTCGACCTTCGAGTATGGAAACCATACCGAGGCGAAACCTATCGCGAGCGCCCGAAAGACCCCGTCGCGCCGCTCGATTCCGCATCGTTCGGTCAGAATCGCATAGATCAGCGCAACTCCGAGCGCCGCGTTAAGCTCGTACAGCATCATGTTGACCGGGCCTTCGCAGGCGATCCCCGTCAACCGTTTGACTATCCGCGCCGCAATGATAAACGGAATATGCAGCAGGGCCCCGCCGATTCCATACTTCGTATATACAGTTCCCGGAATGTAGCTGGAGATGTCATTGCCGTGATGGTCGATCAGCGCCTTGGCCCATGCGATCCGATAGGCATTGTCGCCGCTTACATAGTGCCCGGCGAAGAACACCATATAGCCGGTCAGCGCCATCATGAAGACCGCATGCTTCGACTCGAGTCTTGACCGCCAGCGCCGGCTCCGCCAGATGCGCGCCGCTCTCGACCGCCATTCTCGGCTCGAGGCCGCCCCGTTCGTTAGCATGGCGGGTCGGTCAGGGGCGCGGGCTCTGGCATCTCTCGTCTGTCGCCGCGTCGCGATCCGAATTGGTGGCTGTCGCCGATGGCTTCCTTCATCCTGGTGTGGTTGAATTCTAGCCGCCATCTCGGACCGCATGCCAGCGAACGGCGGCCCTGCCGGCTCGAGGGATAATGCGCCCGCTCGTTTCCACCATAATTCCGGTGCACAACGGCCAACGAACCGTCCGTCAGGCCATCGAAAGCGCCTTGGCTCAAACCGGCGTTCGCGGAGGCCTCGAAGTCATTGTCGTTGACGACGGCTCTACCGATTCGACCTCGGCCATTCTGGCCGAATACGGAGCCCGCATCAGATCCGTCCGCCAGACCAACTCGGGTGTCTCAGCGGCGATAAATCGTGGCGTCAGCGAGTCGCGCGCCGAATTCGTAGCCTTCCTTCACGATGACGACTACTGGCTCCCCGGAAAGCTCCAGGCGGTGCTCAACGCCTTCGATTCCGATCCGCGCGCCGGGCTGGTCTTTTCCAACTACCGGACGGTCGATCGCGACGACGGGCATCTGCTGGGCGATGTAACCTTTGCGCATGCGCCCTCACTCGAAGAGATGTTTCGAATACTGGAATGCGTGGGACCGCCATCCGGAGTTACGATGCGCCGGCAATTGTTTGACACGTGCCACGGATTCGATCGGCGCCTGACCTGGGGCGAGGACATCGATCTTTGGCTGCGCGCCCGGCAAAGTGCCCTCTTCGCGCTCGTCCCGCAAACGCTCTGGACATATCGGAAGCGGACGCGGCTCGACGTTCATGATCTCCGCTATCCCCTCGCCATGCGGACGGCGTTTGAGCATGTTATGCGCGAGCACTTCGGCCCCCGTGCGCGCAGATTGATTGCCCACACCCGCGACGAAAGGGCCGCCATCCTGCTCGCGCTTGGACTCGGTCAACTCGACGCGGGAGACCGCCGCGCGGCAATTCGTACCTTCACCGAACTAATGCGTTATCGCCCTACCTACCCGATACGGAAGCTCAGTCCCTCCCGCCTCTTCTCCATCCGTAACCTGCGCCGTCTTTTCGGATGATTGATCCCCCTCGCTTGCGCATTCTCATCTGCGGTAGGCCGATCTGACGCGGCGCGAAAACATAATAGGGGCGCAGGACAGGCACACGTCTCACCAACCTGATCAGCTTTGATCGTCAGGTCAACTATTGTATTTTGCCAGCTCCGGCAAGTGAGACCGATCGCCGACCCATCCGCACTCCGCCCGAATGAAAATCGAAAATAAGCTCGCATCGCGGATTCCGGCATCGCTCGCTGCGTGCCCCTTCGCCGCCGCTGCGCGCGCCCCGCATATCGAAAGCGTGCCGCGATACGCGCGCGATTCCGCACGCCAGCAGGCGCGCCGCTGAACCCCTCCCATGGCCGAGCCATCGCCGCGCCTCCTCCACATCTCACCCGCCAGCTTCGGCGCCCAGGACGAATTCTTCGGCGGCGGAGAGCGTTACGCGCTCGAACTCGCGCGCGCAGTCGCGCGCCGCGCGCCCACCACCCTCCTGGCCTTCGGACCGCGCCCGTCGGTTGAAACCGCAGGCCCGCTAAAAACCATAACGGTCCGCAACTGGATCAATTTCCGGCGCTTCCGCTTCGACCCCTTCAATCCCGTCGTCGCCGCCCACATCGCCCGCGCCGACATCGTTCACGTCCACCAGGGCCACACCATCAACGCGGAATTCGCGGCCCTCGCCGGTATGATTCTCCGCCGTCCCGTCTTCACCACCGACCTCGGCGGCGGCGGATTCGGCCTCCACCGATTCGCCAATACGCGCCGCCTGTTCGCCGGCCACCTCCACATCAGCGAGTTCAGCCGCGTCCATTCAGGCGATCAGCACCTCCCGAACTCCAGCGTCATCTACGGCGGCGTCGATCCCGCCCGCTTCTATCCCGACCCCTCCGTCCCGCCCTCGGGCGAAGTACTCATCGTCGGCCGCCTGCTGCCCCACAAGGGTATCAACTATCTAATCGAAGCGATCGAAGGTGATATGCGCCTGCGCGTGATCGGCCGCCCATTCGCCCATGCGCAGGAGTTCCGCCGGCTTCTCCGCCAACTCGCCGCCGGCAGGAATGTCGTCTTCGACGAGCGATGCTCCGACGCCGGCCTGCTGCGCGCCTATCAGGGCGCCCTCTGTATCGTCAGCGCCAGCGTCTACCGCTCCGTCTTCGGTGAAACCCACCTGCTCCCCGAACTCCTCGGCCTGACGCTGCTCGAAGGGATGGCCTGCGGCCGCCCCGGAATCGCAACCAGGGTCACCAGCCTGCCCGAACTGATCGAGGACGGCGTTACCGGTTTCATCGTCCCACCCAACGATCCGCAAGCCTTCCGGGAAAAGATCGCGTGGCTCATGGCCCATCCGATCGCGGCCGCCCGGATGGGCGAGGCTGCCCGCCAGCGCGTGCTTCGCCTCTTCACCTGGGACGCTGCGGCCCAACGATGCCTCCAGGCTTACCGCCAGCATCGCCCCGCGCCGCCCGCACCTCCCTAATAGGTGCAGATCCAGGCGTTGCTGATTCCATGGACCCACGCGCCGGTCTTCGCACCCACGCTGCTGCATGCGACGGGCGGATTCGCCGGCGGGTCGCAGTCGGGGCAATAGAAGCTCGCGCCGTTGATGACCGGGCTTGGAAAGTTGGCGAAGACCGTCCCCGCATTGACCGGGATGCCCGTGACCTTGTTGCCCTGGACCTCATAGACATCCGCCGCGTGGCCGCTGTTCACGAGCGCCACGCCCGCGTTGATATTGCCGGGATTACGCAGCACGTTGGGGCTGGTCGGCGACGACAGGATATCGAAAATCTGGAGCGCGCTCCCGCCGCCGAACGACGTTCCCTCGTCGATTATCGGCGCGCCGCCCTGCTGCGTGAACACGCCCGCGTTGCCGCCCGAGCTGGTCGAGTCCAGCTCGCCGCCGTAGATCAGGCCCGGCGCCCATGACCCGTTGTCATAGATGTCCGAGACGAAGTTGGCATTGTTGTCCTCGATATCGGTGAACGGATGGCGGAGGTTGAACTGCGCCCCCTCGAACACGAATGGATAGACCGCGCTGCTGAAGTCACTGTCCATCGGCTTGGTGTAGACCCCGGAACCGCCCAACTGCACCACGCACGACGTGACTCCCGAGCAGAACAGGTCGTCATAGGTGTTGTCGTTGCCCTGCCCGCCGATCACGATACCACCGCTCGTGTGGCCTGCTATCCCGCTCGAAGGAGGATACGCATTCGCAGTCAGATTTATCATCCGGTCTTCATAGTCAGTGCTGTTGAAATAGAATGCCGCCAGGTCGATAGAGTTACACGACAGGTCCTTGAAGGTCGAGTTGACTATCCAGTTGGCATAGAGGCCGCCGCCGCCGCCAACGTTGCCCGGACAGAAGTCGATCGCATCGATCTCATCGCCACCCATCTGCGTGGCGCCGGTCTGATACGGCAAGTAAACATTAGCAGGCCCGCCGACTCCGCTCTGGGCCTGGATCGTGCCGAACGGCGCCGTGGCCGGAAAGTTCATCAGAATCAGGGTGTTCGAGGTCGATCTGAGTTTTGCGGTCGGCGCAGCATAGCTCGCCGTATGGTCGGCGACATTCAGCAGCCGAATCGAATCCACATATTCGGGACCGCCGCCGCTGCTGAGATTTTGGTCCGGCCAATAGCCACCGTGATATGTCGTCTGAACGGTTTCATAGTACCCCTGCTGAATCGTCCCCGTGGCGGCTTGCGTGGTCTCCAGATTTCCGTCCAGGAAAAGCCGGATATTCGCACCATCGTAACTGCACTCCTCGAAGTGCGTCCTGTAGGGCGTCATCGGAGTGACGCCAGTGAGCGTGTGCACGGTTCCACCCGTATTCATCTCGCAGTAGCCATAGCTATGCCCCCCGGACGGATTGGTCGCGCCGAGTTCAAATGCGCCGGTATTTGCGCCAGCAGAGGAAGGAGCCATCGGAATTGATCCGACGAATTGTCCAAGCTGGCCGCCGCCGCCGTTGGTCGTGGTCTGCGCGATTTCGACGAACGCCTCGGCGGTGAACGCCGTCAAGCCCGTGAGCCGCGTCGCCGGCTCGTAGCTCATATTGACGATCGGGCCGCTAAGTCCCCCGTTGCCGCCGTTGATCTGATTGTCGAGCGCCGATCCGGCGCCCGTGGCCAGCGAACCGCCGACCACCGTCAGCGCCCAGGTCACCGTGCCGTCAGTCGTGAGCGTTCCTTGCGTCAGCGGCCATGCAGGCTGAGTCGCACCGCTCGTCCCGCTCACCGTCGCCATTTCGAGATTGCCGTTCGAGTCTCTGATCTCACTGACAGTGCCCGGCTGAAAGGTGTAGGCGTGCGACGCCTGCCACGACGCAGTGACGTTCGAGACCAGCGGCTGAGTATTCGCCGCATAGTATTGATACTGAATTGCCGGGCCGGAGAACTGTGCACAGATAGCTGCTCCACCACCACCATCACCATTCGGACCGTAGATTTTGAGGTTTCCACAGGTGACATGGAGCGGCTGCGAAATCGAATAGCAGGCCGCCGTATAGGGCAGGTAGATAGACGGCCGGTTCGAGGCGTTGGAGGGCTGCGCCGGCGGCGTCGCGCCGCACGACCCGTAGATCGCCGTCTGAATCGCGTTCCAGTCGTCGGTGGTGCCGTTGCCGGTGGCATTGTACGGCGGCGCTTTGACGTTGATCACGCCGTTGACATGGGCCGTCACGTTCGCATTCTCGTCGATAACCGTGTACTGCGCCGCCGTGCCGTTGCTCATCCGCAGGCCCAGCCCGGCCACCAGCGACTCGCGCGGATTGATGTCGCCCGCGTTCTCCGCGTTCACGCTCGCCGCGTCGAGCAGATTGTGCCCATTGGCGTTCAGGTCCTCCTCGAGCGCTCCGCCGCTGCACGACCAGACCCCGCGCGCACCCAGCGCCCACGCCCCCCCGCCGCCCCCGGCACACGGCGTCGTCTTGACACAGTCGCGGCACCACACCAGCAGCCCATCCTGTTCCGGCGGCAAATTCGCGATCGGACTCGATACTATCTGCGGCGCGATCGCCGCCGCCCCGCCCAGCCGCGCGTTGATCGCCTGGCGGAAATTGTAGCCCGCGCCGATCCCGGTGAAATTCGGAATCTGCTGATATTGCGCGTGTGCGCCTGGCGCGGACGCGAACATCATGATCGCGAGCGCAACCGCCGCAGCGAGAGGCGCGGAATGCGGCGCGGAGCCGGATTGTTCCCTCTCCCGGCGTCGGGAGAGGGCGAGGGACCTTTGAAACAATCTCATGATCATCTTTCTTCTCAAAACCCGATCGCCAGCCACGAGAACCCGTTACTGATCTCGCCAGTCTCGTTATATGTGAGGATCAATTTCCCCGGCACATCGAGCACGAAAGTCGCGCCGGTCGCGCTATATGAGATCACCGAGGCGGCGGTGTTGGCGCCACCGGTCTGGTAATAGACGTTGGTCGCCAGCGGCGGCGCCAGAATCCCGTTGGGAAACGCTATTGGCCAGCGCACCGTGAACTGCGGATCGCCGCCCGTGATCACGTCCTGCGCCAGTGCAAAGTAGCCCCATTGGATAATCGCGACCGCCGCCCCTCGACTCACGTCGGCGATCGGGATCCGAATGTAGCCGTTGGTCTGAAGCGACCCGGTGAACTCGGCCAGCGTCGCCGCCGCCGCCGCGATCGCGGCCATATCCGCGAGCTGCTGATTACGCAGCAAAGCGGTGCGATTCGCGAGCTGCTGATGCGGCTCGTTGCTCACGCCGATGCCGCCAAAGCTCGCGCCCGCCGCCGCGCCCTCCACCGGGTCGGTCTGCTGAATCTCGTAGATTTCGTTTGCCGTGAATTCCGGATTGTCGATAAGTATAGCCACTTTTCTCAGTGCCCCCGCTACTGCTGTCCGATCCTCGCCCGGGCGGAAGAGGACGGCGCGAAGCGCCTGGTGACGGACCGTCTAAAATAATTTCGACCCTTATCCCAACCCTCTCCCGTCATTGGTAGAGGGGGTAAATATTCCGCGCGGCGATCCATCAGAACGTGAAGGTCCACGTGCCCTGGTAGGCCGCCGATCCATTGTAAATAAAGGACGGTACCAGCGCGTGCGCCAGCATCGGCCCCGGCGCCGTATGCGTCGCAGCGAGCGTCCAGCGCACCGATCCGTCGTTGGTTATCGCTCCGATCGAAGCCGCCCACGCCGGCGCCGCCGTCCCGCTCGTCCCCGCCGTCGTGCAGCGCTGGATATTGCCGTTCGAATCGACAATCAGATTTCCCACCGCCTCGGCCAGATTCGCCGTCCATCCCGGATTGCCGGTGCCGACCGCGGCCGGCAGCGCCACCGCCGCCAGGTTTGCGTAAAGCCCCATTTCGAGAATCGTTATCCCACTCGCTGCGTAGTCGGCCGTCGGCGCCAGCAGATAGTTGAACTGCACGCTCCCCGGCGACGGAAAACTGTACGATCCAACCGCATTGTAGTATTTCGGCGCCGATGTAAGGTCGGTGTCGTTCACCGTCGGCGCCGTCGCGCCCGATCCGAATCCCACTGCCGCGGCGAACTCGCCCGCCGTGGCGCCCGCGAGCAGGCTCGCCAGCGCCGGCAGTCCCGAGTTGACGAACAGGTTGCGGCTCTCCCATAAGAGCCGGCCCCGCTCGAAGAGCCTTACGATTCCCGCCGGTCTCGATTTGATCATGGTCTCTCCTGACATTGAAGATTACTCGAAGATTACTCGCTCGCGCCGCGCCCTTGAGCGCCTGCGCCCGCCCGCGCATCAACCCTTCGCCGATACCGCGGTCCCGTTGACGGTCAAGCCCGAATCGGCCACCACCGGCTCGCCGGCCCCGTAAGTGATTCCCGCGTAATAGTAATGACGGTTGTGGCGCGGACTTATCGGTCCGTAGAGGTCGGCGATCGGCTCGGCGGTCGGCGCAATGACATCGGTCGGCACCGCGGCCGCGTCGATCGTCCCGGTGAAATCGTCCGGCGCCGGCGCCAAATCCGAAAGCGGCTCTGCGACGAAAACGATCTCGTCAAGCCAGGCCCGCGCGGGCTTGAAAAAATTGACCGCGGCCGCTATTCGCGCCGCGTCACCGCTCGCCACGGTCTGCCCCGCGGCCAGATTGCACTGCACCCGGAACACCGCCCATCCCTGGCTCGCCGGATACGCGCTTCCGCCCCAGCTCGCCTGCCCCTCGAGCAGCGTCACGCCGCTCCACCCGAGCGCCCCCAGCGCCTGCTTGATCGCGTAGGGCGTCCCGCGCACCCGATGGAGCGGAATCGCAATCTGCAGCAACGCCCGCCACGAATCGAAATCCGTGCTGCCCGCCGTCCCCGACAGCGACAGCAGCGTATCGATATCGGTCAGCACGTCGATATCGGTCAGCGCGTCGATACTCTCGGCCCCCACGGCGCTCGCGCCCGCGAGCTGCCACGACGGATCGAGCGTGTCGAACTGCCAGGCCAGAAAGATCAGCGCCGAATCGGGCGCCGACTCCAGCCGATAGACCAAAAGCGGGGTCAGGTCGAGGCGGCCCAGCCGGTCGACCAGCACGAGCAGCGATTGCGTGCGCACATCGTTGATCGAAGGCTGCGCGATTAACTCCGCCATCCGCTACTCCCCCAGTCCCGCCGCGCCCGCCCGCGCGCCGCCGCTTTGCCCCAACGCCATGCGCTTCCCACGCGCCCGCATCAGCTCCGCTCCGCCGCGGTCGCCTGCCCGAGCGTTATCGCGATACAGTTCGCCCACTGGCCCACGCTGAGCTGGGTGTATTGCGGCGCGTTCAGCACCACCTGATAGACTCCCGCGACCGAAAGCGCCGCGATTATTTCGCTCGGCACGATATCGCGCTGAATCCGCGAGGCCAGCGTGATCGCGAACTGCTGCGCCGCGGCGTTGACCGCCGCCATGGTCGAAATCGGCTCCGCGTCCGCATAAAGCGTCACCGTCGCATCGATCTGGTAATCGACCTCGACCACCGCAAGCGCGTTGACCGTATCGGTCAGCGGCCGCACGTTGTCCGCCGCGAGCGCCGCCCCGACCCGCGAGAGCAGTGCCGCATTGGCCACGCCGGCGGCGTTGGGCGAAAGCGTCGGCTGCGTCGTGATCGGCCCGGTCAGCGTGTAGACGTTCACTACCCCCGGCGCCGGCGAAATCACCTGCACGTCGATTATCGAAGGGTCCACGCCCAGCGCGAAGAACCGGTACGCGCCCGCCGGTCCCGCCACGCTGAACTGATTCGGCGCCGCCTGGATCCGCGCCCGCAGATGGCTGTCGGTCTCGCTGTTCGCCCCGGCGCCGCTGGTCGTCGTATTCACCACCGACGCGACCAGCGCGTCCGGATTCAATTGCACGCTGATCTGCCCCGGCAGGTAGCCGTTCGCCCCGCTGCCCTGGGTCGTGCAGGTGGCGTTCACCGTGCCGTTCACCACGCCGGGCGCAATCGTCAGGGCCGCTACGGTCGCGAAGGCGAACTGTCCATCCTGCGTGCCGACCAGGGTTCCCGAGGCGATTGTGTGGGCGACCGCCAGCGGCCCCGCCAGCGTAAACTGGAGCGTTGTCAGGGCGCCTTGCGCTGGCAGCCGCGTCACGCCAAGGAGCTGGCCGAGATAGTCAATCATCGGGAATACCGCGAAGGCGAGCAGGTTCTGCTGGCCCGCGTACTGGATCGCATTGCGCACCAGCGACTCGCGGTAAGCGTATAGATTGATCAGCAGCCGCTCGACCTGCGCCGGCTGCAGAATCCGGTTGGCGGTCTGCTCGAACGACGCGATCATGTCCGCCAGGATCAGATTCGGATCGAGTCCGTCGGCGTCGTTGACGAAGGTTGGCGGCGGCAGATTCGGTATTCCGGCTCCCATCTATAACTCCTGCTTCATTTGCCCGCCCGGCGTCGGGGCCCGCTGGCCGCCGTGGACCGGAGAGGTCTCATCCGCCCGAGGCCACGCTCACGGTCGTGACTCCGGGCGGCCCCGAGGCCGCCCCGAGGTTGAGCTGCCACGAAACCGTGACGCTCAGATGCGCGCCCGGCTGAGTAGCCGCATCGGCCACCGGCTGGCTCTGCACGGAGAGCACCGTTACCCGCGGCTCCCACTGCATGATCGCCTGCGTCACCGCGCTGACCACGCCCGGACCCGCCGTATTCACCGGCGCGTCGACGAACTGCCAGATGTCGCAGCCGAAGGTCGGCCGCAGCGGATCGCTGCCGAGCGGCGTCGTCAGAATGATCCCGATACATTGATCCACGTCGGCGATACCCTGCACCACGCGCCCAATTCCCGAGCCCGGTCCGCCGCCCGCCGTCGCGTCAAGCATCAGCGACCAGTCGGCCGACGTGATATCCGCCAGGGTTACCGCATCCGCGCTCATCTCGACTCCTCAGTCCGCCTGCACATTTGCGCTTGCGCTCGTGATCGTCCCGAGACCGGCCGGGCAGGTGACCTGATCGCCCAGCCGCGCAACACCCTTGAGCGTTCCGCCGCCGAGTTGAATCTGGCCCGCAGCCACGACCTTCACGTTCCCGCTCGCGTCGATTGCGATCGCCGCCCCGCCCGCTGCGATACTCAGTGTCGCTCCACTGGGTAATGCGATCGCGAGCGCATGCGCCGCCCGGTCATACTCGAAGCTCGCGCCATCCTTGAACGCGACGTGCCATTTGTCGGCCGTCATTCCGGCCGGCGGCGTATCGGCGCTCGAGTAAATCGCTCCCACCACCGCGCCGGCCTCGTCGTGCTGGTCCATCAGGCAGACCACCTGCTCGCCAAGATCCGGAATCCAGTACGACTTGTCGTTCTGTGTTTTGGGGAAAATGATCGGCAGCCAGTAACTCTGCATCTGGTCGTGATCGGGAAACGCAACCCGCACCCGCGCGCCGGCCACATCCTGCTGCTGCACAATTGCCACTCGAAACGTCGATTCCTCGCCCATGTCCACCGCCCTCACACCACTTGGAACGCGGGCGTCGCCTTCGTCAGGTCCGTACCGTCCACGCTGCCGCTCGGCACGCCGTTGGCATCGATCAAATCCATCCACGCGCTCCAAATCCCGCCCGGCCCCGCGACCGGCGTCACGAAGGTGAACGCATAGAGCCCGCTCTGCACCCGCGCCGCCGGCTGAGCGCTCACCACCACGTTGCCGCTGGGATCGAATATCGTCACTGTCGGCGGCGCCGGCGGATCGAAGGTAACCGGCGGCGGCGGTACCGTTTGCGCCAGGTTCCACAGCAGCGTCACTGCCTTGCCGGCTCGAATCACCCTGAGCGCCATCGCTAAAGCTCCATCACCTGCGTGAGTTCCACGTCGACTGGCGCCACCGCCAGTGCCAGGCTCACCTCGATCGGCGAGACCGCGTCCGCGAGATCGATCGCAATTCCAATTCCCACCACCGGCGTCGGCGATAGCGCCGCCGCGATGCTCACGTTCGTGGCGAGCGCCGCGCCGGGCGCGGTCGCGCCTGCCGCAACCGCCGCCGCGATCTGATCGCGCGCAGCATCCGCACTCCCGCTGATTCCCACGGCTGTTCCTGCCACCCAGGTCGCCGCGGCCATCAGCGCGCCCGTCGCATACGCGCCCGCGCTGATCACCGCGGCGATAGCCCGCATCGCCGCGCGCGCGCCGCCGCTCGCCCTGGCCGCACTCGCCGATATCGTTATCGCGCGCATCGCCGCGCGCACGCCGCTTTGCGCGTCGCGCCCCGCCGCCACGGCGGTCGATGCTTGCATCGCCGCTCCCGCGCCGCCGCTCGCACCGGCCGCACTTGCCGCGCCCGCGCTGATCTGCGTGCCCGCGGCCGCCTTGAAGGCCGCCAGCACTCCGACCCACGGATGCGCTGTCGAGGTCGTCCATCCGGTCGCGTAAGTGCCTACCGCGCCCGGCGTCAGATAGGCCGCCATCAGCGTCGGTCCCTGCGCTATATTCACTATCGGGATGAACCCGTTGTTCGGACCCGAGGAAACCGTCTCAGCGCTCGATTCTCCCGCGCCGCCCACGACGAGGTCCCCCCCATTCGCAATCGTGATTCCGCCCGTTGCCGGCGCCGCGCTGTTGCCGGTCGCCGCCGCGCCCACAAGCTCGAGCGCCGCGCTCGCTGCCATCCCGCTCCATTCCGCGACCGCAACATTGATATTCATCGTGCTCGAGAGCGAGACCGTCACCATCGTCGCGCCGCCCGCGCAGTTGAGCGCGTACCAAAGCTCGATCTCGACCGTCGTGCCATTGGCATCCGCCGCCGCCTTGCTCCAGACATTCGACTGCGTGTCGCGGATTCCGCTGATCTCGCTGGCGCTGCCCCCGCATGTGACGATCGCGACCAGAGCGTTGCCGGCCGCGACCGTCAGCGCCGGCAGCACGATACTCGACGACGACGAAGCGTGGCCCGAAGTCGCCTGTACGAATCCAATCCCCATTCAGTTCACCGCGGGCTTCGACTGTTGAATCAGCAATCTCATTCCGATTACTACCGCAAACCTCATTTTCATCAGCCCGCAATCAGTTGAATCGTGTAGGTGTCGCTCACTTGGTAGCCCGCCTGCACCGCCTGCGCCCCCGCGATAAACTCGGCCTCGCTGTATAACGTCCCCGTCGCCGCGCCCAGCACGTTGGTCGAAACCAGAAAGAGTCCGTGAAGGTAGACGATTCCGGCAAGCCCCGCTGCCATCGTATAGACCGCCTGTGCGGCCGAATCGTCGACCGACCCGCCGCTGACGGCGCCCGGTGTCCAGGCTGGCCGCGTCGCATTCGCAACCTGCGCGCCTCCGACCTCGGCCCATCCCGGATGCGCGCTCGTGGTGTCGGCGGTGGCGAAGGCGGGACCGATCGATACGATCGCGGCGCTGACGGTCGTGCCTGCGTTGGCCGCCATCGTCGCGGTCGTCGCGTTGACGACCGTAACGATGGTCGTGACCAGGCTCGCGCCCGCCGCACCCGCGCCAAAGACCGTCACTTGCCGGCCCGCGTCGCCCGCCGCGAAGGCCGCCGTCGCCGAGGTCAGCGTCGCCGCTCCCGCCGTCATCGCGCCGTCGCCGACATGGCGGTTCTCGACGATCATGCCGACGTACCACGAGGTGATCGGCGCCTGCCCGGCGAACCCCGCGCCCAGCGCGTAGTTCACGCCCGCGGTCGTGACCATGTTGCGGGCCGCCACCCGCGCCGCCACGCGCCCGCGCGCATCACGGATCGTCGCGCGATGCGTTCCGCGAAGCATCGCGCAATCCGTTCCTCCTGGCCCTGTCGCAAAATTCATGAGCGCTGAAATCCGTTGCATGTTGCTCGCACTGACTATTGTCTGATTCATCTTCCTCTTACCTTGAACCTGCGATGCGCGCCGCGCGCGCCAGTTCGGATACTCGCGCCGGATAGCTCGCCACTACGAGCCAACCCGCCTCGCTGTAATCTCGGTCGTGTATCCGGGAATATGAAGAGCCTCGGCCGGATGCGCCGAAGGCCGCCCGAGGGTTGCGGTCCTCGTTCCAGATCGTTCCAGTCGATGAATTGCGCGCTCGATCAGATAAGTCCCGTCAAACGCCCCCCAGCCCGCGACGCTGACTGCGTTGCCCGCGACCAGTAGCGTGGTCCCCGGCATCACGAACTCCGCCTCGACAAACGACCTGTTGTAGAGCTCCAGTGCCGCCTGCGCCTTCAGCGCCGCCTGCTGTCCGTTCTCGCATCGGCGCACCAGCTTCAGCGTGTCGCCGGTCGGAGCCGGTGTCGCCGCGGCCGCCATCTGCACTATAAGCTGCTTAGCCGGCGCACTCTGGTAAGCGACCTGCGCCGCCTTGTAAATTAGCCGGGTGCGATTCCGAAACCTAAATTCCAGCTCGCTCGAACGGACGATCGTCCAGACTGGCGCGCTCGCCTCGAGCGCCGCGCGCGAATAGAAGACCAGTTGCGTGCCTCGGATCGTAAAATCGTAACCGTGCTCGTTGGCGAGCCGGCGCAGAAACGAAAGGTCGGTCTCCCGCTTCTGCGTAACCCGCTCGAATACCACGTTGATCTGATCGGGCGCGCCGACCACCGTCAGTCCATACTTCGCGGCGATCGCAGCCGCAATCTGCGTCAGCGTCTGATTCTCGTAACCAATCGAGTTCGCCGTCCGCATCGCCGGCGTAACGAACGCCGAGATGCACCGCAGGTGAAACAGATCCGGCGTCCCCTCCAGTACGAGGTCATCAACCTGGAAGTCGCCGCACGGCAGCAGCTCGCCACCCTCATATCCGATCATCAAGTTGAGCTGATCACCCAGACTCGGATACCAGGGCCCCTGCCAAAGCTGGCCGCGGTCCTCCAGGCCCACCTCGAGCCTGCAGGCCACGCCGCCCAGCCTGTCGGTATGAGTAATCCGGCGTATCATCTGTGAGATGTCAGCCGTGATATTCACTCCCTGGTACGTGATTACCCAGTTCGGTACTCTGACCGGTAACGTAATTTCCGCCGCCATTGCCGCCTATCCTGCTTTCGTGGTGCCGCGGCCCGCCCGCGGTGTCACAAGGCGCAGGGCCG
>Ga0307374_10008991_pt1 | contig 14810 bp, 8 predicted proteins | sample OX3MG_FD_202532 | JGI IMG/M metagenome (GOLD analysis project Ga0307374, IMG submission 202532) | Soil microbial communities from Risofladan, Vaasa, Finland - OX-3 | ecosystem: Environmental > Terrestrial > Soil > Coastal area > Acid sulfate soil | place: Finland: Risofladan, Vaasa | collected... | reverse complement strand
CCGCCTGCTCGACGCTGGTGAGCTTGCCGATGGAAATCATCGCTGAAACTCGTCCTGCACGTGCTTCAGCGTAGGGAGAAAACGCCTACAGAGCGCTTACTTTTTCGGAACGTTTGATCTGGAAGAAATCAGCGATGCAACTGTGTGCGAGTTAGGGGCGGTGATGCGTGTGCGCGAGGTGCTGAGGACGGTGGTGGCGGGATGGCCTGCCCTAGAGGCGGCGATGCGGTTGTGGCGCGATGAGTGACATGGCAAGCTTCGGAGTGAAGCCCAGGGCGAGGCGCAGCCGCGCGGACCCTGCTGGACACCTTGCGGCGTGGCGGTAAGACGGGTGCACGAGGCGACGGCGCACGCTCCAGTAAGCGGCGCACGCTCCGCGAAGAGCGCGAGGTCCGCGAAGAGCGCGAGGTCCGCGAAGAGCGCGAGGTCCGCGAAGAGCGCGAGGCCCGCGAAGAGCGCGAGGTCCGCGAAAAGCGCAGGTTCCGCGAAGAGCGCGAGGTCCGCGAAAAGCGCAGGTTCCGCGAAGAGCGCGAGGTCCGCGAAGAGCGCAGGTTCCGCGAAGCGACGGGTGGCCCCCCCAAGCAGGGGGCCCTCCAGGGGTCATGAGGGGTATCTGCCTCCCGTCCCCAGCCTGGCGGTTTCCTGAGGCAGCTACCGCAACCAGGCGAGGGCTCCGGCGTCCCATCTTGCGCACTCGACGCCACGCGTCGAGATGGAAGCGGGTACCCTTGCCATTGCCGACAATCGGCGTCGGCTTCTACCGACTGAACAGGACGGTGTTACCGATACTGATGACGGAAGTTCTGGAGCCTGACAAAGGGCACCCATCGTTCACGTACACCGCGCCACAGCGCGAGGCGATCGAGAGCGTGGATGGCAATCTTCAAATCATCGCGTGCGCTGGCTCCGGAAAGACCCAGGTAATCTCGGAGCGCGTGGCCCAGATACTCGAGACGAAGAGCCACGCAGGAATTCGCCCAGCGAATGTGGTGGCTTTCACCTTCACTGATCGCGCCGCCGCAGCACTGAAGGATCGTATTTCGCAGCGAATCCGTGCTCGGCTCGGTGAAGTGAACGGACTGGCCGAAATGTATGTCGGGACGATTCACGGCTATTGCCTTAGTCTTCTGCAACGAAGGGTACCGAAGTACTTCAAGTACCAAGTACTCACGGACGTGCAGACACGGCTGTTTGTGGACCGGCATTCCCAGCAGTCGGGTATGGGTTCCGTCGGCATGCGGCGCTACATCGACTCGCGACGGTACATCGAGGCGATGAACATCCTGCGCGAGGGCCACATTCGATGGGACGTGCTAAAAGGTCAGCCGGTGGTACACGCGCTCGAGATGTATCGAGACTCGCTGGATAAGCGCTCGTATCTCGACTACACGAGCATCATGGAGGCGGCCGTTCAGCTCGTCGAGTCCGATCCTGACGTTCGCCAAGAGCTGGGTGGAATAGTGCGGTACCTGATCGTGGATGAGTACCAAGACATCAATCCGCTGCAAGAGCGCCTCATCAGAGCATTGCATGAACTCGGCGCATCTCTGTGTGTGGTCGGTGATGACGATCAGGCTCTCTACCAGTTCCGTGGCACCGACATTGACAACATTCTTTTGTTCGACAGGCGATACGCGCCTGTGCGGACGATTCGCATGCAAGAGAACTTCCGAAGCAGCGTCGGAATCGTCGGGTTAGCGAGGGACGTCATTCGCGAGAACGTCAAGCGTCTGCCAAAGGAAATGGAGAGCAGGAGCCACCAGTCATTTGAACGCGGAGACATCCTCTGTCAGCGCTTCGATGATCCGCCGGCAGAGGCCGAGTGGATCGCTCAACAGATCGCCGGCCTAGTCGGCCAACCGTTTCTGGACGAGGCGGGCGGCAAGCTAAGGGGGCTGACCTACTCAGACTTCGCTGTTCTTTTCCGCTCCGTGCGGGGCAACGCTGCGCCGGTGCTGGACGCGCTGCGAGGTGCCGGCCTCCCCGCCGTCGTAGTCGGTTTCAACAACCTCTTCGAGCGACCTGAAGTTAAAGCTGCTCGAGCGCTCTTCGGCTACGTAGTAGGAGAGGTAACTGCGAGTGAGTTTGCTGGACTGTGGAAGTCCAGCCAGCTCGGTTTCACCGATAAGCAGTGGGCCGCCGCTGTCGCGCTCATTAATGAGCGCCGCACCTTCTCGCCGACAGCCCGGCGGGTGACCTACACGCTGCAGCGCACTTTCCTCAATTTCCTCGCCGCTCTGGAGCTCAGGGAGGAGGAGATTCCAAGCGCTGAAGCCGAGGTTATCTTCTACAACCTTGGCAAGTTCAGCCAGGTGGTCTCGGACTACGAGCAGATCCACTTCCATAGTGAACCTCGCGAGAAGCACTCCAGCTTCTATCAGTTCCTCGTGCATCAGGCGGGGGACTACTACCCCGAAGGCGCGCAGGACAATGCTCTCGCCCGGCCGAACGCCGTCCAGGTCATGACGGTACATCAGGCCAAAGGCCTGGAGTGGCCTATCGTCTTCGTGCCAGCGCTGCTAAAAAACCGATTTCCCGCGAAGGGGCCGGGCGGAAAGTCCGTATGGCATCTACTTCCGACGGAAGCGGTCGCCAATGCAGCCGACTACAAGGGAGGCCTCGAGGAGGAGCGCCGAGTCCTCTACGTCGCCCTAACCAGAGCGCAGAAGTACCTATACACCTCGTTCGCACCCGTCGCCGACAACCAGCTGTACAGGTTGCCGTCGTCGTTCGTTAGCGAGATCACGCGCACTAACCTCGTGTTGACCAGGCCGCCTCGTCGCGAACTGCCGCCCCCGATAACGCCGCAGGCGAAGCGTGCGGTGATCAACTTGCCGCTGACGTTTAGCCAGTTCAAGTACTACCAGGAGTGTCCATACCAATTCAAACTCCGTTTTCTCTACGGATTCAATGCACCGATCGAAGAAGCGCTCGGGTACGGCAAGTCGCTACACGACGCCCTAGCGGAACTCCACCAGCGTTCGCTAGCCGGAAAGATACCCGAGCGTGAGGATCTAGCAGAGATCGTGGCCCGCCATCTCAGCGTGCCTTTCGCGTACCGCGAGCTTCGGGACACCCTGCTCGCATCAGGGATCAAGGCGATCTCGAAGTACTACGATGAGAACCGACCAAATCTCTCTCATCTCCAACACGTGGAGCAGGTGGTCGAGCTCGACCTTGGCGACGGCATCATTGTGAACGGTCGCATCGACCTCATTCGTGACTTGGAGAGTGGCGAGACGGCCATCGTTGACTTCAAGTCGAACGAGCGAGCACAGGAAGAAGATGTCAGCCGCGTCCAACTACATATCTATACGGTCGGCTACCGCGCCCTGACTGGTGAGTCAGCCGATCTCATCGAAGTTCATGAGCTGGAGAAGGGACGTGTCCTCGTGCGAGAGGAGGTTAGTCGGGAGTTAGAGGAGCGCACCGTAGCCGAGATTCGGGCGGCGGCCGCAGCCCTTCGTAACAACGACCTACCGAAGCTCACCGTGTGGAGCAAGCCTTGCACAACATGCGACTTCCAAGGCATCTGCAGGGAGAAGGTGAGTGCCTGACGTCCTAATCCCGAACCCGGTCATCAACACTCCCTATCGCGAGCCGGAGTGGCATTTCGCTTTTGGGAAGCGTGGTATTACGGCAGAGAAGGTGAAGGGACGTCGAGAGAGTGAGTTCTTCATTCCCGTTCCGCCGCCCAGAAAGAAGAACGCCAACGAGCAACTCGTGCTCGAACAGCTCGAGGTTAAACGGGAACGCAATACCCTGATCAATGCCATTCGGACTGAAGTCTCGGCTTGGCGTCACTCCCACTATCCAGGTGTCACATCAACGACCGCTCGATTGCTTGCTCATTGGCAAAGCGAGGACCGCGAGCCGACGCAGCGGTTGTTCTTTTGCCAGATCGAGGCGATCGAAACCGCCATTTGGCTCGCCGAGATAGCGAACGCCAGCGTCCGCCGTCGGGACCGGCGTGGGGGCGACCTCTCCGCCGCCGAGGTGCTGCAGAATGCGAACCTCGAGTACAACGAGGGACTCCCAAGGATGGCCATGAAGATCGCCACCGGCGGAGGGAAAACCTTCGTGATGGCGAACCTCATTGCTTGGCACACCCTCAACCGAGCGGCTACGCCCGGAGACGAGAGGTTCTGTACCAACTTCCTTCTTGTGACCCCTGGGATCACCGTTCGCGACCGCCTCCAAGTGCTTCGACCAGAGTATGAGGACAGTTACTACCGCACGATGGACCTCGTACCCCAAGAGATGAGGCGCGACCTCCTCTTGGCTAACGTTGAGATCATCAACTACCACCAGTTCATGCTGCATTCACGTATGGGCGCGTCCAAGCTGACCAAACAGATCTTAAGGACGGACGACCGTGAAACCGAGGAAGAGATGGTGCGCCGCGTCTGCCGGAGTTTCGAAGACCAGATCGGGCGGCGCCGCGGCAGGGGCGGCCTGGTCGTCATCAACGACGAGGCGCACCATTGCTATAACGCCAATCAGGCGGTCGCGGAAACAGAGGAAGCTGAGCTCAAGGGAGACGAGAAGGAAGAGGCGAAGAGAGAGCGCATTGCTGCCCAGACGTGGTTTTCTGGCCTCAGGTCACTTCAGAGAACCATCGGTGTTCGGTCGATCTACGACCTATCAGCGACGCCCTTCTTCCTGACCGGGTCGGGATATGGCGAAGGCAAGCTGTTCCCTTGGGTTGCTTCTGACTTCGCCCTCATCGACGCGATCGAATCTGGGATCGTGAAGGTGCCGCGAGTGCCGACGGCCGACGACCTGCCCAAGGATTCCGCCACGGTGATGCTCAGGTTGTGGGACGGTGTGAAGGACGAGCTCCCAAAAGGGAAGGCGGCCAAGCTCACTGTGCGTGACGACCTGACCATTCCTAAGAACCTTGAGCAAGCGCTCAATCTCCTTTACGCCAGCTACGAGCGTACGTTGGACCTGTGGCAAGAGACGGGCATGCCCACTGACCCGACGTTCATCGTCGTGTGCAGCAACACCTCCGTGTCGAAGTTGGTGTACGACTGGATCTCAGGATGGACCCAGGGACGGCCGGATGGTACCGAGGTATACCAGGATGGCGCCCTTCCCTTATTTCGAAATGTTGAGGGTGGTCGACGTGCTGAACAACCGAGGACTCTACTTATCGATAGCTCCGCTCTGGAATCGGGCGAGGGCCTCACGGATGAGTTCCGCAACCTAGCCGCGGATGAAATTGCGGAATTCAAGGTGCAGTATCAACGACGAACGGGTAAGCAGGCGGAGGAGATCACCGACGCCGACCTATTGCGCGAGGCTCTCAACAGTGTGGGGAAACCGGATCGTCTCGGCGAGAGGATCCGATGCGTAGTGTCAGTGGCGATGCTCTCTGAGGGATGGGATGCAAACACCGTTACCCACATCCTTGGTGTGCGGGCCTTCCGTTCGCAGCTGCTCTGCGAGCAGGTAATTGGCCGAGGCCTGCGTAGAACCAACTACAAGGTGAACGACGACGGGTTCCTCGAGGCGCAGTATGCAGACGTCTACGGCGTGCCTTTTCAGTTCATCCCGACTGGCAGGGTGAAGCCCGTGGTGGAGCCACCTACCGCCCTCCACCACGTACGATCGCTCGACGAGCGTCAGCGGTACCAGATCAACTTTCCGCGGGTTAGTAGCTATCAATACCGCATCCCTGTTGACCGTCTCGAACTGAAGTTCGATGAGCGGTCAGCGATGAGACTGCCGGCCGTGCCGACCCGGGTTGACGTCGATCCAATCGTCGGGCAGGGCGAAGTGAATGAATACAATTGGCACGAAGTACGGCAGCAGACGGTGGCATTCTATCTCGCACAGAAGGTCATGGCGAGTCACGTCTGGGAGCAGGAGGGGACGCCGGTGTGGCTGTTTCCTCAGCTTCTTGACATGAGTCGTCGATGGATGGACGAGTGCCTCCAACTCGAGCCAGGCGCCACACCGCAGATGCTACTGCTGAGTGCACACATGGCCGAGGCAGCAGAGAAGATTCGGATGTCGTTCGTTCGGCAGAAGGCCGTGACTAAGGAGGTAACGCCGGAGTTCGAAGACGGACCCGAGACCGGTTCCACCGAAGGTACTGACTTCACCACCTCTCGCGAGGTCATACCGACCCAGCACAGCCACGTAGATCACGCCGCACTTCCGACTAAAGGTGGTTGGGAGGCGCAGATGGTGTCAGCACTGGATGCAAGTCCACACGTACTTGCCTGGGTAAAGAATGAGCACCTCGGCACGGACCGGATCGGGCTGCGGATCCCCTACGTCTGTCGCGGAACGAGGCGCCACTACACGCCGGACTTCATCGCCAGAGTGCGCCTGGCGAATGGGCGGGATATCAACCTGGTGATTGAGGTAACTGGACAGGTGTGGGACTGCAAACCGGAGAAGGACGAGACGATGCACACGTTCTGGATTCCGGCGGTCAACAATTGGGGGCGGCTCGGCCACTGGGAGCATAAAGAGTTCGACAAGGCATCGGCCGCGGACGGATTCGACTACTCTCTGCTGTCATATATCGAGAACCTAGGGGGCGCATATGCCTAAAGACGATAAGCCCCCAACCCACATAACGCCGGTTGAGACATTCGTCCACTCTGAGGAGCAGAGGACGAACATCCCTACCGTCGAGCTAGAGACCTTTATGAAGGACGCGGATCGGGTACCAACGAAGATGAGTTATCCGCGGACGTCAGAGCTGCTCTATCCGCGCAACCCTGCCGGCGACCCTCAGCTCGTTTGGCGCGGAAAGGACGATCAAGACCGGCGTCCGCTCGAGGTGACGGCCCCGCCAATCTACATTCAGGAGAAGATTCACCCCAAGGCGATTATCGAGGACTTGCGCAAGGTGAGCCAAGGTGAAACTCCGGCGCAGGCAGATCTATTCAGCGACTTCAACGGGATCGACTTTGACGAGGTCGTCGACTTTTACCAGCACGAACAACACTGGTCGAATCGGCTGATTCTAGGGGATTCACTTGAGGTTATGACGTCGCTCGCTGAGCGGGAGACTCTCAAACGCGAAGTCCAGTGCATCTACATGGACCCCCCCTATGGAGTCAAGTTCGGTTCAAATTGGCAGGTGTCGACTCGGAAGCGCGACGTGAGGGACGGCAGCATTCCCGATGCTACGCGGCAACCCGAACAGGTGAAGGCCTTCCGCGACACCTGGTTGGACGACAGACACTCCTATCTCACGTACCTTCGCGACCGTCTCACTGCAGCGTCACTGCTCCTCGCACCAACAGGAAGCATATTTGTGCAAATCAGCGACACGAATGAGCACCTTGTCAGGGGCCTGCTCGATGAGATCTTCGGAGCGGACAATTTCTGTGCCCTACTCGTCTTCAAGAAGACTACGGGAGCCAACAGTCCCGTCGCCCGGGTAAATGTCGTGGCCACCGTGAGCGATTTCATCCTCTGGTATGCACACGATAGAGACCAAGTCAAATACCGTCAGCTCTATGTAGACCGTTCTCCGGATGAGGAGGCAGGGTTCAATCAAATTGAAGGAGACACGCGATTCCGCTACGAGAACGCCTCGTCTCCTGGGTTTAGCGAAACCCTTTCGCGGCCCTTCGAATGGAAGGGCAAGGAATATCTGCCGCCGGCCGGTGCCCACTGGAAGACGACTCCGGGCGGCATGCGGAGACTAGCTTGGGCGAATCGCCTCGTAGCGCGCGGGCGCACCGTTAACTACAAACGAGACGCGCTGGATTTCCCGGTGACCCCTCTAACTCATCTGTGGACGGATATTCGCTTGGGGTACGCCTCAGACCAGAAGACGTATGTGGTTCAGACATCGTCAAAGGTTGTGGAGCGTTGTATCCTGATGACGACCGATCCGGGGGATCTTGTGCTGGATCCGACCTGTGGATCCGGGACTTCTGCCTACGTCTCCGAGCAGTGGGGCCGGCGTTGGATCACGATCGACACAAGTCGGGTCGCCCTGACGCTGACTCGCCAGCGCCTCATAGCGGCGCGGCTGCCGCGGTATCGTCTTCTGGATCCGGTGGGTAAGGATCTACGGCGCGGATTCGAGTACGAGACAGTGGCACATGTGACGCTCAAGTCCATCGCGAATAATCCGCAAATATTCGAGGACTCTTCGCTACACGATATCAGCGTTGCCATCAGAAACAACTCGGAGCGTGAGACGCTCTACGATCGGCCAAAGGTGGAGTCCGCTGTAGTTCGCGTGACGGGCCCCTTCACGGTTGAGTCGCTGTCCGCGAGTGTGACACTCTATTCGGAAGGGCGCGGCAATGCGACGCCAGCCTCGGTGGAAGCAGGCGATTACCTGATGGCGATCATTGAGAACCTCCGCACAGCGGGAGTCCAAAATAGCGTCCGATCCCAGCGCCTGACGTTCGACCGGCTCGACGTGTGGCCAGGGCATTTCATCCACGCCGTGGGAGAGTACGCAGAAGACGGGGGGGCGCGACGTGCGGCTATCACCGTCGGACCGCAGTACGGCACGGTTGACGCAGACTTAGTGCGCGACGCCGCGAAAGAGGCGGCTGGATTCTTCGACCTACTAGTCGTGTGCGGCTTTACTTTCGACGCATATATCGCGGACGAGTTCAAGCAGCTTGGCAATCTCACGATCCTCAAGGCCAATATGAATCCCGACCTCTCAATGGGCGGTGATCTTCTCAAGAAGACTGGGACAGGGAACCTGTTCACGGTCTTCGGCGAGCCGGACATCGATGTTCGTCGCGCGAACGGTGAGATCGAAGTGGAGATCCGGGGCTTGGATGTATACGATCCGACGACCGGGCAGATCCGATCCCATACGACCGCCGATATTGCTTGTTGGTTTATCGACACCGCATATGACGGCAATAGCTTCTTCGTCCGACACGCCTACTTCACAGGGGCCGGAGATCCCTACAAGGCCCTAAAGGCCGCACTCCGAGCTGACATTGACGAGGGTGTGTGGGCCAGCCTTTACTCGACCGTCAGCCGCCCCTTTGAGGTGCCGGCGTCAGGGAGAATCGCGGTCAAGGTGATCAACCACTACGGCGACGAGGTCATGAAGGTCTATGAGGTGGCTGACGCTAAAGTGCTTCGGATCCTCCCACGACGATACGAAGGACGGATCGATCCTGCCGAACTCCTCGTAGCGGATGAGGAGCCCGACGGAGGCTAGCTTTCGGATCCATGTGCCGCTGTTGAGGCCGTGGCGAACACACTGAAGCGCGTAGCGTTCCCACCAACGTTTCGGCGGTTCGCTCCAGGGGTGTCGCGGTTAGCCGACGAAACCGGCGCCATGCGCCGCAGCCGTGACACTCTAGGAGCGCGGCTTCGCCGGGATCGGGTCGTCATTAGAGATAATTCGGAGATGCCATGAGCGGCGGCGTTACCTTCCACAGCAGCGAACTGCAGATGGCGAAACTCCTCTCGTCCATCGCTGACGGGTCAATTCAACTCCCGGACTTCCAGCGAGACTGGGTTTGGGACGACGAACACATCAAAGGTTTACTCGCCAGTGTGTCGATGTCGTATCCGATTGGCACTCTGATGCTCCTCGAGACCGGCAACCCGGATGTCCGATTCGCGGCCCGCCGCGTGAGCGGCGTCACGCTCGAGAAGCCGGTCGAACCTGCGCGGCTGATCCTCGACGGACAGCAGCGCCTTACCACCTTGTACCAGGTGCTTGAGTCGGGCCGCGTCGTCGACACGCGAGACGTGCGAAACAAGCCACTTCAACGCTGGTACTACTTCGACATGAAGGCCGCTATCGATGCGCAGACGGACCGCGATGAGGCTGTCGTTACGGTCCGGAGCGACCGAACGATCCGCGATCTGAAAGGGGTGGTCTTAGACGTCACCACTCAGGCGAAAGAGTGTGCCGCTGAGATGTTCCCAGCCCGACTGCTGCTCGACAACGCTGGCCTGCTCCACTGGATGCTCGAGTACATCTCCGGAGGAGACGCGGGAGGCACTCCTGAGGCAGGCCGGATGCAGCGATGGGCTGCGTTCCACGAACGGGTGGTGGCCAACTTTGTCTCGTACCTGATTCCCGTAATCACCATGACGGCAGCGACACCCAAGGACGCTGTGTGCCAGGTCTTCGAAAAGGTAAACACAGGAGGCGTGACCCTCAACGTCTTCGAGTTGGTCACCGCCACATACGCGGCCGACAACTTCGATCTACGTGCCGACTGGGACGCGCGTCGGGCTCGGCTGACGGTCAATCCAGCCCTCCGGGGTTTGCAGAACACTGACTTTCTGCAGGCCATCTCGCTGCTCACAACGCAAGACACCCGGCTTGCCTGGGAGCAAGCGAAGGTCACCGGCAAGTTGTCCGATGACGACGCGGATCGCGCTCCCGCGGTGAGTTGCAAGAGGCGAGATGTGCTGCGCCTGAACCTGAGCGACTACACGCATTGGGCCGACGGTGTTGAGCACGCCTTCGAGGAGGCTGGCCGTTTCCTGTTGCGCCAGAATATCTTCAACGAGGGGGATGTTCCGTACCGAACCCAACTCGTTCCGCTGGCAGCCATTCTGACTCGACTCGGCCCTGTGGGGAAGAGCGCTCACGTTGTTGATAGGCTGGCCCGTTGGTTCTGGTGTGGGGTATTCGGCGAGCTCTACGGCTCGGCGACCGAGACCCGGTTTGCTCGAGACCTAGTCGATGTTCTCGCTTGGCTCGATGACGGACCCGAGCCCGCCACCATCGTTGAGTCGCACTTCCAGCCTGGCCGCCTCACGACGATGCGGTCTCGGAATAGCGCAGCCTACAAGGGGCTCTATGCCTTGCTCATGCGCGATGGTGCACTCGACTTTCGCACGGGTGAGCCGGTGACAATCGCTACGTACGTCCAGTCGCGTATCGACATTCACCATATTTTCCCGCAGAAGTGGTGCCGAGATAACCACATTGACGGCGGGCTGATGGACAGTATCGTGAACAAGACTCCGATTAGTGCGGCAACAAACCAAGCCATCGGGGGCCGCGCACCAAGTGCATACCTCACGAGGATCGAGGAGGAGGATAGACTCTCGCCTGCGAAGCTCGACGCGATGCTTGCAACTCACGTCATCGACCCCACCTCCGTGCGGCGTGACGACTTCACAGCCTTCTTTGAGAGACGACAGCGAGAGTTGGTGACCCGTATCGAGGAAGCGACTGGCAAGAATGTCGGTACTGAGATGCCCGACGAGGGAGACGCGGACGAGCCGGGTGGTGATGGAGCCTCGGCCGAGTTTGCGCAGGCGGAGTTTCTTGAGAGTTTGGCTTCTAGCGCGACCTTCGCCAGCGAAGACGATCCTGCGGCGGTGATCCGAGAGCTGATCGATAAAGGGGAGTCCTCGGCCGTTGAGTTCAAGGAGACGGCCCGCTACAACACGCACACCGGCCTGCCCGACAAAGCCATGGAGTTGGCTACACTCAAGACGGTCGCAGCCTTTCTAAACAGCGGCGGCGGCACGCTTGTCATTGGTGTAAATGACCGCGGGGGGCCGACCGGCCTGGATCGTGACATCGCCACGCTGAATACACGACCCAACACGGATGGGCTCGAGCAATTTTTGCGAGTGATGTTCAACGAGCGATTGGGTAAGGACCACTGTGCCTTCATCGCCGTGGACTTCGTTTTGCTCGACGGGGTGAGCCTTTGCGTTGTGCGGGTCCCGCCCTCGAGTAGCCCTGTGTTTGTCTCAGACGCCGCAGTCCGGCGACTGTACATCCGAAGCGGGAACACGACCCAGTCGATCGATGGCGAGGAGCTATTTCGCTACCTTCGGAAACGATTCACAGCGTTTGCGACGTCGCAGTAGCGGCTAGCGGCGAGCGAGCGGTCAGGATCGAGCGGCCACGCCGTCGCCGGGGTCGTTTGAGTTCCTGGATCGGCGGCTAGCCAGGCATTTGAAGAGCAAGGCGCCAGCGGCAACCACGATCGCAGGCTGAAGCGCCGATTGTGCCGCGCCGTGCTGCGCAATTTGTCCGCGCCCTCGTAACGTAGGGCGGAAAGCCTCGACCGGGTATGCAATACTCCCGCCGTGCTTATCCGAGCCTACGGCTTGTTTTGGCGCGCTGATGAGATCGATTGGACCCCCGGCGCCGGACGGAGCGCCGACGGAGTGCGGCGCTTTGCGCTCCTAGGCCGTCGCAGGATCAACACGCCCGGTCTTCGCCTGGCCGACTTTCGGGAGCAGCGTGGCATCTACATCCTATACGGCAACTACGGTCCTTACTATGTCGGCGTCACTGTTGAACGCGGATTGGGTACGCGGTTAAAGGAGCACCTCGGCGATGCCCATCAGGGCGAATGGGATCGATTCAGCTGGTTCGGATTTCGACGCGTCTTGGCACCTCGTCGCCCTTCGCCTTTAGGTGAGCTGGCCGAATTTGCACTCGGGAAATACGTCGACCAGGGTACGATGATCATGGAACTCGAAGCGCTTCTTATCAATGCCATGGCGCTACGCAACATCCGAAGAACACGGTTCCCTGCCGGGGAGCGGTGGGAGCAGGTTCGTTTGGATGAACGCGCCCACTTCCTCGGGAAGCTTGCCTAGAGATTCAGACGTCAACCGCTTGGTAGGCGATCGGTCCCAAGGGAGGCGCGGGTGTCGCCATTTGCGCGCCGCTTGCGAGCGATCGACTGCCTCGCGTCGTCGGTGCCGAGTTTGACGGATGCTGTCACGAGCGCGTGGTCGGAGCACGACAGGTCGTAGTCGTATCCCATCTCGAGCACATGGAAATCGTCCGTCGCCCAGACCTGGCCGTAGCGGCACCAGCGCCCGCCGACCAGACGGTGTGACCGAGCGAGCGGCCCCTCGGGCGGGATTTGCGCGAGGATTCCCACGGCCGCATGGCTCATCAGCCACTCCCGCCAGAGGTCGTGCGCCCGGTGGCGGACAGTTCCGGGCGGGCCGACGAGAAACGCCTCCCCCGGCGTGCCCGCCCGGCCGCTTGGCCAGAAGAACTCAGTTTGAGCCCACGCAAGCGCGTCGACCTTCGGGGTGTTGGCGTCGATCCCGAAGAGATACGGCGAGCGCCAGGTGGCGACCCAGTCTGCGATCCGCGTGTGAAACCACGGCTTGCGCCCGCCCACACCCATCCGTGCGGGACCGAGTGAAGTGGCCGGAGTCGCGTGGAATGCCCCCACACGGATCTCGATCCCGTCCGCAAGGCTGAGGTCAACGGCCAAGTGTCGTTCACGGTACCAACGTGCCAGTTCGGGGTAGATCGGGGGGCCGTCGTGAACGTCGAGAAAGTCGTCCACGGAAAGCTGGAGCGTTGCCTGCGGGGTCACGCGTGCGCTCCCACCGATTGGGACTGCCAAGGGCTTACCCGAGACATCGGCGCCGAGGCTGCATCGCCACCATGAGAAACCTGAAGCGTCGGCGAACCGCTCGATGTCTTTGGGATCGACCTCGAGCAGGCAGACGACGTCAAGGCCGGCCGCGGCGAGGACCGCTTCTTGCTGCGCCCGCCGCCGAGGTCCGCCGAAGCACCAGAGGTTCAGCAGCCCGAAGCGAAGTGGTGGCGAGATCACCATGCATCAAGTATCGCCGCCAAAGCGGAGCTTCGCCTTTGACGCAGGGGCCTCCTCGGACGCCTGCCCAGATCTTTGAACCTCAGTTGCTTACAACGATGTCGTGGCTGAGCACACGCGCGATCCGGAGTACTGGGCCGAGCATGAGCGGACCGCACTCGCTCGGGCTATGGCGATCGAGGTCACGCGATACCGAATGGAACACCGGCTCTTGCAGCGCGCTCTTGCGAGGCAACCTGGTATGCCGCAGCCTGCGATTGCACGGTTGGATCCGGGTGATGTCAATCCGTCGATCGACACCCTGCTTCATCTCGCGCGCGAGCTCGGTATCGCAATCCACTTCGACATCACGCGTGAGGGGCTCGGGCTCAGCGCGCAACTTGCGCTCGATTCGTACAACAGGTCGCACGGCGCATCACCTAGCGACTTGATATTATTCGTTCTACGAAAAGGGGTTTGAGCATCTTCGAGATTCGGCCTCAGTCGCTCATCGGCGATCCGGCGGACACTCAGTCGATGCTATCGAATTCAGGAGTTCGCAAACTGGGAGGTTAATCGTAGAAAGGTAATTCTGGATCAGTTAGTGGCCACGTCATCTCCTTAGCAGGCTCGTTCCTTCTCCGAAAGCGACTCGGAATCGGGTGCGCTATAGGACTCCATTGGAAGGTCACCGGCCGTTTACGTCGCGAAACCTGCGCTAGTGCACCGCGGCTGAAATAGCTTTCACATTCGGGCGACGCAGCACCTCGGACGGGGTCTTCACCCAGGAGAAGGGATGCTTGTGTTCGTCCCAGGTGTCGAGGAAGCGGGCGATGGTGGCGATCAAAGCTCGGACGCTGCGGAACACACCGCGCTGAATTGCCTGGCGATGGAGGATGGAGAACCACGTCTCCACTTGGTTCATCCAGCTCGCGCTGGTAGGCGTGAAGTGGAGCTGGAACCGGGGGTGCTCGGCGAGCCATTCCTTGACGACCGGGTGTTTGTGGGTGCGGTAGTTGTCGAGGACCAGATGGATGTCGACACCTGGGTAGCGCGTGTCGATCACCTGCAGAAACTTGAGAAACTCCTGATGGCGATGGCGTGCGTAGGTGCGCCCGGTCACGCTCCCACTGGCAATGTCGAAGGCTGCGAACAGCGTGGCCGTGCCGTGCCGAACGTAGTCATGGGTGCGTCGCTCCGGCTGCCCGGGACGCATGGGTAGCAAGGGTTGGGTCCGGTCGAGTGCCTGGATCTGGCTCTTCTCGTCAACACACAGCACCAGCGCCTTTTCGGGCGGATGCA
>Ga0307374_10008990_pt1 | contig 14811 bp, 18 predicted proteins | sample OX3MG_FD_202532 | JGI IMG/M metagenome (GOLD analysis project Ga0307374, IMG submission 202532) | Soil microbial communities from Risofladan, Vaasa, Finland - OX-3 | ecosystem: Environmental > Terrestrial > Soil > Coastal area > Acid sulfate soil | place: Finland: Risofladan, Vaasa | collected... | reverse complement strand
GCTCGTCCCCGCGCAGGCGGGTCAGCAGCTCCCTCACGCCGGGCAGCAGGTCGTCGTCGCCGTGGCGGTCGCCCCAAATGACCCGATAGGCGTCGACGGCGGCGTCGAAGAGCGCCTGGAGCATGGCTTCGGGCACCGTTGGCCCAAGCCCGGCGCGCTCGAGGAGCAGTCCGAACAACTGCCGGTCCACCTTGCCGTCGAAGTCGATCTGATCGATCGAGACGTGGCGGGTGGTCGGGAGGACCCGATGCAGGGCGTGGTCGATCGCCGCCAGGTGGGCCGGGTCGCCGCGGCGGATCAGGGTGCCGTCGACGTCGAAGAGGATCAGGCGGCGCGTCACGCGTCGTGCCCGGGCCAGCTCGAGCGAGCGAGCACGATCGCCTCACTGGGGTACCAGCGCTCGCGGACGGCGCCGACGAGGTAGAGCGAGCCGGTGACCAGGATCTGGTCGTCGGGCGCGGCGCGGTCGAGCGCGGCCTCGAGCGCGCCGCGCGGCTCGGTCACGACCTCCACCGGGCAGCCGGTCTCGCGGATCACGTCGGCGAGGGCTTCCGGCGCGGCGCTCGTGCGCTGAGTGGCGCTCGGGGTGGTGACGATCACCTCGTCGGCCACCGGGGCGACGAGGCGGGCGAGTTGCAGGTAGTCGTGGCTGTCGAGGCAGCCGAAGACCAGGATGCGACGGGTGGGGTGGCCCAGGCGCTCGAGATTCGCCACCAGCGACGCCATCTTGGCCGGGTTGTGGGCGCCGTCGAGGATGACCAGGGGCCCGTCCCGCACGATCTCCATGCGTCCCGGGAAGCGCGTCGAGGAGAGTCCCCTGGCGATCGCGTCGTCGTCGATTGGCCCGCGCGGCAGGTCGCGGAGGGCGCGGGCGGCGCCGATCGCGGCGGCGGCGTTGGCGCCCTGGAACGTGCCGGGCAGCGGGAGGTCGAAGGATCTCCCACTGGCGACGTCGAGCAACGCGGTGCCCGCGGCACCGCTGCCGAGGACCCGGAAGTCGCGCCCGTCGACCAGGTGAGTCAGCGGGGCACGCTGCTCCGCGGCCTCGCGCGCGATGACCGTCAGTGCCTCCGGCTGATCCACGGTCGTCACCGCCGGACGGGCGGGCTTGATGATGCCGGCCTTGTGCCAGGCGATCTCGGGGATCGTACCGCCCAGCGATTTGACGTGGTCGAGACCGATCGAGGTGATGACAGCCACGTCGGACTGGATCACGTTGGTTAGGTCGAAGCGGCCGCCGGCGCCGACCTCAATGACGGCAAACTCGACCTCGTCCCGGGCGAAGGCGAGGAACGTGAGTGCCACCCAGAACTCGCCGTAGGTCAGCGGCGGCTCGCCGCGGGCGGCCCACTGCTTGACCAGCCCGTCGAGCGCGTCGACATGGTCGGCGAAGCGGTCGCCGGACTCGAGCCGGCCGTCTACCACCAGTTTCTCGGTCTCCACCTGCAGGTAGGGCGAGACGTGGAGACCGGTGCGGTAGCCGGCGGCCTGGAGGATGCTGGCCAGGAAGGCCGACGTCGAGCCCTTGCCGGAGGTGCCGCCAACGTGGAGCGTGCGGTAGCGGTCCTGGGGCCGGCCGGCGAAGTCCAGGAAGCGGCGCAGCCGGTCGACCCGGTTGATGGCGCGGGCGCGGATCTCCTCCGACGTCGCGTCCGGGCGCGGCGTGGGAGGCGCCTGGATCATGCCGTTAAGGAAGGCGGACGCCCAGCGGTAGCGCGCAAGAGTTGAGTTCACCGACGCCGTCATGGCGCTCCCATTTCTTCTGTCGGATCGTCCCGGACCTGGGTCGACACTCTATTCTATCGTTGCCCGGTTGGCCCGCGAGGCGGGAACCCCCTGTACCGTGCGCGCGGTGGCACGCGGTAAACTGCCGGCAGGAGCGTGGTCACGCCGGGTCGAACAGCAGGCTCCGTCCCGGAGTACGCCGGACGCCCAGAGCGGGCAGTGCACGCCGGGCACGCTTCGCACACAGCTCACGCGGCGCACGCGGATGGCGTTCCTGAGCGATACGCGCCTGTTCCGGCGGCTGGGACCTCCGCGGTCTGATCGTGATTGGCCGACGGCGGGACACCATCTAAGCGGCACGTGCCGGCCGCGATCGTGGGATGGCCTCGGTACGCGCCGGGCGGCGAGTCGTGATCCCTCCCGGGCCGTTTGCACTCGCGCTTCGAGGGCGGTCCCGCGAGCCTGGAAGCTGGAGCACGGGCCGGTCGTCGGCAGGCTGTCGGACCGGCCACGGATAGTCGGACGAGCCGGACCGCCAGCGTCGGGACGACCGACGTGTCCGACGAGCCAGAGAGGAGGAGTCCGACGTGACCTACGTCATCGCGCAGCCCTGCATCGGCGTCAAGGACGGATCGTGCGTCGAAGTCTGCCCGGTCGACTGCATCCATACCGACGACGCGGCCGAGCTGTACTTCATCGACCCGGACGAGTGCATCGACTGCGGCGTCTGCGCCGAGGTCTGCCCGGTCGAGGCGATCTTCTTCGAGGACGACCTGCCCGAGCAGTGGTCCGAGTTCCTCAAGATCAACCGGGAGTACTTCGAGAAGCGTTGAGCTTGGCGGCCGGTGGGAACCGGCTACCGCAGATTGACTCCCGGAAGGGGAAGTGCGCGGGACGAGCAGACGACGGAGGAGTCTCATGGCACGGGCAAGCGTCGGGCCCGACTGTCCGGCGGGTGAGCAGAGCTGGGGATCGCGGCGGTGAGCGAGGCGCGCTTCCGGATCGACCCGCTGCCTCCCTACCGGCTGGACCTGACGGCCTGGGTGATCCGGCGGCGGCCGGGCAACCCGATCGACCGCTGGGAGGATGGGACCTACCGGAGGGTGCTGCCGCTCGACGGAGCGCCGGTTGAGCTGGTGGTCCGGCAGAGTGGGACGGTCGACGCACCGCGGCTGGACGTGGTCGCCAGGGGTCCGGGCGCGAGCCGGGCGGCGGTGCCGCGGCTGCGGGAGACGGTGGAGCGACTGCTTGGTACGCAGGTCGACCTGAGCGGCTTCGCGCGACTGGCCGAGGCCGACCCGGCGCTGGGCGCGCTGGCGACGCGGCTGCGTGGGGCGCGGCCGACGCGCTACCCGACGGTCTTCGAGGCGCTGACGAACGCCATCGCCTGCCAGCAGATCACCTTGAGCTTTGGGCTGCAGATCCTGGGTCGGCTGGTCGAGGAGTGCGGGTTGCCGCTGGATGACGACGGCGAGGCGCGGCACGCCTTTCCGCGGCCGGAGGACGTGGTCCGGGTGAGCCCGGAGCGGCTGAAGGAGATCGGCTTCAGTCGTCAGAAGGCGCGGGCGCTGCTCGAACTGGCGCGGGGGCTGCTCGACGGGACGGTGGACCTGTCGGGGCTCGATGCGCTTGGCGACGACGAGGCGGTGGCCCGGCTGCGCGAGCTGCGCGGAGTGGGGCGCTGGACCGCAGAGTACGTGCTGCTGCGCGGCCTGGGGCGGCTCAACGTCTTTCCCGGCGACGACGTGGGTGGCCAGAACAACCTGCGTCGCTGGCTGGGGGTCGACGAGCGGCTCGACTATGCCGGAGTACAGCGCCTGCTCGGGGCGTGGCGCGACTACGGCGGACTGCTGTACATGTACCTGCTGATCCACGGTCTGGCCGAGAAGGGCTTCGTCGAGGTCGCCGTGTGAGCGGTGTGACGCGAGTGATGCCACGCCAGATGACGTCTGGGTGACGTTCAGCGATCGTCCAGGTGCGGTGCGACAACGGCCCGCGTCTCGGCGCTGCTCACGACGGGCACGATCTCGATGGTGACGCCGGCTCCACGCCACTGAAGGACCCACTCCTGAAAGAGGCGTAAGTCGTCGCAGTCCATCAGCTGGAAACAGCGGCTGAAGTTGGGCTCGACCCAGCTGTCGACGTAGTGCAGCCCGTCCGGGAACATGCGGTCCTGGTCGCGAACGCGCCGGTAGATCGGCGGCATGTCGTTGTCCGTGAAGTGCTCGATCACCATGCACAGCATTGGACGCTCCTCTCCTTCGCGTGCGGTAACCTCAGAGCGCCGGGCCACCCGGACGGCGGGACAGCTCGACCAGGTGCTCCCAGTCGTGCTCGAGGGCCCGCCGGAGCGCCTTGCGCAGCGTCCGCGGCCCGGCCGGGAGCACCCGCACGGCGGCGCGCTCCTCGGGCGTGGTCGCCCGAACCCGCTCCTCGACCATGGTGATCGTGTGGCGCAGCCCCGCGGCCACGTCGAGTTCGCCGCGCTCCACCGCGCCGGCAACGCGCGAGAAGCCGGGCGCGCTGCCCAGCGCCGCCGACAGGTAGCCACCCGTCGCGGACAGGACGTGGCGCAGGACGTCCCACGAGCTCCGGCCGCCGTCGGCCGGCGCCACGGTGAGTTCCTCCGCGGTGTGGCTGTCGGCCCAGCCGGCGAGCTCGCCGCGCAGCCAGGCGAAGCGGCTCAGCAGCACGTCGACCTCCGCGTCGGAGAGCGGCTCGAGGTCGGGGCCGAAAACCAGGTAGGGCGAGCCCTGGCCGAGCCACGATCCCTCGGTGACGTGCTCGACGACCGAGGTGGTAATCGGCTCGTCCGGGTCGACCGCGTCGCCGTGGCGGCGCAGGAAGCGCAGGTACGCGCGGATCGCGTCCGGCGTGGCCAGGAGCGCCTGCTCGGTGGTGGGGCCGGAGGCGACGCAGCCGAGCAGGTTGAGCACGTGGACCATCGTCTTACGGCGCTGCGGGCCGGACTCCAGGTAGAGGCCATAGCCGGTCATGCGTGGCGCTCCCTCGCTCCCTCGCCGCGATCGCCGCGCCGGGAGAGCCCGTTGCATCCGTCTCGGGGGTGGTTCATAGTGGTTGCCCGCCGTCCGCGCACGTCCCGGCAGTGGAACAGGCATGAGTGAGACGCGACCTCCGTCGATACAGCGGCTCTCGCGAGACGCGTACTACATGGGCATCGCCATCGCGGTCCGTGAGCGGGCGAGCTGCCTTGGCACTCGCGTCGGCGCGGTCCTCGTGCTGGACGACCGTGTCATCTCGACCGGCTACAACGGCACACCGATGAACATGAAGAACTGCGATGAAGGAGGCTGCGAGCGCTGCGCGAATCGGGAGCGCTCCTATCCTTCCGGGGAGGCGTACGACTTCTGCATCTGTGTCCACGCGGAGCAGAACGCGCTGCTCACAGCCGCGAGGTTCGGCATCCCGGTTCAGGGTACGACCCTCTACACCACGAAGCAACCGTGTTTCGGCTGTACCAAGGAGCTGATTCAGGCAGGCATCCAGCGAGTCTACTACCTGCATGACTGGAAGCCGAAGGCAGGCCAGGAGCGCCAATACGAGCTCCTTCAGAACCGGATACCGGAGGGGATTCGGCAATTAGCTCTGGTCGATCCCCGGGTTGAGTGGGCCGAAGGCGGCAGAACCCTGATGCCGCGCGACAGCGACCCGGCGTCGGACGAAGCGGAACCGTGAGCCCATGCGGGATGAGCCGGCCTGGTCACGGTCGCGCCACGGAGCCGGGTGCGTGAGCAGCCAGATCGGACCGACCTGAAGCAGACCTGAAAACGGACGTGCGCGCACGGGCAAAGTGTGGTATCATAACGGTCGATGGCTTCGAAGTTCCGCGTGCATGTGTCGGTGACAACGAGGGTCTGTCTCCGAAACCATCTCGCAGGAGTACCGGCGCCGTTCAGGAATAGTTATCGCGACGCACCCATGGCGGGTGGTCGCACAGTACTAGGAGACCCAACGAGATGAGTTTCGCCGACAAGACCCTGACCTGCAGCGACTGCGGGAGCGAGTTCACCTTTACGGCGGGCGAGCAGCAGTTCTACGCCGAGAAGGGCTTCACCAACGAGCCGCGGCGCTGCCCGACCTGCCGGCAGGCCCGCAAGGCCAGCAGTGGCGGTGGCAGCAGCAGCTATAGCTCCAGCAGCTACGGCTCCAGCAGCAGCTACGCGCCGCGCTCCGAGCGCACCATGTACCCGGCCGTCTGCAGTTCGTGCGGCAAGGACACCATGGTCCCGTTCCAGCCGCGTAACGACAAGCCGGTCTACTGCTCGGACTGCTTCCAGCAGCAGCGGTCGCAGCGCAGCAGCTACTCCAGCCGCTGGTAAACGCGGGGTAATCCCCGCCCACCAGTAGCCAAACTCGACACGATGCACCTCCCGGGCAGCCCTCGACCGGGAGGTTCGTGTCGGCACCGCATCCCTCGAAGGGAGCACCCCATGGACACTCACGTCTCCCGACTCCTCAACCCCGATGAACAGATCGCCGAGGTACGGGCCAGCCTGACTCGCCTGCGGAACGAACCGGACCGCCCCGGGCGCGACCAGGAGCTCCGTGACGCCCAGGCCTACCTCGACCAGCTCCTGACAATGCACGCTCGCGGCGAGCTCGAGCCGCTCGCGTTCAATCCCGCCGGGGCGCTCTGACGGGGCTCCGGCAGGCATCCATGCCCCGGACCGACGTCGACCGTTGACGACCCGCTCGCTGAAACTACCGGAGGTGGGGTAAGCCCTGCGGGGCTCATTCATTACCCCCTGCAACCGGCCGAATGCAGCGGCGCGGGAGTCCGGCATGCCCGGCATCACCGGCCGGGATCCCGGACGCTTCGAATTCCCCGTGGCGCTTGCTCCAGCGCAAAGAACCGAGCGGCTGCTCGCGGCATAGTCGGCACGCGGCCGTCGCCGTGACCGGCCCAAGGGCCGCCGGGAGACGGCAGCGCCGCGCGTCCGCGGTGCTCGGGCACGAACGCCAGGAGCCGCGGAGCTGAGGCGGATCAGACCCGGAAATCGTCCGTGAGAGGAGCGAAGCATGCGGTCGGTCGACGTACTGCGCGAGGAGCACGACGCGGTCCTCGGAGTGCTGGGTTTACTGGAGACGGCGGCCGAGGCCGCGGCACGGGGACGGCCGATGCCGGCGGACGTGTTCAGCGACGTCCAGGAGTTCATCACCGTGTTCGTCGACCAGTGTCACCACCATAAGGAGGAGGGTGCCGTCTTCCCGCGATTGGAGGCGCGGCCGGGAGGTCGAGCGCTGATCGCGCGGCTCGAGCGCGAGCACGCGACCGGTCGCCACCTGGCGGCGAACTACGTGGCGGCGGTGTCCCAGTACGTTCCCGGAGATCAGACGAGCAGTGGCCGGCTGGCCGAGGCGGCACGCGCCTACCGAGCCGCGCTCGCCGCGCATATCGACGCCGAGACGACCGAGCTCTATCCGGCCATGGAGGCCTGGCTGCGCGATGCCGACGGCGCTATGGTGCTGGAGTTCGACCGCATCGAGGTCGAGGAGATCGGCGCCGGGACACACGAGCGGCTCCATGGGATGATCGACAGCCTGCCCGGGCGGATCGAGGCCAGGTCCGTGAGCGCCACCGGAGCCTGAGGCAGTCGCTGGTCTTCCGGCCGTGACCCGACCTAACCGCGCTACGGACCGGGGGCGGCCTTTGACGACGGGTCAGGGACGCGCTGGGGCTGAAGCAAGCCGACGCGACGTCTGGCAGCCATTCGTCGTGGCGTCGGTGGCGCTGGCGTTGACGGCCGGGTTCGGACTGGGTGGTGGGCTCTTCGCCATCCGCTCGGCCGGGGCGAGCGCCGACGTCTGGTGGACGGCAGCCGGACAGGCACACGGGCACGTCCAGCTCTTCGGCTGGGCGGGACTTACGGTGCTCGGGGTCGCGCTCCACTTCCTGCCGCGCCTGCGCGGCGCGAACCTCGCCGGGCCACGTCTCGCCTGGCCGGCGCTGACGCTGCTGCTGACGGGGCTCGTGCTGCGCGCGGTCGCGCAGCCGCTGCTGGCGCTGGTGGGAGAGGCAGCGCGCGGGGCGGTCGGGACGGCGGTGGTCCTGTCCGGGGCGTTCGAGCTCGGCGGTGGATTGCTCGTCGTGGGGATGCTCGCGGCGACACTTCGTCGGCCGGCGCCCGGGCACAAAGGGACGGCGCTGAGACCGGTGCTGCCGCTCTTTGCCGGCGGGTTTGCCGGCCTGTGGCTGGCGCTCGTGGCCAACCTGATCGGCGTGGTGCGCGCGGCCTGGAGTGGGGCGGGGTTGGTGCCGTCGACCTGGGACGGTGCGACGGTCGATCTGGCGCTCTTCGCGTTCCTGGTGCCGATCGCGGCGGCGATGTCGGCGCGCACGTTCCCGCTCTATTTTCAGACTCGTCCGGCTCCGCCTCTGCTGCTCTGGACCGGATGGGCGGCGACGCAGCTGGGCCTCGTGCTGTGGCTGGCCGGCAGCGCCGCCCTCAGGGCATGGGCCCTCGGCTGTGGGGAGATACTGCTGGCGGCGGGCCTGCTCAGCCTGTCACTCGCGGTCGGAATCTTCGGGGCGCGGCGGCCGCTGCCGCGCCGTCCCGTCCGTCTTCGCGTCGATCCGCTGCAGCTGCACGCGCTGAGCGCCTGGGGGTGGGCCGTGCTGGCGGCCCTGCTGCTGGCGCTCTCGGGCGCCGGGAAGCTCGGGGCGGAGGTCACGGCGCCGTCCGTCGACAGCGTGCGGCACGCGCTCGGGGCGGGGTTCGTCACCCTCCTGATCCTGGGCGTGGGAGGCCATCTGCTGCCGGGCTTCTCGCGCCGGCCGCTGGCGAGTCGGCGGCTGACCTGGGCGACGCTCGTGACCGGGAATCTGGCCGCGCTGCTGCGGGTGGTGCCGGTGCTCGCAGACGGGGCCCGGCCAGGCGGGGTGCCGGCGGCGCTGCTGGCGCTCGCCGGGGTGTTCGGGCTGGCGGCGATTGCGCTGTTCGCGCTGAACATCTGGGGGCCGATCGGGCGTCGGAGAGCCGCAGAGCCGTAGCGGAGCGGAAGCCCCGGCGGATACCTGTACGGAAGTACAGTTTTATACCTGTACGTTCATGTAACTGGTGGGGGCCTTTTGACGGGTGACAGGGGCAAGGGCCGATCCTATGATAAGTCATAGAGTTGACGATGAGGTTACCCTCGCTGGCCAATTCGATCTCCTCCCGGCGCGCGGGTCCCGGCATCAGGTCGGACGCCGTGACGGGGTGGGAGAACCGCTCGCAGTGGTGATGCGGGCGCGGCGGGACGCGACTCATCGGCGCGGGGCCACCACTCCGGTTTCGCGTGTGACTCCCTTCCCACACGGCTGGCGGCGCCACCGGCTGTCGGCCACCTCCATCCCGGCAGAAGGGCCTGCTCGTCCCCGCACGGAAACGTGGAGCAGGCCCTGCCCTCGCCCTCCGGCCGGTGCCGCTGAGCGGTTCGTCGTGTCCGGCGTACGGCACACTTATGATAGAGTTTGGTTGAGAAAGCCCCCCGGTCCCGGCCGCCCCAGCGCGGAGAAGCAGCTAGAATAGGCGGCCGGCCGGCGGACGGTGCGCCGTGGAGGAGAGGTCCCGCGATGACGACGACCAGCCTGACCTCGGAGCAGGTGATGCAGGCGCTGGGCCCGGTCAAGGACCCCGAGATCGGGCGGAGCCTGGTCGAACTGGGCATGATCAAGGACGTGGCGATCGACGGCGGCTCCGTGCTGGTGCACGTGGAGTTGACCACACCGGCCTGCCCGCTGCGCGGCAAGATCGAGTCGGACGTGCGGGCGGCCGTCTCACCGCTGCCGGGCGTGGCCGAGGTGGCGGTGAAGTTCTCGTCACGGGTCCGCGCCAGCGGCTCGGGGATGCAGGACCGCACGCCGCTGCCCGGCGTCAAGAACACAATCGCGGTGGCGAGCGGCAAGGGTGGCGTCGGCAAGTCGACGGTGGCGGTCAACCTGGCCATCGCGCTGGCGCAGGACGGGGCGGCCGTGGGGCTGCTGGACGCCGACGTCTACGGGCCGAGCATCCCGATCATGATGGGCACGACCCAGCGCCCGATGATGCGCGACGGCAAGATCGTGCCGCTCGACGCCTACGGCGTGAAGATCATGTCGGTCGGCTTCCTGCTCGACCCCGACAAGGCGCTGATCTGGCGTGGGCCGCTCGTGTCACAGTTGATCACGCAGTTCCTGAACGAGGTGGACTGGGGCGAGCTGGACTACCTGGTGATCGACCTGCCGCCGGGGACCGGCGACGCGCAGCTGACACTGGTGCAGCGCATTCCGCTCTCCGGGGCGGTGATCGTGACGACGCCGCAGGACGTGGCCCTGGCGGACGCCGTGAAGGGGCTGGCGATGTTCAAGGAGGTCAAGACGACCATCCTCGGCATCGTCGAGAACATGAGCTACTTCATCTGTCCGAAGTGTGGGGAACGCTCGGAGATCTTTGGCTACGGGGGCGGCGAGCGAACGGCGATCCAGCACGGCGTGCCGCTGCTGGGACGCATTCCGCTGGAGCCTTCGATCCGACAGGGGGGCGACATCGGCTACCCGATCGTGGTGTCGGATCCTCAGTCGGCATCGTCCGAGGCGTTCCGGGACGCCGCCCGGAAGTCGGCGGCGCGGCTGGCCGTCGAGGCGATCCGCAAACCGCGCCGGTCGAAGATCTCGCTCCGGCCGACCAGCTAGCCGGGCCGGTCTGGCACGACCCTGAGCGACGACGGCCTTCCCGGCTCGGGGAGGCCGCTCCGCGTCCGGCCGTCGTCTGCCGCACGCTTTCCCCTGCGCGAGAATATCGCGACGCCGCCGTGGTGGCACAGGTCTTGTCTATACCGTCGCCCCGGTCCGGCGCGGGCCGGGTAGCGCGAAGAACAGGCGGGAGGTCGCTCCATGCTATGGGGCATCGTCGCGATTCTGGTCATCCTATGGCTGCTGGGTCTCATTGGCGGTGTCGGTGGCAACCTGGTGTGGTTGTTGCTCGTCGTCGCGGCGGTCGTGCTGGTCATCCAGGTGCTCACGGGGCGTCGCGCTCTGTAGACACGGCGTTCATCGCCCACTCGATATTGCCGGGCGGCCACGCGCCGCCCGACGCGTATTTGGGGATCTGGTAGGATCTGCGGGACGCGGCGCCTTTCGGCACGTGATCAGGTCAGCGCCGCCGCATCGCCGAGTCGACATTCCGCCGCCGTGATCGCGTGGCGCCGGCCTCCGCCGGTGTCGCGCTGTAGCCGCGAGCGGCTCCCCGCGGGAGGGTGCCGGTGTCCTGTCCGTCGTGTCGCGCCGCCACGCCAGAGGATGCCCGCTACTGCCCACAATGCGGTCGGCCGCTGCGCTCCGACATCGCGGCTTCGCACCGGGTAGTCGTCACCGGCGTCGGCGCCGTCTCGCCGCTGGCGCTGACCGCCGAGGAGACGTGGCAGGGGCTGCTGGCCGGGCGCTCTGGCGTGCGGCGCATCGAGGGCTTCGACGCGAGCGACCTGCCTGTCCAGATCGCGGGCGAGGTGCGCGGCTTCTCGATCGGCCAGTGGGCCGATCCCAAGACCGCGCGCCAGATGGCCAGGTTCTCGCAGTTCGCGCTGGCCGCCGCCGGCATGGCGCTCGACGACGCGCGGCTGAGCCCCAACGACCGGGATCCGGCGCGGGCGGCGGTCGTGATGGGCACCGGTGCGGGCGGCATGGCGACGATCCTCGAGACGCAGGAAGTCGCCCAGCGGCGCGGCCTGATGCGCATCTCGCCCTTCTTCATGACCACCTTCCCGCACAACCTGCCGGGCTACCACATCGCCCAGACGTTCCGCTTGCTCGGCCCGAGCCTCACCGTGTCGACCGCGTGCGCGACCGGCGCCCAGGCGATCGGCGAGGCGCTGCAGGTGCTGCGGGCGGGCGAAGCTGACGTAGCGGTGGCGGGGGGTACCGAGCACGCGGTCTTCCCGCTGTTCGTGGCCAGCTTCGCGGTGCAGCGCGCGGCCTCCACCCGCAACGACGAGCCGGAGCGCGCCAGCCAGCCGTTCGACGCCAACCGCAGCGGCTTCGTCATCGGTGAGGGGGCCGCGGTGCTGGTGCTGGAGACGCTCGAGCACGCGCGGGCGCGCGGGGCGACGATCTACGCCGAGCTCGCCGGCTACGCCAGCAGCAACGACGGCTACCACCCGATCGCGCCGGACCCCGAGGGGAGCGGCGCAGCCCGGGCCATGATCGGCGCGCTGGCCGACGCCGGGATCGCGCCGGACGAAGTGGACTACGTCAACGCCCATGCCGCGAGCACGCCGCTGGGGGACCGCGCGGAGACGTTGGCGATCAAAAGGGCGCTGGGCGCCCACGCCGCACGGGTGCCGATCAGCTCGGCGAAGTCGATGATGGGGCACCTGATGGGGGCGACCGGTGCTATCGAGGCGATGGCCACCGTGCTCAGCATCCGCGACCAGATCCTCCACCCGACCATCAACTACGAGACGCCGGACCCGGAGTGCGACCTGGACTACGTGCCGAACGTCGCGCGCCCGGCGACGGTGCGCGTGGCGCTGTCGAACTCGTTCGGGCTCGGCGGACAGAACGCCGTGCTGGCCTTCCGGCGCCACGAGGCAGCCGGCGCGTAGCGCCCGCGACGCGCCACTGAGGGGGAGGCCATGCCGCGCCACGCGCCGGTCAACGCGCTCGAGAGTCCGCGCTTTAGCGGCATCCGTACCTTCTCGCGGCTGCCTCACACGCAAGACCTCGACGGCGTGGACGTGGCCGTGTTCGGCATCCCGTTCGACACCGCCACGACCTACCGCACGGGGGCACGCTTCGGGCCGGGCGCCGTGCGCGAGATGTCGGCCATGCTACGCACCTACAACCCCTCGCTCGAGGTGAACATCTACGATCACCTGTCAGTGATCGACTACGGCGACCTGCCCACCGTGCCCGGCTACATCGAGGACACGTACGCCCGGGTGGTGGCGGCCATGTCGCCGGTGCTGGCGGCCGGCGTCGTCCCGGTCGGAATCGGCGGCGACCACTCGGTCACGCTGGCCGAGCTGCGGGCGGTTGCGGCCGCGCGCGGTCCGGTGGGGTTCCTGCAGTTCGACTCGCACGCCGACACCTGGGACGAGTACTTTGGCCGCAAGTACAACCACGGCACGCCCTTCCGCCGGGCCGTCGAGGAGGGGCTGATCGACACCCGGCGGGCGATCCAGGTCGGGATGCGCGGCTCGCTCTACGGGCCGGAGGACCTGGCGCAGTCGCGCGAGCTGGGTTTCGAGCTCCGGACCACCGACGACGTCCGGCGCGACGGCCTGGCGGCGACGTTGGAGGAGATCCGGCGGCGGGTGGGCGGTGGTCCGGTCTTCTTGACCTTCGACGTCGACTTCATCGATCCGAGCTTCGCCCCCGGCACCGGCACGCCGGAGGTCGGCGGCTTCAGCAGCCGCGAGGCGCAGGAGCTAATGCGCGGGCTGGTCGGGATCGACTTTATCGGGATGGACCTGGTGGAGGTCCTGCCGGCGCACGACCCGGCCGGAATCACCGCGTTGATCGGCGCGAACGTCATCTTCGAGTTCCTGAGCGTGCTCGCGCTGGGTCGGCGCGACCGGGCCTGAGGAGAGAGACGGCATGTACAACCCGAACGACATTCTGGCCGGGAGGATCCCCATGCGCGCGGCCCAGGTCCGGCCGCGGGCGCCGTACGGCTTCCCGGTACGGGAGGGGCAGTTCCTGCAGATCACCGACGTCGAGGGCCACCAGGTCGCCGAGATGGTGGCCTTCAGCCAGACCGACGTCGACGAGTACCTGTGCACGTCGACGACGCGGGCCGAGAACAACTCGCTCATGCTGGTCAAGGGGATGACGCTCTACAGCAACCGGCGGACGCCGCTGCTGGTGCTGATCGAGGACACGGTGGGGCGCCACGACCTGCTGTTCCCGGCCTGCGACCGGGAGCGCTACGTGCTGGACTACGGGATCGAGGACCACCCCAACTGTCGCGACAACTTCTTCTCGGTGCTCGAGTCGTACGGCGTGAGCTACGACCGGATGCCCGACCCGGTCAATTGGTTCATGAACGTGGGGCTCAAGGCGCGGGGCGAGTTCGAGGTGCGCGAGCCACTGTCCGAGCGCAACGACTACGTCCTGCTGCGGGCGCTGACGGACCTGATCGTGGCGGTGTCTGCGTGCCCGCAGGACCAGAACGCCTGCAACGCTTTCAACCCCACCGACGTGCTGGTACGGGTATATCAGTAGACATAAGACCACATAAGCGGCTGCACGGACGGGCCGGGCTAACGCGAGGACACGTCGACCTTGCCCGGCGGGGTGAGCAGTTCGAAGCGCTGGTGGTGGGGGATGCCGCGCTCGCGCAGTAGCCGACCGACGTCGATGCGCCGCACGCCGGTGATCGGGTGGGCGTGAGGCGAGACGGCGATGCGCGACGGCAACAGCGGGCCGAACCGGCCCTCGACGATCGCGGTGAGCACGAGGTCGATGTCCGGCACGCCGGGGGTGTCCTCGATGAGCGTGTCGGGCTCGGAGATGCCCGGCTCGGCGTCCAGCCAGACGTAAAGCGGGGGGGCGACCGGCTGCTCAGGCATCCGGAGACTCCAGCGCCTCACGCTCGCGCGCCAGTCGGCTGTTGATCGTGACGTGCGCCAGCACCGTGTCGAGGTCGAAGGGCTTGCCGAGCACGCCGTCGGCCGGCAGGTGCTCGGCGTGCAGGCGCAGGTTCGCGCCCGCCGACATCGCGATGATCGGGATGTCCCGGGTGAAGGGATCGCTCTTGAGCACTCGAATGGCCGACGCGCCGTCGAGGACCGGGAGCATCAGGTCCATCAGGATGACGTCGGGGTGGGTCTCGCGTGCCCGCTCGACCGCGCGCTTGCCGTCACCGGCCAGTACGGTGACGTGACCCTCATCCCGCAGGAGCTCGTCGAGGAGCGCGCGGATGGAGGGGTCGTCGTCAACGATGAGGACCCGGGCCACACTGCCTCCCCGAGCTCGCAGGCGAATCGGGCGCCGATGCCGACCACCAGGCCTCACGGATCGGTGACCCGGACGGGACGCGGCGGGGCCACGCGTGCCGGCGCTCAGCGCTCCGCCCGTGGCATCGTCTGCGCGGTGCCCGCTCCGGA
>Ga0307374_10008987_pt1 | contig 14814 bp, 12 predicted proteins | sample OX3MG_FD_202532 | JGI IMG/M metagenome (GOLD analysis project Ga0307374, IMG submission 202532) | Soil microbial communities from Risofladan, Vaasa, Finland - OX-3 | ecosystem: Environmental > Terrestrial > Soil > Coastal area > Acid sulfate soil | place: Finland: Risofladan, Vaasa | collected... | reverse complement strand
CGGGACGCGCCGTTGCGCCCGGCGACCGCGAGCACGCGCGAGCGCTGGATCGGGCCGAGCCGGCGCGAGAATTCGATGTGCTCCGCATCCGTGAGCGGCGGCTCGTTGCGATAGACCGAGACGCCATAGCGGTCCATCGCCGCGATCACCGCGGCGAGCGTCGCCGAGTCGGGCGGCCGGCGCATGTCCACGCCGGCGATCTCGGCAGCGAAGCTCGAATGAAGCGGCCGGGCGGTGAGCGCCATCCTCCTGCCTCCTGGTCGGGCGGCGTGCTGCCGCAATTCCGCCATGAGAATATCACGATTTCTCCGCGGATGATCGGTAGAGCCGGCGCCGTTGTGGTAGCGCCCCGCATTCCTGCGGGACGATCGGAGACAGGACATCCATGAATCGTAAATTCTCCCTTCTTGCCGCCGCGCTCGCGGTCGGCACGCTCGCGGCGCTGCCGGCGCTCGCCGCCAGCACCACGCCGGCTTCGCCCGCGACAAGCGAGGTGCATCACGTCACCAAGGCCAAGCACCACGCCAAGGTCGCCAAGGCCAAGACCGGCCCCAAGAAGCCCGCCGACAAGACCAAGGGCACGATGAAGAAGTCCGACTAGCGCCCCCTTCGCTGGCGCGTTCCCCCGTGTCCGCCGGACGCGGGGGAACGCGTTGGACAGGGCAAAAGCGCAACCCTATATACCGCGCCATGCGCGGCGCGGCGTTCATCAAGATGCACGGGCTCGGCAACGATTTCGTCGTGCTCGACGTGCGGCAGCACGCGCTGGCGATCGACGGCGCGGCCGCACGCGCCATCGCCGACCGCCACCGCGGCGTCGGCTGCGACCAGCTCGTGCTGATCGAGCCGCCGCATCGCGATGGCACCGCTGCCTTCATGCGCATCCGCAATGCCGATGGCGGCGAGGCCGAAGCGTGCGGCAATGCCGCGCGCTGCGTCGCCGCCCTCCTGATGCGCGAGAGCGGGGTGCGCGCGGTCACGATCGACACCGCGGCAGGCCCGGTCGCGGCGCAGGCCGGCGGCGGCGGCGGCGTCACGGTCGATATGGGGATGCCGCGGCTCGAATGGCGCGACATCCCGCTCGCACGCGCCGCCGATACGCTGCACGTCCCGCTTGCGGCGGGACCGCTTGGCGATCCGGTGTGCACGAGCATGGGCAATCCGCATGCGACCTTCTTCGTCGCCGACGCCGAGGCGGTCGATCTCGCCGCGCTCGGCCCCGGGCTCGAGCACGATCCGCTCTTCCCCGAGCGCGCCAATATCGGCGTGGCGCAGGTGCTGGCACCCGACCGGATCCGGCTGCGCGTGTGGGAGCGCGGCGCCGGCATCACGCCCGCCTGCGGCACCGGCGCCTGCGCGGCGCTGGTGGCGGCGCACCGGCGCGGCCTCACCGGAAGGCGCGCGGCGGTGCGCGCCGATGGCGGCACGCTCGCGATCGAATGGCGCGACGACGGCCATGTGATGATGACCGGGCCGGTGGCGGTGAGCTTCCGCGGCACGCTCGATCCGTCGCTTTTGGGCACGTGATGGCGGTCGAGATCGTCACCTTCGGCTGCCGCCTCAATGCCGTCGAGTCCGAGGCGATCCGCCGCGCCGCCGCGGCTGCCGGCGTCGCCGACGCGGTCATCGTCAACACCTGCGCGGTCACGGCCGAGGCCGAGCGCCAGGCGCGCCAGGCGATCCGCCGCGCCCGCCGCGCCCGGCCCGACGCGACCGTGATCGTCACCGGCTGCGCCGCGCAGATCGCCCCCCACGCCTTTGCCGCGATGCCCGAGGTGGATCGCGTCCTCGGCAACCGCGAAAAGCTCGACGCCGACCGGTACCGCGACGATGCACGCATCGATGTCGGCGACCGCGCGCGACTCAAGGAAAGCGCGACGCCGCTCGTCGATGGTTTCGAGGGTCGCGCCCGCGGGTTCGTCGAGGTGCAGCAGGGCTGCGATCATTCCTGCACCTTCTGCATCATCCCGCTGGGGCGCGGACCGAGCCGGTCGGTGCCGGCGGGCGAGGTCGTGCGCCGCGCCGCGACGCTGGTGGATGCGGGCTATGCGGAGCTCGTTCTGACCGGGGTCGATCTCACCGCCTGGGGCGGCGATCTGCCCGGCCGGCCCGCGTTGGGCCAGCTCTGCCGCCGGCTCCTGGCGCTGGTGCCGGGATTGCGGCGGCTGCGGCTGTCGTCGCTCGACCCGGCCGAGATCGACCCGGCGCTGTGGCGGCTCATGGCGAGCGAGAAGCGGCTGATGCCGCATCTCCATCTCTCGGTCCAGGCGGGCGACGATCTCGTGCTGAAGCGGATGAAGCGGCGGCATTCGCGCGGCGATGTGCTCGACGTGGCGGCACGCGCGCGGCTTCTGCGCCCGGGGATCGCGCTCGGCGCCGACCTCATCGCCGGCTTCCCGACCGAGGACGAGGCGATGTTCGCGCGCACGCTGGCGCTGGTGGACGAGGCGGGGCTCGATTATCTCCACGTGTTTCCGTTCAGCCCGCGCCCCGGCACGCCCGCCGCCCGCATGCCGCAAGTGCCGCGCCCCGTCGTGCAGGCGCGGGCGGCAATGCTGCGCGCGGCGGGTGAGGCGGCGACCGCGCGCGCGCTTGCATCCCGCATCGGCAGCACAGCCGATGTGCTGATCGAAAAGGACGGGTTCGGCCGCAGCGAGCATTATGCGCCGGTGCGCCTTTACGGCACGCCGGGCGAGATCGTGCGCGTGCGCCTCGCCGCCGGCGAGAGCGGGATGCTCGCAGGAGAGCGGACGTGAGCGAGGGCGGCGGCTGGTTCCAGCGGCTCAAGGCCGGGCTGCAGCGCTCGTCGCAGCGCCTGAGCGAAGGCATCGGCGCGATCGTCGGCCGCCGCCGGCTCGACGACGCGACGCTCGACGAATTGGAGGAGCTGCTGATCGGCGCCGATCTCGGCACCACGCTCGCGACCGAGTTCGTCGCGCGGCTCCGGCGCACGCGCTTCAACCAGGAGGTGACGCCCGAGGAGGTGCGCACGGCGCTCGCCGAGGAGGTGGCGAAGTCGTTGTCCCTGGTCGACCGGCCGCTCAAGACCGAAAGCGCGCAAAAGCCGTTCGCGATCCTGGTGGTGGGCGTCAACGGCAGCGGCAAGACCACCACCATCGGCAAGCTCGCCCAATCCTATCGCGACGCCGGCAAGAGCGTGATGATCGCCGCCGGCGACACGTTCCGCGCCGCCGCGGTGGAGCAGCTCAAAATCTGGGGCGAGCGCGCCGGCGTCCCGGTGCTGTCGCGGCCGGCGGGCGCCGATGCGGCAGGCCTCGCCTTCGACGCCTTCGAAGAGGCGCGGCGGCAGGGCTGCGACGTGCTGCTGATCGACACCGCCGGGCGGCTCCACAACAAGGCCGATCTGATGGCCGAGCTGCAGAAGATCGTGCGCGTGATGAAGAAGCTCGACGCCGCGGCACCGCATGCAGTGCTGCTGGTGCTCGACGCCACGGTCGGCCAGAACGCCCACGCCCAGGCCGAGACCTTCCGCGCCATGGTCGGCGTCACCGGCATCGTCATGACCAAGCTCGACGGCACGGCCAAGGGCGGCGTCCTGGTGGCGCTGGCCGAGCGCTACGGCATCCCGGTCCATTTCATCGGCGTCGGCGAGAAAGCCGAAGACCTCCGCCCGTTCCGCGCCGAGGAATTCGCCCGGAGCCTGGTCGGGCTTGAGGCGTGAGCGCGCGGGCTACGCCGCCTTCTGCCGCCGCCGCATCACGCCGAGCATGGCCAAGCTAACGCCGAAGATGGCCAAGCTCGCAGGTTCCGGTACCGCGGTTCCAGCCACGACAACGTCTATGTCGCTGCTCTTGTCCCAACCGTTGGAGAGGGTGAACGGATATCCGTTTGCGGTATCCATGTTGCCACTAGCATCGAACCCATAAAGTGTGTCGTCGCCTGCGATCTGATCCAAACCACCCAAGGCGGCATTGGATGCGCTCAAGACAAGGCGGCATTGGATGCGCTCAAGAAAGGCGTGAGCATCCCTGACTCCGTCTGCCCGGAGACGCCGAAAGCGTACTTTCCTGCGACTTCGTTCAGACCAAGGCCGGTGAAATCGACTTGGTAGATATTACTGAACGCCCCGGAGCTTCCCTAGTAGCTGGCCCCCCCGCTGTAAGTCACGAGGGTGACAGACGTGGAGGTGGCGACGTCACTCACTGTTGAGCTCGCACCAGTGTCCGCGCCCATCCAGAGCTTATATGCACCCGCCGATGGCGCTGTCGTGCTGTTGTCAATGACCCAAACCTGAATCGTGTTGACGATGCTGTTCCCGCCCAGGGTGAAATTCTCGCCAACTGAGTTCGTAAACGGGCTAACCTCGCCTGCCGCCGCCTCGCCCCACGCGACGTTGCTCCGGTTGCCCCCGGCGGCGTTGTTCAAGTTAGTCGTAGGCAAGCCCCGGTCGAAGAGAATCTGGTCTGCTGCGGCTGGCTGTGCGACGACGCCGAAGGCGAGAGTGCTCAGGACGGAAGCAAATCCCAATTTCGCGATACGGCTCCGCGATGCGTGTCTCTGCTCGAAAATTTCGAAACCGAATTTTCTGGCCATTTCACTTCCTCCTTGAGCCGCTCCGGGCTGATTCTTGTTAACGGTGGCTTCATGACGGGTAATGCAACACTCGCATGACAGTTAAAGCAACACTCGTGCCAAAATTGCTGATCCAATGCAAACAACAACTTGCGCGCGAGCCATCTATGCCTATAGGCAAAAGTGTAAATTTTCCTGACACCGAAAAGTTGCACCGCTGCCATGGCAATGGCACCTTGCCCGTGCGGGACGCGGTGGCGATCTTCTTCGTACTAACGTGCGTTAGAATTTAGGGCTTCCCCATGCCGGCGCTCAAGATCACCCGGGTCGGCAATTCGGCGGCGCTCCTGCTGCCCGAGGAGGTGCTGGCGCGGCTTCGCGTCGAGCAAGGCGACACCGCGCACGACATGAAACTCGCCCGCCGCGTCATGCGAAAGCGCCGGAACGTTCTGCGCGAACTCGCCAAATGACCGAGTCGCGGTGGATCGGCGAGGCGACGATCCTCGCCATCCATGACGCGCCGCTGGCCGAGCATGGCGGCCGGCCGGGGCTGCGCGATGCAGGCTTGCTGCGATCGGCCTTGACGCGGCCGATCAACCGCGTGGCCTACACCGCGGCGGACGCCTTCGACCGCGCGGCCTCCTATGCGTTCGGCATGGCGCGCAATCATCCCTTCGTCGACGGCAACAAGCGCACCGCCCATGTCGCGGCCGAGTGGTTCCTGCTCAAACATGGCCTCGAGCTCGCAGCCGGCGATGAGGATGCGGTTCGGTCGATGTTGAGCCTTGCCGACGACACGGTGAGCGAGGTGGAATTCGCGGCGTGGCTGCGCACAAACAACATTCCGTTCGCGGCGGCCTGAAGCAGCGGCCTTACTCCATCGCCCGGTCGAGGACGCGGGCGGGATGCAGCGCCTCGCGGCCGAGCACGTCGCGAATCTGGTGGCGGCAGCTCGTGCCGGGGGCGACGGCGAGATCGCCGGGCGCGGCCTCGCGCAGCTTGGGCAGCACGCCCAATTCGCCGATCTTGAGCGACATGTCGTAATGCTCGGCCTCGTAGCCGAACGCACCGGCCAAGCCGCAGCAGGTCGAATCGAAGCTTTCGACCGCGAGGCCCGGCACCAGCTTCAGCGCGGCGATGCTCGCCGCCGCGGCGTTGAACGCCTTCTGGTGGCAATGGGTGTGGAGCACGGCCTTGGCCGCGACCGGCGCCGCCGCATCACGCCGAAGCTCGACCGGCGCGTCTGCGGCGGGTAAATCCCATGAAACCCAGGCCGGCCAAAGCCGCACCGAAAAGCGCGATGCTGGACGGTTCGGGCACCGTTACGTCAAGCGAATTGACCGTGAGCGACTCCGCGCCAGTATCAGTGCCGGTCAGGCCCTCGCCGATCCAGATTCCCTGCAGCTCTTCGCTGTCCAACGCGGTATAAGTGCTCAACCATCCGGCGATGGTGTTTGTGTGATGCTGGCCGCCCTGCAGATAGCTGCCTGTCGTATTGTCGTACAGATTGAAAAGCGTTGTGCTCGGATCGGCGGCCAAGGTGTTGCCCGAAAGAGCGTTGGATTGAAACTCGATCATGAGGATCTGGTCACTGGCGGCGCCTTGGCCCAGACTGTCGCTGCTGTCAATAAACGGAAGCAAAAAGTATGGCTGGTCCGAGCCGCCTGTCGAATAGTCGACGTTGGCGGAGAGGCCCCCGAGGCCAGCCAGCGTCAGTCCCGTTGGCCAGCCGGGCGTGGACGAGCCGAACTGTAGCTTGCCGTAATCCGTGCTGGCCCCAATATCGATCTTAACGGCACTGTCCGCGCCACAAGTTGCATCAAGCGGCCCCGCAACGTCGGTACCGACAACTCCAAATCCCCCAACCCCTGGATTAGCTTGGCTTGGACACAACGTGATCACGCCCGCTGTCGCCGGTCCGGCAAGACCGAGAGAGCAGAGGAGGAGGACCGACGCAGCAGAACCGCTCAGCGCCTGCCAGTGGAACCGGCGCGATCGTGATTTCGACATGACAACCCCTTCTGCGTTTTTGCGTTTTTGAAAGCCGTTCAAGAAAGTCAATGCAAGGTCAATGCAAGGATTGATGCAACGTTCATACCAACATTTGTGAATGGCTAAGTTTCAACGAGTTGCGGCCGTCGCTTAGGAAATTCAACCGGCGAGTGTAAAGAATTGCGACGATCCAGATTGGACCCTTAAGGGAAAGGTGCGGCGGCCGAGCGGCACCAAAGGCTCACCCCATCGCCCGGTCGAGGACGCGGGCGGGATGCAGCGCCTCGCGGCCGAGCACGTCGCGGATCTGGTGGCGGCAGCTCGTGCCGGGGGCGACGACGAGATCGCCGGGCGCGGCCTCGCGCAGCTTGGGCAGCACGCCCAATTCGCCGATCTTGAGCGACATGTCGTAATGCTCGGCCTCGTAGCCGAACGCACCGGCCATGCCGCAGCAGGTCGAATCGAAGCTTTCGACCGCGAGGCCCGGCACCAGCTTCAGCGCGGCGACGCTCGCCGCCGCGGCGTTGAACGCCTTCTGGTGGCAATGGGTGTGGAGCACGGCCTTGGCCGCGACCGGCGCGAGCGGCAGGGCAAAGCGGCCGGCCTCGGCCTCGGCGGCAACGAATTCGTCGAAGAGCCGCGCGCCCGCGGCGATGGCGGCGGCATCCGGCCCCGGCAGCAGCGCGCCCAGCTCGTCGCGCAAGGTAAAGAGACAGGACGGCTCGAGCCCGACGATCGGAACGCCCGCCGCCGCTGCGGGCGCGAGCGCCGCCACCAGCCGCCGCGCCTCGGCGCGCGCCTCGGCGACCAGGCCGACGCTGAGGAAGGTGCGGCCGCAACAAAGCGGGCGGACGCCGTCATGCGCCGGCCCGCGCACGTCGTAGCCGGCGCGGCACAGCACCCGCTCGGCCGCCCGCGCGTTCCCGGGCTCGAACCAGCGATTGAAGCAATCGGCGAGCAGCACGACCGGACGGCCCGCACCGCCCGGCGCGGGTGGCGGATCGCGATAGGGTGCCTGCCAGCGCGGCAAAGGGCGGCGCGCGGCGAAGCCCAGCAGCCGCTCGCTCGCCGCGGCGAGACCGGGGATCGCGTCGCGCAGATTGAGCAGCGCGCGAAACCGCGCCGCCGCGGTCGCGTAATGCGGCAGATAGGCGACCAGACGCTCGCGCCGGCTGAGCGGATGCGCCGCGCGCCAGTGATGCAGGAATTCGATCTTCATCCGCGCCATGTCGACGCCGACCGGGCATTCGCGCTTGCACCCTTTGCACGAGACGCACAGCGCCATGGTCGCGTGCATCGCGTCCGAGGCGAGCGCGCCGCCGCCGAGCTGGCCCGACAGCGCGAGGCGCAGCGTGTTGGCGCGCCCGCGCGTCAGGTGCTGCTCGTCGAAGGTGGCGCGATAGGAGGGACACATCACGCCGGGATCGGTCTTGCGGCAGGCGCCGTTGTTGTTGCACATCTCGACGGCGCCGGCGAAGCCGCCCCATTCCGACCAGTCGAGCGCCCAGTCCCGCGTCTCGGCCGCATAGCCGGGCGGATAGCGGAACAGCGAACGGTCGTCCATCCGAGGCGGATGCACGATCCGTCCCGGATTGAACAATCCCGAGGGATCGAACGCGTCCTTCACCGCCTCGAAGGCGCGGACGATGCGCGCGCCGAACATCGGCTCGTGGAATTCCGAGCGCACGATGCCGTCGCCGTGCTCGCCCGAATGCGAGCCCTTGTATTCGCGCACGATCGCGAACGCCTCCTCGGCGATGGCGCGCATCTTCTTGACCTCGAGCTCCTGCTTGAGGTTGAGCACGGGCCGGACATGGAGCGTGCCGACCGAGGCATGCGCGTACCACGTGCCGTAGGTGCCGTGCTTGCGGAAAACGGCGTCGAGCCGCGCGGTGTAGTCGGCGAGGTCGTCGAGCGGCACGGCGCAGTCCTCGATGAACGAGACCGGCTTCCCCTCGCCCTTCATCGACATCATGATGTTGAGCCCGTGCTGGCGCACCTCCCATACCGCAGCCTGAAAGGCGTTGTCGGTCGCCTCGATGACCGCATCGGGCAAGCCGAGATCGCCCATCAGCTCGACCAGCCGCGCCAGGCGCCGGCGGTTGTCGGCCGGATCCTCGCCCGCGAACTCGACCAGCAGCAGCGCCTCGGGCGCGCCCCGGACGAAGCGCTCCACCACCGGGCGGAACATGGCGATGTCGCGCGCGAGCTCGATCATGGTGCGATCGACCAGTTCGACCGCGCTCGGGCCCAGCGCCACGATCGCCTTGGTCGCCGCCATCGCGCCGTGGAAGCTCGGGAAGTGACAGATGCCGAGCACGCGGTCGCTCGGGATCGGCTGCAACTGCAATTCGACCGCCGTGAAGAACGCGAGCGTGCCTTCCGAGCCGACGAGAAGATGCGCCATGTTGTGGCCGGCATCATCGATCATGTCGATGTTGTAGCCGCCGACGCGGCGCAACAGCTTGGGAAAGCGCGCCTCGATCTCGGCCGCTTCGCTGCGGTGGAGCGCGCGCATCCGCCGTACCAGGTCGCGATAGCGCTCGGGCCCCGTCGCCGCGTCGAAATTACCGGCGACGGCGCCGAACTGCGCTGCGGTGCCATCGGCCAGGAGCGCGTCGATCGCGCGCACGTTGTGCACCATGTTGCCGTAGCGCAGCGAGCGCGCACCGCAACTGTTGTTGGCGGCCATGCCGCCGATGGTGGCGCGGCTCCCGGTCGAAATGTCGACCGGGAAGAACAGGCCGCGCGGCCGGAGCGCGCGGTTGAGACGGTCGAGCACGACGCCGGGCTCGACCCGGACGGTGCGGCGCGCGACATCGAGCGCGAGCACCGAATTCATGTGCTTGCTGCAATCGACGACGAGCGCGCGGTTGACGGTCTGGCCGCATTGCGAGGTGCCACCGCCGCGCGGCAGCACCGGCACGCCCTCTGCGCGCGCGATCGCGAGCGCCGCCGCCACGTCCGCTTCGTCCTTCGGCACCACCACGCCCAAGGGCTCAACTTGATAGATCGAGGCATCGGTGGCGTAGCGCCCGCGGGTGAAGGCGTCGAACAGGACCTCGCCCTTGAGTGCGGCCTTAAGCCGCGCCGCCAGTCGTGGATCGCCCGCCGCCACTGCCATCATGCCCCTCCTTGCGGCGGCGGATTAGACGGGATCGGACCCGAAAACGCCAGCGCCGCGGCGGCTGTCCGGCGGTGCGGCGAGCCGGGACTTGCGGCGGGACGGAATTTGCCGGCACATTGCCGTCGCTCAAAGCCTAGGAGAATTGCGACATGACCGCCCGCAGCGGCAGGCACTTCCTGCAAGTCCCCGGTCCGACCAATGTGCCGGACCGCATCCAGCGCGCCATCGACAATCCCGTCATCGATCACCGCGGCCCGGAATTCGTGGCGCTGTGCCGGACCGTGATCGCGGGGCTCAAACGCGTGCTGCGCTGCTCGGGTCCGATCCTGATCTATCCGTCCTCGGGCACCGGGGCGTGGGAGGCGGCGATCCTCAACACGCTGTCGCCCGGCGACCGGGTTCTCGCCTTCGAGACCGGGCATTTCGCCAATCTCTGGCACGTGATGGCGAAGCGCCACGGGCTCGAGGTCGATTTCGTGCCGGGCGACTGGCGCCACGGCGTCGATGCGGGCGTGCTCGAGGAGAAGCTCGTCGCCGACACCGGGCATCGGATCAAGGCGGTGATGGTCGTGCACAACGAGACCGCAACCGGCGTGACGAGCCGCGTCGCGACGCTGCGCCAGGCGATCGACCGCGCCCGTCATCCGGCGCTCTTCATGGTGGACGGCATCTCCTCGATCGGCGCCATCGACTACCGCCACGACGAGTGGGGCGTCGACGTGACGGTGCTGGGCTCGCAGAAGGGGCTGATGCTGCCGCCGGGCCTGAGCTTCAATGCGGTCTCGGCCAAGGCGCTCGCCGCGCACAAGACGGCGAAGCTGCCGCGCGGCTATTTCGAATGGCAGCCGATGATCGAGGCGAACGAGAGCGGCCTCTACCCGTACACGCCGCCGACGACGCTGTTCTTCGGCCTCAAGGAATCGATTGCGATGCTCGAGGCGGAAGGCCTCGACAACGTGTTCGCGCGCCACGACCGGCTCGCCGAGGCGACGCGGCGTGCGGTGCGCGCCTGGGGGCTCGACTTCCTCAGCGTCGATCCCAAGGAGCATTCGAGCGCGCTCACCGCGGTGATGGCGCCCGAGGGGCACAATGCCGACGCGATCCGCGCGGCCATTCTCGAGCGCTACGATCTGTCGCTGGGCGCCGGGCTCGGCAAGGTCGCGGGCAAGGTGTTCCGCATCGGCCATCTCGGCTGGTTCAACGACCTCATGCTGATGGGAACGCTGGCCGGGGTCGAGATGGGACTTGGCGCCGCCGGCGTGCCGCACCGCAAGGGCGGGGTCGCCGCGGCGATGGACTATCTCGGCGGCAACCGCGCCGGAGCGCCGTGAGCACCGCCGCCGGCAGCGCCGCGGCGCTGCTGGTCGAGGCGCGGCAGAGCGGCCGGCGCCTTCCCGGCCTCGCCGCCGAACGGCTGCCGGGCGACGACGAAGCCGCCTATGCCGTGCAGGAAGCGGTGATCCGCCGCCTCGGCGTCGCCGTCGCGGGCTGGAAAGTCGGCGCCGCGAACGCCGCGGCCGCGCCCAGCGCGGCGCCGCTCTTCGCCCCGCTGGTACGGCCGAGCCCGGCGGTCTTCGCCGTGACGCCGGAGAACTTCCGCGCCGTCGAGGCGGAGCTGGCACTGTCGCTCGCGCGGGACCTGCCGCCGCGCGCCCGCCCCTATGGCGAGGACGAGGTCTGGGACGCGGTCGCGGCCGCCCATGTCGCGATCGAACTGCTCGATACCCGCTATGAGAGCCGCGACAAGATGTCGCCCGCGGCCCTGCTCGCCGACAACCTGTCGAATGCCGGGTTCTGCCATGGGCCGCCCATCGCCGGCTGGCGCGCGATCGACTTCCTTACGGTCGAGGCGCGGCTCGCCATCGATGGGCACGAGGTGAAGCGCGCGGTCGGCGGCAATCCGGCCGGGCATCCGCGCCGTCTCCTGGCCTGGCTCGCCAACCATGCCGCGAGTCGCGGGAGACCGCTCCGTTCGGGCGACATCGTGACGACCGGAAGCCATACCGGCGTCGCGATCGCGCCGCCGGGAGCGCGCGTGGCGGTCCGGTTCGCGGGGCTGGGCGAGGCCGTCCTCACGCTTGCCGGCCCGGACGAGCGCTGCTAACGATTCGTTAAGCATGTTGCCACGAAAATTAACTTTGGCCGAAACTTAACCCTGTCCCTGCGGTTCGCGCCGCGCCCAGGATGGAGCCCATTTCCCCGCACCAGACCATCGCCATCGTCGACGACCGCCTGACCAATCTCAAGATCCTGGAGCGGCTGGCGCGTTCGCTCGACCACGACATCGAGGTCGCGACCTTCGACCGGGCGGAGGACGCGCTGGCGGCGATCGCGAGCGGCCCGCCCGATCTGCTGGTCACCGATCTCAAGATGCCGGACGTCGACGGGATCACGCTGATCCGCCGCTTCCGAGCGTTGGCGAATTGCGACCAGGTGCCGATCATGGCGCTGACCGCGTCGGAGGATCGCGCGCTGCGGCTCGAGGCGCTCGAAGCCGGCGCCACCGATTTCCTGCAAAGCCCGATCGACCACGACGAGTTCCGCGTCCGCGCGCGCAATCTCCTCACCCTGCGCCGGCAGCAGCTTGCCCTGGCGGCGCGCGCCTCCTCGCTCGAAGAGCGCATCGCGGCCGAGCAGCGCCGCCATCAGGACGCGCTGCGCGAGAGCCACGAGTTGCTGATGCGCGTGATCGACGCGGTCCCGGTGATGGTGAGCGCCACCGACCGCGACGGCCGCTTCGTGTTCGTCAACGAGACCTACGCACGGCGCGCCGGCAAGCCCGCGGCCGCGCTTATCGGCCTGACGCCGGCGCAGGTGCGCGACGATCTGCAGGCGCGCGCCGCGATGGACCGGGATCGGCGCATCGTCGCGCGCAGCGAGGCACCCGGCACGTTCGAGGAAGTGGTGGCCAGCCCCGAGGGCGAGCGCCGCGTCCTCCTTACCACCAAGGCGCTGCTGCAGGACCGGTCCGGCCCGTCAACGCTGGTGGTGACCGTGTCGCTCGACATCACCGACCGCAAGGCGGCCGAGATGGCGCTGCTCGCGGCCAAGGAGGAAGCCGAGCTGGCGAGCCGCAGCAAGACCGAATTCCTCGCCAATATGAGCCACGAGCTGCGCACGCCGCTGAACGCGATCATCGGCTTCTCGCAGGTGATGGCGGACGAGCTGATGGGCCCGCTCGGCAGCCAGCGCTACACCGGCTATGCCCGCGACATCTGCACCAGCGCGCAGCATCTTCTCGGCATCATCAGCGACATCCTCGACGTCTCCAAGCTCGAGGCCGGCAAGGCCGAGCTCGACGAGGAAGAGGGCGAGATCGCCGGCATCGTCGGCGACGTGCTCCAGCTCGTGCGCGAGCGCGCCCACGCCCTCGAAGTCGAGCTCGATGTCGACGTCTCCGCCGAGCTGCCGCCGATCCGCGTCGACGTGCTGAAGCTGAAGCAGGTGCTGCTCAACCTCGTCACCAACGCCATCAAATTCAGCCATGCCGGCGGCCGGGTCGTGCTGCGCGCGCGCCTTGGCCCGGACGGGCTCTTCGTCGCGGTCAGCGATAACGGCATCGGCATGGATGAGGACGAGGTTGCCACCGCGGTCAGCCGCTTCGGCCAGGTCGCGAGCGCCTGGAGCCGCAAGCACCCTGGCACCGGCTTGGGCCTGCCGCTCGCCATCGGCCTCGTCGAGCTCCACGGCGGCAACCTCAATATCGAAAGCCGCAAGGGCGTCGGCACCGTCGTGACCGTCCGCCTGCCGCGCGAGCGCCTCGTCCGGCGCCAGGAAGCGGCCTCCGCCTGACCCCCCTGAGACGACGAACCGATCCAATATCTCGTGGAAGTTTGCGTTCAGCCTAACAACTTATAGATTTTTGTTTAAAATACCGGCAGAATCGGTGTGCGATTCCCGGGCGTCCGGCCACCCCTGAGGACGGCCGGAGACCAGACCGGGAAGCGCGGGGAAAAGGCCGAAAGCAACGTCCAAATGACGCTACGGCAAGAGGCAGCGAGTCCGCCTGCCCCGCCGCTGGGCCGGAGAGAGAGGCTTGCCGCCGCGGGCCTCGCGCTTTGTGCCGTCATCGCCCCGCTCGCGGTAGCGGCGCTCGCCGGGCCCTTGCCGCTGCGCTACGCCGGCACCTTGGCATTGGCGCTGAGCCTGCTCGGGCCGGGGCTCGCCACGATCCTGGTCGGATGGCGCGGGCTTGGCGTGATCGCCCAAGAACTATCCCTGCGGCCCGACGGGGAGCCGCAGCAGGCGCTCATCCGCATCTTCGTTTCCGCCGCGGCGCTGGCCTATATCGGCGGCCTCGCCGCCGCCGGGGTCCCGCTCGACCGGCTGCAGCCGGTGCTGGCGATCGACGTCCTCGGGGCGCTCGCATCGTGGCTCATCCTCCTCGCCGTCATGCTCGGCCCGGCGGCGGCGGCGCGGCGGCGCGCGGCGGCGCTCGCGGGCGACGTGGCGCTGATCTCGGTCTTCCTGCATTACGGCGGGGCGGCGGGTGCGCCCTGGGTCTCGGCCTATCTCTGGGTCAGCCTCGGCTATGGCTGGCGCTATGGCGCGCCGGCGCTGCTCGTCGCGGCGCTGCTCGGCGCGATCGGCTTCGGCGGGGTCGTTCTCGCCACGCCGTTCTGGCGCGACATGCCCGGCGTCTCCTGCGGCATCCTTGTCGCGCTGATCGTGCCGGCGCTGTCGGCGGCCGCCTTTGCGCAGCGCCTGGGTGCGGTCGGCGCCGAGGCCGAAGCGACGCGCACCGCGCGCAGCCGCCTCCTCGCCGTCATGAGCCACGAGTTGCGCACGCCGCTCAACGCGCTCATCGGCATGGGCTCGCTGCTGGCCCGCACCCGCCTCGACAGCGAGCAGCGCGACATGCTCGGCACGATGCAGCTCTCGGCCCGGACCCTGCTCGGGCTCATCAACGATCTGCTCGATCTCTCCAAGCTGGAAGCGGGCAAGCTCGCGCCGAAGACCGAGAGCTTCGTGCTGCGCGAGGTACTGGGGGGCGCGGTGGCGATCCTCCGGCCGCAGGCCGAGGCCAAAGGGCTCGAACTCGCGCTAACCATCGACCCGCGCCTGCCGCATGTCTGCCGCGGCCTGCCGCTGCAGTTCCGCCAGGTGCTGATGAATCTGCTCGCCAACGCGATCAAGTTCACGCCGCGCGGCCATGTCGGCGT
>Ga0307374_10008983_pt1 | contig 14818 bp, 11 predicted proteins | sample OX3MG_FD_202532 | JGI IMG/M metagenome (GOLD analysis project Ga0307374, IMG submission 202532) | Soil microbial communities from Risofladan, Vaasa, Finland - OX-3 | ecosystem: Environmental > Terrestrial > Soil > Coastal area > Acid sulfate soil | place: Finland: Risofladan, Vaasa | collected... | reverse complement strand
GTCAGACGGTGCGCGCAATCCTAGCTGCCAGCGACAGCAGCGCGGCCGCACGCTCGGCCCCTCGCGCGTCACCGCGCGGACGCCGGCCGAGGCTCCTAACATGAGCCCGTGGCGACGGCGCGAGCCGGCGTCCACGCGCGGACGACCGACGGACAAGGAGCAGGCGTTGCCCGGAGCTGCACCGAGCCGTGTGCTGCGCCGGGCGCGTACGGCGGCCGCGTTGCCGGGCCGGGTCGTCGCGGTCGAGGACCGCTGCGCGGCGATCGACGCGCACGTGTCCGCGCGCCTCGACGAGATGCGCGCCGAGCTCGCTCGGCTCCGCGCGCTGCTCGAGGCGGTCGTCGAGACCGAGACCGACGTCGCTGCCCTCGTCGGGCGGCTTCTCGGCGCGATGGGCGAGCGCGTGGAGGCCGTCGAGCGCGAGCTCGGCCTCGCGGCGCGCCCCGCACGTCCGCCCGCGCCGGGAGCGGCAGGAGCGGCAGGAGCGGCAGGAGCGGCAGGAGCCGACCCTGGCGGGCAGGCGGGCACGGGCGGAGAGCCCTGAGCGGGTCGCCGACGGAGCCCGCGCCGCCCGGACCGGTCGTCGTCGACCTCCAGGCCGTCCAGAGCCCCGGGTACCGCGGACGCGGCGTCGGGCGGTACGCGCACGACTGGGCGCTCGCGCTCGAGCGCCTGCGCCCCGACCTCGTCGGACGGTACCTGCTCGACCCGTCGCTGCCTCCGCCGGGCGAGCTCGACGCGATCCTCTCGACCGGCAAGGTGCGCTACGCGGACGCCGCGGACGCGGTCCCTCGCGAGGCGCGCGTGCTCCACAGCCTCTCGCCGGTCGATCCCGAAGTCGCGCTCACCGACCTGTGGCCGGCCGCCGCAGCCGGCCGCGGTCTCGTGCGGAGCGCGACCGCGTACGACTTCATCCCCGCGCTCTCACCGGAGCGCGAGCTCGCGGAGCCGGCCGCGCGGGCGCGCTACCGCGTCCGGCTCGAGCTGCTCCGCTCGGTTCACCAGCTCCACGTCCTCTCGCGCGCCGTCGCGCTCGACGCCCGGAGGCTCCTCGATCCCGGACCGCGGGACGTCGTCGTCGTCGGCGCCGCGCCGCCGACGTGGTGCGTCGCGCCGGCCGACCGTGACACGGCGCGCTCGCGCGCGCTCGAGCGCGTCGCCCGCCTCGACCGCCCGTACGTCCTCTACCCGACCGGCAGCCACCCGCGGAAGAACAACGAGCGCCTCGTCCGGGCGTGGTCGCGGCTCGCCCCGCCCGTGCGAGACGCCTTCCAGCTCGTCCTCGCCGGCGACGTCCCCCGGTCGACCGCGGACCACTACGCGCACCTCGCGCGAGCGGGCGGTATCGAGGCCCAGGTCGTGACGACGGGATTCGTCGACGACGACCTGCTCCTCATGCTCTACCAGGGTGCGGACCTCGTATGCTTCCCCTCCCTCGCAGAGGGGTTCGGCCTCCCGGTCGCCGAGGCGCTCGCGTGCGGCACCCCGGTCGTCGTCTCGGACCTCCCGCCGCTCGACGAGCTCGCCGGGCCCGAGCACCGGTTCGCGCCGACCGATGAGGACTCGATCGCCCGTGCGATCGAGACGCACCTCGTCGGGGGCCCGGCGGCGTCGCCGCGCGGCCCCCACGGAGCGGCGCCCACGTGGAACGACGTGGCGACACGCACCGCGGCGGCCTTCGATTCGCTGTTGAGCCGGACCGCCGCGGCGCGCACGGGACCGCGCGCCACGGCCGGGCCGTCCCGCGCGCGCGGCGAAGGCGCGCGGCGCTCCATCGCGTTCGTCTCGCCGCTGCCGCCCGCGCCGACCGGCGTCGCCGCGTACAGCCTCCGGCTCGTCGAGGAGCTCCACGCGATCGGCGGCGTCGCGCTCGACGTGTTCGTCGACGGCCCGACCACCGGCCAGGAGGCGCCGCCTGGCGTCGCTCGATACCGCGCGCGGTCGCTCCCCACGATCGAGCTCGCGCGCGGGCGGTACGACGCGGTCGTCTACGCGCTCGGCAACAGCCACCACCACCTCGGCGCGCTCGCCGCGATGCGACGACGACGGGGCACCGTGGTGAGTCACGACGTGCGGCTCACGAACCTCTACCGGCACGAGCACGGGGACCCGGGTCTCGAGCCCGGCGGTCTCGCGCGCGCGATCCGGGCGATGTACGGCGGCGCGCTGCCGGACGGGCTCGGACGTGACGGCTCGGTGTCCGACTCCGACCTCGACCGCTACGGCGTGCTCATGAGCCGCGAGGCTGTCGAGCGATCGGACCGGTTCCTCGTGAGCTCGCTCGCGGCCGCGCGGCTCGCGAGCGTCGACGTCGGCACGGCGCTGTCGGAGCGCGTCGGCGTCCTGCCGTTCGCGTTCGAGCAGCCCGGGCACGTCACCGGGTTCGTCGACGAACGTGCCGAGCCGCCCGCAGGCCTTTCCGCGGCCGTCCTCGACTGGTGGGGCGCGGGGCCGGACGCGGTCCCGGCGGACATGACGGTTGTCGCGCACTTCGGCATCGTCGACCCCGCGAAGGACCCGATCACGCTGCTCGAGGCGTTTGTCCTCGCGGCCCCCCGTCTGGCGGGCGCGAAGCTCGCGTTCGTGGGCCCGATCGCCGATTCGATCGCGGTCGAGCTCGCGTCGCGCGCCGCGGCCGCGGGCCTCGCCGCCTCGCTCGTGATCACCGGCCCGCTCGCGCCGGACGCGTACCGCGCCTGGACCCGACGGGCGACGGTCGCTGTGCAGCTGCGCCGGTCGTCGAACGGCGAGGCGTCGGCCGCGGTCGGCGAGTGCCTCGCCTCGGGCGTCCCGACCGTCGTGAGCGACCTCGGGTGGGCACGCGAGCTCCCCGACGCGGCGGTCGTGCGGGTCCCGGCGCGCGTGGACGCCGCCACGCTCGCCCACGTGCTGTCCGAGCTCGCTCGCGACCCGTCGCGGCGGCGATCGCTCGCCGCGGCAGGCCGCGCGGAGGCCGGCGCGAGGAGCTTCGCCCGTACCGCGGCGGCGCTTCTCGACCTCGTGGGCCTAGGGGCTACCGCGTAGCAGCGAGAGGAGACGGCGCGCGGGGCGACGGCAGCGGGCGAGCACGAGGCGCGCGATCTCGTCGGGGCGACCCGCAGCTCTCGCCGGCGGTCCGGCGGCAAACGGATCCGCGGGCGTCGCCAGCCCCGAGCGCGCACCGAGCTCGACTCGAGCCGCGTTGACCAGGCGGTCGCGAGCCGCTCGCTCGCGCACCGCGGCCTGCACCACGTCTCGCAGGTCGACCTCGGTGCCCGTGAGGCCTCGCCATCCGGGCTCGCCCGGGGGGACGCCGGCCGGCCCGCCCGCGTCGACCCGCACGCGCTCGACGGTCATCCCCGGGGCCTCGAGGATCCGGTCGAGGTCGTCGGCGTGCTCCAGCACGACGCCGGTCGTGCGGCTCCACAGCTCGCGCGACGCCCGCCCGCCGACGCCGCCCGGGATCGGGATCGGGCTGGGAAGCCGGATCGTGACCTCCCCGAAGCCGCGCAGCGCGATCCCGAGCGCTGCGAGCGTCACGGCGCGAGTCGCGCGGTCCGCGCCGGACGAGAGCGGCAGGCCGGGCTCGAAGCTCACGACGGCCGCGTCGAAGCGCCGCGCACGCCTCGCGAGCTGGAGCGCGAGCATCGGGCCCGCGAGGGCTCCGTGCGCGTGCGCGGCGCTGCGCGGGTCGGGCGACAGGATCTCGACCTCGTGACCGGCGTCGACGAGCTCGGCAGCGGCGGCTGCGAGCCGCCTCGCGGGCGCGCCGCCGGGGGGCGGCACCGTGCCGACGACGAGCACCCTCACGAGCGCGCACCGCCGACCAGGCCGCCGAGCGAGGCCTCCATCGCGTCGAGCACGGTCTCCCACGTGTAGTGCGCGAGCACGTACTGCCTTCCGCGATCCGCGAGCGCGGAAGCGGCTTTCGGCGCGTCGGCGACGAACGCGAGGCACTCGCCGAGCTCGAGCTCGTCCGCGTAGGTGAGCCCGCCGCCGGAGCGCTCGCAGTGCCACGCGACGACCTCGCCCGCGGCGTCGGCGATCACCGGCGTCCCGGCGAGCCACGCCTCCATGACGGTGCGCGAGAAGCTCTCGTTGCGGCTCGGCTGGAGGAGCGCCTCGGCTGCCGCGAACGCGTGCGGCAGCTCGTCCTCCTCCAGGTACCCGAGGTCGACGACACGGTCCGCCAGACCCTCCGGCACGTCGGCCGAGCCGACACCGCAGGTCACGAGGTCGAACGGGAGGTCGTGCGCGACGACGGCCGCGCCGAACGACGCGAGCAGGCGGCGCCAGCCCTTGCCCTCCTCGCGGCGGCCCGCGTAGAGGACGAACGGCCGACCGAGACCGTGACGCGACCGGAAGCCTGCGGGGTCGTACGACGCGGGGACCGCGACGGCTGCGCCGACCACCGCGTGGCGCGGCGCGAGGCCGGGCGCGACACGGTGCGCGAGCTGGTGCTCGGGCTCGGAGAGGAACCACGCGCCCGCGACGTCCGACAGCGTCGAGGACACGATGTTGAGCCACGCGTACGGCTCGTCGTGCAGGCACGGCATCACGATCGTGCGCTCGGGCGCGACCTGCGCGCCGTAGATCGTGGACCAGAACAGGTACGGCGAGAGCACGATCGCGTCGAGTTCACGCGATCGTCCCATGAGGTGCAGGTAGAGGTCGGGGACCCGGAACCGACCGTTCACCCAGGCCACTTCCTCGCCCGCGTCGAGGGCCTCGCCTCGCTGCACACGCTGCTCGAGCTGCGCGGCGACGAGCCGCGAGCGGGCCGCGACGGTCGCGAAGCGGCGGACCGTGACGCCCCCGTCGACGAACGTGCCCGCCGGGAACTCGTTCGACCAGCTGTAATGGCTCTTCGCACAGGTCGTGAGCAGGTCCACCTCGTGCCCGCGAGCCGCGAGCCCGCGGGCCGCCTCGGCCATCACCGCCTCGGAACCGCCCACTACACCTGGGCCGTAACGAGGTGCTACGAAGGCGAGGTGCACATGGCGATCGTAGGTGATCGACCCTTCGCGCGGCCGTACGGGCACGCGGCGCGGTCGTCAGGCCACTCTGCGTGGTGTGATCACTCCATGATCCGGCTACAACCTGCGGCGTCGCGTGCCGTTGGTCTTGTCGATGTCACTCGGGCGAAAGTGGGCACGGCCGGCGGGCCGCGCGCTCGCGCGCCGCACGGGGTCGCACGTGCGTGAGGACGCGGCGCGACCGAGACCGGCGCGCCCTGCCCGGCACGGCCGGGCGCGGTCGTCCTCGGCCAGATCCCTGCTCGCGACCGTGGCGACCGCGGTCGCGGCGGTCGGGAGCTGCGTGACGCTCGGCGCGGTCACGACTACGCCCGGGGCGCAGGCGTCGGTGCGCGTCCCCGCCTCCCGGACCGGTGCGCACCGCGCCGTCGCGGACGTCACGTGGCCCGCGCCCCAGTGGGTGACGCGCACGGTGACCGGCTCCAGCGTCGGCTACGTCGCGCAGAGCTCGCCGACCGCCGCGACCGTCGGTGGGCGGACGATCGTCGCGGTCGGGGCCGAGAACGGCTACGTCTACCTCACCGACGCGAAGACGGGAGCCGAGCTGCCGGGGTGGCCCCGCCGGATGGCGGCTCCCGCGGGGGCGAGCGTCGCGATCGAGTCGAGCCCCACGATCGCGTGGTTGGACGGACCCGACAAGCCGCCGTCGATCATCGTGGGCTCCGGCTCGACGTGGGTCCCCGACACGGTCGGCGAGGTCGAGGCGTTCCGCCTCGACGGAGCGGTCCGGTGGGTGTTCCGGGTCGGAGCCGCGCCCGGCACCGCGATCGGCGTGATCTCGAGCCCCGCGGTCGGCGATCTCACCGGGAACGGCCAGCAGGACGTCGTGTTCGGATCGTGGGACCACAACCTCTACGCGCTGAGCCCGAACGGCAAGGTCCTTCCGGGCTTCCCCTACAACGCGGCGGACACGATCTGGTCGAGCCCGTCGCTGTACCGCCTGAGCGGGCACGCGGGCGCCGACATCTTCCTCGCGAGCGACGCGTCGGGCCGAGCCGTGTCGAGCTCGCCCGGAGCCCGCCACTGCTACGGGGGCTTCCTCGGCGACTACCGCTACGTGCACCACGCAGTCGTGCGCGAGTGGTACCACTGCGAGAACCAGGTGATCTGGTCGAGCCCAGCGGTCGGGATGATCGGCTCGTCGCACCGGCCGGTCGTCGTCGTCGGCACGGGCTTCTACTACCAGCCGTTCCCGTCCGACACCGACAAGGTGCTCGCGTACTACGCGGACAACGGCGCGCCGGTTCCCGGGTGGCCCGTCTCGACCGCCGGACCGGCGCTCGGCTCGCCCGCGATCGGCGTGATCGACGGTTCCGGCACGCCGTCCGTCGTCGAGACGACGTGGGTGTGCACCACTCCCGAGCGCACGGGCTGCTTCACGGGCTACCAGTCACAGGTCGACGCGTGGTCCGGCAGCGGCACCCTGCTCTGGTCGCGAAAGCTCGTCGGCCCGACGGACCTCGCGTCGCCCGTGCTCGTCCCTCTCCGTGGTGAGTCGACCGACGACGTGCTCGTCGGCTCCCCCGCGGGCCTCTACCCGCTGTCCGGCTCGACCGGCGCGTACCTGTTCGGCACAAACGGCACGTACCGGGCCGCGACCGTGAACGCGGGCTGCGCGGTCTACAACTCCGTCGCGGCGATCGACGTGCCGGGTGTCGGGCCGCGCAGCGGATGGCACGTGTTCGAGGGATGCGGCGGCCCGAGCGCGCTGCACCACCCCGGCGAGCTCGCGAGCTACCGCCTTCCGGTCCAGCCGTCGAGCGCCGCCGCGTGGCCGATGTTCCGGGGCAGCCCGCAGCACGACGGCGTCGCCTTCACGAGCCTTCCGGGCGTCCAGCCCCCGGTTCCCGGCGTCACGACGACGACCTCCGCAACGCCGTAGGGCGCCCGCGACGGGCAGCGCCGGAGACCCGCGCCCGATCGAGGATCCGGCCCCGGCCGCCCGCGACCCGACTTCCATCCCCCGACCGGGTCGGGCAGGATCAGTGAGTGCCCCGCCACTTCGCCCGAGCCGCGCCGCGCCGCCAGGCCGGCCGGCTCGTCCGGCGAGCCGCGCTCCTCGCAGCCCTCGCCGCCGCGATCCTCCCGGCGGCCCCGGCCGCGCTCGCCCAGCCCGCGGCCACCTCCTTCCCCGCGCCCACGTGGTCCGACACGCTCGGCCAGATCGCGATCAGCTCGCCGACCGTCGCGACCGTCGAGGGCGTCCAGGCCGTCGTGTTCGGGTCCGAGAGCGGGTACTTGTACGTGATCAACGCCCTGACCGGCGCGAACCTCCCGGGCTGGCCGGAACCCGTCGAGCTCGCGCCGGGCACTCCGTCCGCGATCGAGTCGAGCCCGACCGTCGCGTACCTCGACGGCCCGACGAAGCCGCCGACGATCGTCGTCGGCGCCGGCTCCACGTACGTGAAGAACCAGCAGGGCGGGCTCGTCGCGTTCAACGAGAACGGCACGATCCGCTTCGTCTTCCACACCCACGACATCTACAACGAGTGGACGAACGCGCCCCGCCCCGACGGTTACGCCGAGGCCGTGTTCTCGACCCCTGCGATCGGCGACGTCACGGGCAACGGCCAGCAGGACATCGTCTTCGGCTCGTGGGACCACGAGCTCTACGCGCTCACGCCGTCCGGCTCGCTCGTGCCGGGCTTCCCCTTCCAGACCGAGGACACGATCTGGTCCTCCCCGGCGCTCATGCACGTGCGCGGCGCGCCGCGCACCGAGGACATCTTCATCGGCGGCGACGCGACCGGACGGCTCGGCTGCTACGGCGGCTTCGTGTACGACTTCACCTACCGCCACCGCCGGCCGACGATCGTGTGGCAGCACTGCGAGCCGCAGACGATCTGGTCGAGCCCCGCTATCGGCGTGATCAACGGCACGGGTCGCCCGGCGGTGGTCGTCGGTACCGGGTTCGGCTGGCCCCCGCCGTACAAGTCGGGGTCGGACAAGATCTTCGCCTTCTACGCCGACAACGGCGCCCGCGTCCCCGGCTGGCCCGTGCCGACCGCCGGTCCCGTGTTCGGCTCGCCCGCGATCGGGACGCTCGCGGGCAGCACGACGCCGGCAGTCGTCGACACCTCGTGGTGCGTCGCGTGCACGAAGTCCGCGTCCATCGGGACCTCGAACGTCTCGGCGTGGACCGGTTCCGGCCAGCTCATATGGACCCAGACCCTGAACGGCCCGAACGACTTCGCCTCGCCCGTCATCGCGAACCTCACCGGGACCGGTGGCAACGACGTCGTCGTCGGGTCCGCGGGCGGTCTCTACCCGATCGACGGCGCAACCGGCGCGTTCCTCTTCGGCACCTCGACGCGGGTCCCCGTCAACACGTGCTCGTCGCAGAACTCCGTCGCGATCGCGGACGTCGCCGGGAGCGGCCCGGGGTCGGGGTGGCACATGTTCGAGGCGTGCGGAGGACCCCACCAGGTCACGCCCATCGGCCATCTCTACGACTACCCGCTGCCGGCGCCGCCGTCCACGTCGCCGCCGTGGCCGATGTGGCGCGACGGGACGGACCACAGCGGTGTCGCAGTCTCGACGCTCCCGGCATCCTTCCGCGGGAGCGGCAGCTAGCTCACTGCGCCGACGTGCGGCTCTTCAGCGTCGAGTGGTCGATCACCCGGTCGATGAAGCCGTACTCGAGGGCCTCGTCCGCGGTGAACCAGCGGTCGCGGTCCGAGTCCGCCTCGATGCGCTCGAGCGGCTGGCCCGTGTGGAACGCGATGCGTTCGGCCATCATCCGCTTGAGGTAGATGATCTGCTCGGCCTGGATCGCGATGTCCGCCGCCTGGCCCTGCATCTGGCCCGAGGGCTGGTGCATCAAGATCCGCGAGTGCGGGAGCGCGTAGCGCTTCCCGGGCTGGCCGGCACACAGGAGGAACTGCCCCATCGACGCCGCGAGGCCGAGGCAGATCGTCGAGACGTCGCACCGCACGTACTGCATCGTGTCGTAGATCGCGAGGCCGTCGGTGACCGACCCGCCGGGCGAGTTGATGTAGAGGTTGATGTCACGGTCCGGGTCCTCGGCCTCGAGGAGCAGGAGCTGCGCGCAGACCATGTTCGCCGAGGTCTGGTCGACCTGGGTGCCGAGGAAGATGATCCGCTCCTTCAGCAGCCGCTGGTAGATGTCGCCGGACGGGTCGCCCGAGGGCGATAGCGCCGAGACGGGTGAGACGTCCGAGGTGGAGCGCGTCGCAGTCATGGCGAAAGGCTACCCGCCTCCGGGCGCGATCCCGCGCGACGACGCGGATAGTGTCGCCCCAGGCCAGCGCGCGCGGGCGTGGCGAAATCGGCAGACGCGCCGGGTTTAGGTCCCGGTCCCTTCGGGGGTGGAGGTTCGACTCCTCTCGCCCGCACGTACCGCCCGAGCCGGGGGCAGTGGGAGCGCGCGACCGAGCGCGCGACCGTCACGCAGCCGTTGGCGAGCGTCGGAGGACGCGGCGAAGCACTCGACGTCCTCGGCCCGTCCGCGGTCGCGGCGGCGGTCGACCGCCGCCGCGCTCCGCGCCCGTCGGCGTGTTCGCGAGCGCACGGAAATATACCCCATAGGGTATATTCGCGAGTACCGTCGGACGTCGGCGGGAATCGACCGCCTGCCGGCTCCAGCGCCCGGCCGGCGAAGGAGCGCCAATGTACCGAGACATCGAAGCTGCCGAGCTCGCGTCCCGGCTCGGGACCTCGAGCGATCCCTTCCTCGTGGACGTGCGCGAGCCCGTCGAGTTCGCCGCCTGGTCGATCCCGTCCGCGGTCAACATCCCGCTCGGCCAGCTCGCCGCCCGCATGTCGGAGATCCCCGACGACCGGGAGGTCGTGAGCGTGTGCGCGTCGGGGAGCCGGTCGGCGACCGCCGCGGAGCTCCTCAGTCACACGGGCCGGCGCGTGGCGAACCTTGCGGGCGGGATGATCGCCTGGGCCATGGCGTACGACGCCGTGACGCTCGAGATCGGAGGTGCCCGGATCGTGCAGGTGCGGCGTCGTGGGAAGGGGTGCCTCTCCTACCTCGTCGGCGCGGGCGACCAGGCGTTCGTCGTGGACCCGTCGCTCGACACCGACGTCTACCTCCGCCAGGCCGACGAGCACGGCTGGACGATCGCTCGCGTCTTCGACACCCACCTGCACGCGGACCACCTGAGCGGGGCGCGCGCGCTCGCGGAGGCGACCGGCGCGTCGCTGCACCTCAACCCCGCGGACACGTTCGACTTCCCGTACGAGCCCCTCGGCGACGGGGACGGCTTCGAGCTCCCGGGATCCGTGAGCTTCCGGGTCAGCGTGATGAGCACGCCCGGGCACACGCGGGGATCGACCGTCTACGTGGTGGCCGGCCGGGCGGTCCTGTCGGGAGACACCCTGTTCGTCGAGAGCGTCGGCCGCCCCGACCTCGCCGACCAAGCCGAGGCCTTCGCCCACGACCTCTACCGGTCGCTGCACGACAAGGTGCTCGCCCTTTCCGACGACACGCTCGTACTCCCCGGCCACTACGGCGACGCAGTCGTCGTGCGCCCGGACCAGCCGGTCGGCGCGTCGCTCGGCGAGCTCCGGGAGACGCTCGCGCCGCTCTCCTACGACGAGGAGTCGTTCGTGTCGTGGGCCGCCGCTCGCTCGGTCCCGCGTCCTCCCAACTACGGCGAGATCGTAGCGGCGAACATGGGGCGCGCCGCGGCCCCGCTGGCCGCGCTGCGCCGACTGGAGCTCGGCCCGAACCGCTGCGCGGTCTCGGCGTAGGGCGCGCCGCAGGTTCGAGCGCGCCGACCGCGGTCGCGCGGGCTCACGGCCACGGCCACGGCCACGGCCACGGCCGATAGCGTCGCTCGTATGGGCCTCTACCGCGAGCAGGTCCTGCCCCGCCTGGTCGACCGTGCGTGCGGGACCGGCGACCTGCGGCGCTGGCGCACGGAGGTCACCGCAGGCCTCGCCGGCACGGTCGTCGAGATCGGTTTCGGCTCGGGCCTGAACGTCGAGCACTACCCGGCCGAGGTGGAGATCGTCTTCGCGGTTGAGCCGTCGGCGGTCGCGCGGCGCCTCGCCGCCGCTCGGGTCGCGACGGGTCGGATTCGCGTCGAGCACGTCGGACTCGACGGCGAGGCGATCCCTCTCGACGACGCGAGCTGCGACGGCGCGCTTTCGACCTTCACGCTGTGCACGCTCCGCGATCCTGCGAGGGCGCTGGGCGAGCTGCGACGGGTGCTCCGGCCCGCGGGTCGGCTCCATCTGCTCGAGCACGGACTATCGCCGGACCCCTCGGTGGCCCGTTGGCAGCACCGGATCGACCCGTGGCAACGCCGGTTCGCGGACGGCTGCCACCTCACGCGGGATGCGGCGTCGCTCGTGCGGGATGCGGGGTTCGTCGTGGAGCGCTTGGAGCAACGGTACGCAAACGGCCCGAGGCCGTGGACCTGGTTCACGCTCGCAGTCGCCGTGAACCCGCGGGACGCGCCGAGCTGAGCGACGCGGCGGGTGGCGCCCAAGCACTCGCCGGGGCCCCGGCGAGGCGCGCGGCTGCGCGCGCCGCCCAGGGCCGCGCACCCAGGGGATCGCGGGCGCGTTGTGCAAGTGTGTGGGCGTGAGCCTGCTCGAGCTGACCGGGCTCACCCGCCGCTTCGGATCCGTCGTTGCGCTCGACGGGCTGTCGTTCTCCGTGCCGGCGGGCGAGGTCGTCGGGTTCCTCGGCCCGAACGGCGCCGGCAAGACGACGACGATGCGGGCGATATTCGACCTCGTCGACCTCGACTCGGGCACCGTCGCGTGGGACGGGCACCCCATCACGGCGGCCGACCGTCGTCGATTCGGCTACATGCCCGAGGAGCGCGGCCTCTACCCTTCGATGCTCGTGGGCGAACAGCTCGAGTACCTGGGCAAGCTCCACGGAATGGGCGCCGCGTCGGCAGCCGCCGCTGCCGCGCAGTGGCTCGAGCGCCTCGGAGTCGGCGAACGCGCGACCAGCCGCGTCGACGCGCTGTCGCACGGGAACCAGCAGCGCGTGCAGCTCGCCGCGGCGCTCGTCCACTCGCCGGAGGTTCTCGTGCTCGACGAGCCGCTCGCCGGGCTCGACCCGACCGCGATCGACGCGATCGGCCAGGTGCTCGTCGATCAGGCCGCAGCGGGCTGTTGCGTCCTTCTCTCGAGCCACCAGCTCGACCTCGTCGAGGACCTCTGCGAGGCGGTCACGATCATCGACCACGGCCGGCTCGTCGCCTCCGGGCGCGTCGACGACCTCGCCGCGAGCGGTCGACGCCGGCTCGTCGTGCGCGTCGAGGGGGACCGCACGGCCGCGTGGGCGAGCGGCCGACCGGGCGTCTCGGTCTCCGAGGTGTCGGGCGGCGCGGCGCGGCTCGTCCTCGACGACGGCGTCGACAGCCAGGACCTGCTGCGGGCGGCGATGGCCGCGGGGAGCGTCACGGAGTTCGCCTTCGGGCGCCGCCGCCTGTCCGAGGTCTTCCGGGAGGCGCTCGCGTGACGCACGCGCTCGTGCTTCTCGGCGTCGTGGCGCTCGCCGCGTTGCGGATCTGGTTCCGCCGGCGCAGCCGGGGCGCTCGCGGCCGGGGTGCGCCGTGGCGTCGGAGCGGATCGTCGGGCCAGAGCGGCGCTCGGTTCCGGCCGGCGGGACCGCGCGACGTATTCGAGCGGGCGATCGGCGACGTGGGTCTCGTCGCCGCTCGCGAGATCCGGGAGCGGACGCGCGGCCGCACGTTCCGCTTCGGCACCGTGCTCATCCTCGCGGCAGTCGCCGCCGCGATCGTGATCCCGGTCGTCCGCTCGACGAAGCCCGGCGCCGAACGGATCGGCGTCGTCGGCACCCTGCCGGCGTCGCTCCGCAGCGCCGTCGTGGCGGCCGGCGCGTCGGTACACACGCGGGTGACGCTCGCACCCGAGCCGGATCTCACCGCCGCGAAGCGCGACCTGCGAGCCGGCGCGATCGCGCTCGTGATCGTCGACGCACGCACGATCGTCACGGCGAAGGCCGTGACGTCGTCCGACACGTCGGCGGGCGCGGCGCTCGAGCGGACGATCGCAAACGCCGTGAGCCTGCACCTCGCGTTCGAGGCCGCGGGGATCACGGCGGCGCAGGCTGCCGCGCTCGCGCGCTCCACGCCCGCGCGCGTGACGAGCCTCGCACCCGCCCCGACCCACAGCGCCGCCCGGCCGACGTCGCTCTACGGCCTCATCCTGCTGTTCATCCTTCTCCAGCAGTACGGGACGTGGACGCTGATGGGCGTGCTCGAGGAGAAGGCGAGCCGGGTCGTCGAGGTCCTGCTCGCGACCGTGCGCCCGGTCCAGCTGCTCGCGGGCAAGGTGCTCGGGATCGGCATCGTCGCGCTCGCCCAGGCGGGCCTCGTCGTCGCCTTCGCGCTCGTGCTCGCGAAGGCCGTCGGCTCGGACCTGCTCACCGGCGCGGCGCCGGTCGAGCTGCTGAGCGAGCTCCTCTGGCTGCTGCTCGGCTACGCGTTCTACTGCTGGGTGTACGCGGCCACGGGCTCGATGGCCGAGCGGCAGGACCAGCTCCAGAGCCTGACCTTCCCCTTGAGCATCCCGATCATCCTCGGCTACGTCACGGCGCTGGTGGCCGCGAGCAGCGGGAACGCGTCGACGTTCTTCAAGGTGCTCGCCTACCTCCCGCCGACCGCACCGTTCGCGATGCCCGTGCTCGTCGGCCTGGGTGGTGTGACGTGGTGGGAGTTCGTCGCGTCCGTGCTCCTCAGCGTTGCCGCGACGGTCGCGATGGCGAGGCTCGCGGCCGGCGTCTACCGGCGCGCGATCCTGCGCACGGGCCGGCGCGTCGCGCTGCGCGAGGTCTTCTCGAAGGCGCGCACCTAGCGGCGCTCCTCGCCCGGCCGGCGGGATCCCTCGGCGAACGGCGCCCGCAGGCTACGCGGTGGCGAGTGGGAGGAGCCGCCGCGCCGCCTCGTAGAGGTCGGGCGGAAGCGGCCCCTTCTCGGCGATCGCGACGTTCGCCGCCAGGTGCGCGACGCTCGAGGTGCCGACGATCGTGCTCGACAGCGCGCGATGGCTGAGCGTGAAGCGGAGGACGAACTCGAGCGGGCCCATGTCGCCGAGGAGCTCCTCCACCCCGGAGGACTCCCACCGGCTCCGGCCCTCGCCCGCGGCGAGGCCGATCGGCTCCGCACACCACGCCTTGTCCTGCGAGGGGGCACCGCGCGCCGCCCCACCCCGCACGAGCGTCCCCGCTCCGGCGTCACGCGCCGCGGTCACGAGATCCTCGTGCTCGCGCTGGAGCGCCGAGTAGGGGATCTGGAACACGTCGAACACGCCCATCGCGATGTGCTCCGGGAGGTTCGGCAACGTCCCGGACATGCCGATGAAGCGGACCTTGCCCTCGTCGCGGAGCGCGTCGAGCACCTCGAGCGTCGAGTCCGCGTCCATCCGCGCTCGGCTCGGGGACATGTGCACCTGGAGTATGTCGAGCCGGTCCGTCGCGAGACGGCGCAAGCTCTGCTCGGTCCCGGCGCGGATGTTCGCCGCGGACCAGTCGTGCGGGAACGGCCGCGCCGCCCCGTCGGGTGGGTCGGAGAGCACGCAGCCGCACTTCGACGCGAGCACGTACTCGTCACGGCGCGCGGCGAGGAACCGGCCGATCAGCTCCTCGCTCCTCCCGTAGTCGATCGACGTGTCGACGAGGTTGATCCCGCGGTCGAGGACGGCGTTCAGCAGCCGCCCGGCCCCGTCGTCCGCGACGGCCGGCCCGTCCGGCGCGCCCCGCAGCTCCATCGCGCCGTAGCCGAGGACCGTGACCTCGAGCCCCGTGCGACCGAGCGGTCGCGTCGCGATGCTCATGGCCGCAGTCTTCT
>Ga0307374_10008982_pt1 | contig 14819 bp, 11 predicted proteins | sample OX3MG_FD_202532 | JGI IMG/M metagenome (GOLD analysis project Ga0307374, IMG submission 202532) | Soil microbial communities from Risofladan, Vaasa, Finland - OX-3 | ecosystem: Environmental > Terrestrial > Soil > Coastal area > Acid sulfate soil | place: Finland: Risofladan, Vaasa | collected... | reverse complement strand
TCAGTGACATGCTCTCTAAAAAACGCAGCCGTTCTATAGCCAGACCCCGACAGATTGCCATGAGTCTAGCTAAAGGCCTAACAACCCACAGCTTGCCTGAAATTGGTGATGCGTTTGGCGGTCGCGACCATACAACGGTTCTACATGCCTGCCGCAAAGTACAGGAATTACGGGGTATAGACCCCAGATTTGACGATGATTATCAGACCTTGATTAGAACGCTATCTGGTTGAAAATCTGTGTATAAACTGTGATCTAACATCTAAGCTCAAGTTACCCACATTTCACCAACAGCCTATTTATACACAACCAGACCACTGCTCAACACCTTTACAATACTATAACATATTGAAATATATTATAAAAATAGAGTTATGAACTCCATTGCATCATTTAATTACTATTACTAAATATTTAAAACTATGTATATTCAAGATTAATGATATAGGTGGATAAATGAAATTCGAAACTCTTAGGGACACCCTCCTCTCACCTGTCCAGGCAGTAGTTGGCGTCGTTGAACGAAGGCAAACCATGCCGATACTCGCTAACCTATTGCTTTCAGTAGGTGATGCCGGGTTGGCAGTTACTGCTACAGATATGGAAGTCGAGCTGGTGGCAGATACCAATGTGGAAGTACAGGAGAAAGGTGAAATAACTGTTCCAGCGCGCAAGCTACTGGATATCTGTAGAGCGTTACCGGAGGGTGCGAAACTTACTGTTTATCTGGACAAGGGAAAGCTCTCTTTGCGTTCAGGGCGCAGCCGCTTTAGTTTATCCACCCTACCTGCCGCTGATTTCCCATCTGTTGATGATATCCGTGGACAGCGTAGTTTTGCTATCAGTCAAAAACAGTTGCGTGATCTCATCGCTAGAACAGCGTTTTCAATGGCCCAACAGGATGTCCGCTATTATTTAAATGGAATATTGTTGGAGACTGGCGAAAACCGCTTGCGCGCTGTGGCTACAGACGGACACCGATTAGCACTATGTGATCTACAAACGACCGTGGCGGAAGGCCCATTGCAGCAGGTAATTGTGCCCCGTAAAGGCATACTCGAGTTACAAAGATTATTGGCAGAGAACGATACCCAAGCCAAAATTGAATTAGGCACTAATCATCTGCGCGTAACGTTGCCAGGCCTCAGATTTACTTCAAAGCTCATAGATGGAAGATTTCCTGAGTATGAACGTGTGGTCCCAAAAGGTGGTGATAAGGTCTTTATAGCCAACCGACAGCATCTGCGAGAGACCTTGGGCCGGGCTGCGATACTTTCAAATGAGAAATATAGGGGTGTGAGGTTGCAGTTATCACCGAAGCATCTGAAAGTCATGGCACATAACCCGGAACAGGAAGAGGCTGAAGACGAGTTAGAGGTCCAGTATCAGGGTAACGAACTGGAAATCGGTTTTAACGTGACCTACCTTCTCGATGCCTTAGCAGCACTTGAGAGTGAGCAGGTACATGTCACCCTGACCGATGCAAACAGCAGTTGTCTAATCCGTTCCCCAGAAAACGAGGGGTGTCGTTATGTAGTTATGCCCATGCGACTCTGACTAACGGTCATTATGGGGCTATCGAACATATCACTGCGGAATTTTCGCTGTTTTACCTCTGCCGACCTCGAATTTGCCCCCACACTGAATCTGCTCTATGGAGAAAATGCTTCAGGTAAAACCAGCCTGATTGAAAGCATTTTTCTCTTGGGCCGGGGGCGTTCCTTCAAGACGGCGAACCTCGGGTCAGCTGTGTATGCAGGCGCACAGGGATTTCAGATTAGCGGACAAATCACTGGTTTTTCCACACCAATGCGCATTGGGCTGGTTCGAGATGGCAGTCAATTGCAGGCAATTATTGGTGGAAAGGTACTGGCAACTTTAGCTCAATTGTCTGAAAACCTACCTGTTCAACTCATTGACAGCCAAGCGCACCAACTTATCCGGGGTGGGCCACGTTGCCGTCGTCAATTTTTAGACTGGGGCGTGTTTCACGTGGAACCCGTCTTTTTTCCTGCCTGGCGGCGATACCAACGAGCGTTGCGACAGCGCAATACATTATTAAGAAATGGTAAGTCCCAACGAGAAGTCGCGAGCTGGGATGGAGAGTTGGTTTCTCAGGGAGAGACTTTGGATCGTTTACGACAGCAATATTTGGTGAATCTGCTACCAACCGCAAAGTCCTGGGCAGGCCAAGCATTAGGTGGACTCGACATCAGTTTTGAATACCGTCCCGGGTGGCCAGAAAGCCAGAATTTATTGGAGGCCCTGCGAAACGCTTTCGACAGGGATCAAAGTTCTGGCACGACCCAGTTTGGGCCACACAGGGCGGAAATGCTGATAAAAGTAGATGGCAAAGCTGCACAGGAACGGGTTTCCAGTGGTCAAGAAAAGGTATTGGCTGGGTCGTTGTTGTTAGCTCAAGCGGCGGTTTACCGCATACTAACAGGTCGTCCTTGTACCTTACTGTTGGATGATTTGGCTTCTGAACTTGATGCTTATCATTTGGCTCGGTTATTAGAACGTATCGATGAAACCCATGCCCAGACGTATATCACTGCGATTGAAGCATCGCCATTGATAATGGAACGGGTAGCAAAACTGTTCCACGTGAAACAAGGGAAAATAGACTCAATGGTATAATGTCTAGTGCTTCTGGAACGCCCCACCATGCCTGAGAATAAACGCTACGATTCCAGTAATATCAAGGTCTTAAAGGGCCTCGATGCAGTCCGTAAGCGTCCTGGTATGTACATCGGAGATACCGACGACGGTACCGGGCTCCACCATATGGTTTTCGAAGTGGTGGATAACTCGATCGATGAGGCTCTCGCCGGCTACTGCACGGAAATTTCCGTTACAATTCATGAAGATGAGTCAGTTACGGTCATAGATAATGGCCGCGGTATCCCTGTAGATTTACATAAGGAAGAGGGACGCTCTGCAGCCGAGGTCATTATGACGGTGCTGCATGCTGGAGGTAAGTTCGATGATAACTCCTACAAAGTGGCTGGAGGGCTGCATGGAGTTGGAGTATCAGTGGTAAACGCTCTTTCAGAGCACTTACACCTGCTCATCAAACGGGATGGGAAATTACACGAGCAAGAATACCGTTACGGTGATCCTGTCTATCCACTCAAGGTAGTCGGCGAAGCCCAAGGCAACGGCACAGAGATCCGATTCAAACCCAGCTCCAAGACTTTTACCCACATACAGTTCAATTATGAAACCCTGGTGAGGCGTCTGCAGGAGCTGTCATTTCTGAATTCTGGCGTGCACATTCTGCTCAATGACCAGCGCACTGATAAGCATGATGTCTTTCAGTACCAGGGGGGTATCAAGGCCTTCGTGCAGCATTTAAATCGGAATAAAACTGCGCTGCACTCAACTGTGTTCTATTTTCTCACAGAGCGCGAACGCACCACTGTCGAGATTGCGTTGCAATGGAATGATTCTTATCAGGAAACAGTGTATTGCTTTACCAACAACATCCCGCAGCGGGATGGGGGCATGCACCTGGCTGGTTTCCGAGCTGCGCTCACGCGCACGGTAAATAATTACATCGAGAAAGAAGCGCGCCTGAAAAAGGAAAAGATCCCCTTGACGGGCGACGATGCACGTGAAGGTCTGACCGCCATTGTCTCAGTGAAGCTACCAGACCCGAAGTTTTCTTCGCAGACGAAAGACAAGCTGGTGTCATCGGAAGTGAAAGGGGCGGTGGAATCATTGATGGCAGAAAAATTTGAAGAATTTCTGCTAGAAAAACCTGCGGAAGCCAAGATAATTATCGGCAAGGTCATAGATGCGGCGCGTGCGCGCGAGGCAGCACGTAAGGCCCGCGAAATGACGCGCCGTAAAGGTGCATTGGATGTGGCCGGTTTGCCTGGAAAACTGGCAGACTGCCAGGAGCGCGATCCGGCGCTTTCTGAATTATTTCTGGTGGAGGGCGATTCGGCCGGCGGATCCGCCAAACAAGGCCGTGATCGCAAATATCAGGCGATCCTGCCACTCAAAGGTAAGATTCTGAATGTTGAAAAGGCACGCTTCGACAAGATGCTGTCATCCGTCGAGGTAGGCACACTCATCACAGCTCTCGGATGTGGAATCGGCGCAGAAGAATTCAATATTGAAACCCTGCGTTATCACCGCATCATCATAATGACTGACGCGGATGTGGATGGTTCGCATATCCGGACTCTGTTGCTAACGTTTTTTTACCGGCAAATGCCCGAACTTATCGCGCGTGGTCATATATATATAGCCCAACCGCCGCTATACAAAGTGAAACGTGGCAAACAGGAACAGTATGTAAAAGATGACGCGGAACTGAACGCACTATTGCTGCGATCTGCGACTGAAAATACAAAACTTTGCATCAAAGCCAACGCGGCTGCCATGAACAGCACGTCATTGGAAGCGCTAGCGGCGCGTTACATGGAAGTGATAGCTATGAACCGGCGCTGGACGCGGCGTTATGATGAGCGTGTATTGGAAAAATTACTGTATGTTCCTGCGGTTACCACAGATAAGTTCACTGATGCGAATTGGCTCAATGGTTGGACAAAGACCCTTGAAGAGCGATTGAATACCGACGATGGCAGTGGTACACACTACCGTGTGGCACTCCATAAGGATGCCAGCCGCGAAGTTCCGAGTATCAAGATCACGCGTATGCATCATGGATTGTCCACCGACAAACTAATTCATCGCGAATTTTTTGCCTCCGGTGAGTACAAGAGTATTGCTGCACTGGCGCAACAACTGGACGGTCTGATCGGCGAAGGCGCCTATGTGACCCGTGGAGATCACCGTCAGGAAGTCACCAGCTTCAAGGAAGTCATGAACTGGCTTATAGAAGAAGCCAAACATGGCCAGGCCATCCAGCGTTACAAAGGTCTGGGTGAAATGAACCCCGAACAGCTGTGGGAAACCACCATGAATATGCAGACCCGCCGTCTGCTCAAGGTGCGTGTCGAGGACGCACGCAGCGCCGATGATATCTTCACCACGCTTATGGGCGATGCGGTGGAACCGCGGCGTGAATTTATCGAGAAGAATGCCTTGGAAGTGGCGAATTTAGATGTCTAATTATTCCCTGTATTAAGTTCCAACTTAGTGCCCGCATAACCTGGGCTGATCTGCTGCATCTGTGCCTCGATCCATTTCTGGATCTCTGCGTTCACATCTTCCGGCTTGCGCCCATTTGTATATACGGCTTTGCCGACACGTACTTGCACCGTACCCGGGTACTTCAGGAACGCATTGCGTTTCCAGAAGTCGCCTGCATTGTGGGCTACGGGGACAATGGGTTTACCGGTTTTTTCCGCCAGCAACGCGCCCGATAAACCGTAACGACGGGTAGTACCCGGCGGCATACGCGTCCCCTCCGGGCAAATCATCACCCATAAGCCGGCATTTAACCTCTGTACGCCCATCTCCAGGACCTGTTTCACAGCAGAATGCCCCGATTTGCGATCGATGGCGATGGGTTCCAGTGCATAGATAGCCTGGCCTATCACCGGCAGCCAGAATAACTCACGCTTGATCACCCAGCTCTGCGCCGGAAAAATCAACAGCTGCAACATGGTTTCCCAAGTGGACTGGTGTTTCCAATAGCTGATGGCATTTCCTTGGGGAATATTCTCGAGACCCTGGATCTGGTAATGCAGTCTGCACACGTGTCTGAGCATGAAGAATTGCCAGATAACCCATTGGCGCGCGATCCAGTGTCCTAAACGTTTTCCTGATGGAAAAGGTGCGGCCAAGGCCACGGGGATGCTAAATAATACGGCAGTCGCACCCATGAACAGGTTGTATAGCAGCGAACGTATGAAAATCACGGGTTCAATTCCTTGATTAATTGGCTAGCGGCTGCTGCAAGATCCGTAAAGATTTCGACATTCTCTAGAGTGGTGAGCTGCCGTAATGTCTGTTCGCCGTTTCCAGTGCGTACCAGGATGGCACGCGCCCCCACAACCTGGGCCGCCTCGATGTCGCGTAGACTGTCCCCGATGGCGGGAATACCTTTAAGACTAAGGTCGAAACGTTTCTCTATCTGCCGCAGCAATCCGGGTTTTGGTTTTCGGCAATCACAGTCATCTTCTGGTCGATGTGGGCAGTAAAATATGCCGTCTAGCTTGCCACCGGCCGTTTCTACTGCCGCCAGCATCTTGCTGTGAATAGCTTCCAGGGCAGCAAGGTTAAACAGTCCGCGTCCTACACCCGCCTGGTTAGTGGCCACTACCACGGTGAAGCCAGCACGATTCAGACGAGTGATGGCTTCGAGGCTGCCGGGAATAGGCAGCCATTCTTGCGGTGATTTGATATAGGCGTCGGATTCGTAATTGATGACGCCATCGCGGTCCAATATCACTAGCTGCATGCGCTGCTCAGTCAGTTTGCAGCATTGCAAGATCAGCGGTCTGCAGGAAAAGCGCCGATAAGACAGTGAGCAAAGCCAGGCGGTTTTCACGCAGTGCGCTATCCGGCTCCATCACCAGCACTTTGTCAAAGAACTCATCCACGGACGTGCGCAAGGCCGCGAGCTTTTTAAGTGTGTTGATGTAATCAGCGGCGGCCACCAATGGCTGGATATCGCGTTGCAAGCGGCTGATCTTCTCGTGCAGGGTTCGTTCAGCCGGTTCCCGCAGCATCTCGGGATTAACTGCTCGCCCAGTCTTTCCGCCGGCCTGCCGCAATATATTCGCGATGCGCTTATTGGCAGATGCGAGGCTGATAGCCTCCGGTAAGGTCAGGAAAATGTTTACAGCTTGCACACGGCGGTGGAAATCCAGCGGGCTATGCGGTTGTTTGGTACGCACCGCCTCAAACACGTCGGCGCGTACGCCGTTCTCAAGGTAATAAACACGCAGACGCTCCAGAAGGAATTCATAAATCTCCATCACCAACGGTTGGTGGGGTTGTGTTTTTACGGACTGCTGTGCAAGTGATTTCTGGATAAGCACCATCAGGTCAGCATCGTGTTGCCGCTCAACCAGGATACGCATCACACCAAGGGCCGCTCGCCGCAGGCCGAATGGGTCTTTATCTCCCGTGGGTTTTTGGCCCATGGTGAAAATACCGACGATGGTGTCCAGCTTATCTGCGATAGCCAGGGCTTGACCGGTTTTGGTCTCCGGCAAGGCGTCACCTGCGAAACGCGGTCTGTAGTGTTCCGCGATGGCTACACAGACTTCATGCTGCTCACCATCGTGGCGAGCATAGTAACCGCCCATTACACCCTGCAGTTCCGGAAACTCACCCACCATACCGGTAACAAGGTCGCACTTGGCAAGCTGTGCTGCACGCTCTGCCAAGCGCGGATCGCCACCGATCTGCCCTGTGATGTCTGCCGCAAGTTTTGCAATGCGTCGGGATTTATCCCCGTAGGAACCCAGCTCTTTCTGGAATACCACACGATCCAATTCAGGGATACGGGACTCGAGGATGATTTTCCGGTCAGACTCCCAGAAGAACTCTGCGTCCGTGAGTCGCGGCACGATCACGCGCTCGTTACCATGCCGCACTTCGGCCGGTTTACGGCTTTGGATGTTGCTGATGGCGATGAAATGCGGCAGCAGTTTGCCTTTGGTGTCTCGCAACGGAAAGTAGCGCTGCTGGGTCTCCAGCACCGCCACGATCACCTCGTCCGGCAAAGCCAGGAATTTTTTATCGAAGCTGCCGGTAACCGGTACCGGCCACTCCACCAGTGCCGCCACTTCTTCCAGCAACGTTTCATCTAACTGTGCCTTACCGTGGACACGTTTGGCCGCCTGATTCACGAGAGCACTGATCTTTTTCGCCAAAGTTCCTTGTCGATCTTCCACCAGCACCTTGCCGGTTTTTTCCAGCAATTTGCGGTAATCAGCCGGGTGTTTGAGGGTGATTGCTGATGGGTGGTGGAAACGGTGGCCATAGGTATTGTTGCCGGCTTTGATACCGAGAATTTCTGCTTTCAATGCACGTTCACCCAGCAACATCACAACCCAATGCACGGGCCGCACGAACTGGACCTCGCCCGAGCCCCAGCGCATGCGCTTCGGTATCGGTAATTTATCCAGGGCTAGATTTACGAGCTGGGGCAGGAGTTGAGCAGCGGATTTACCCTTCACATTGCGTGTAATGGCGAGCCGTTCGCCTTTATCGGTGGCCCGGTGTTCTAACTGACTGACAGTCACCCCACACGATTTAGCGAAACCTTCTGCTGCCTTAGTGGTATTTCCTTTTGTGTCAAAGGCAGCGCTGACTGCTGGCCCTAAACGATCTTCGGAACGATCCGGCTGTTTTAGCAGCATCGCCGGCAGGTACAGTGCAAGTCGCCGTGGCGAACAATACCATTCGCTTTTTTCGAAGGGATAGGCTGGATAAACCAGACTGTGGTCAATTAATTGCGTGTGGAAATTTTGAAGAAATGCATCTGCAAGCTGCGGCAACGCTTTAGGCGGGAGTTCCTCTGTGCCTATTTCCACCAGAAACGGTTTTGTATCAGTCATTGGCACGTTTCTTTTGTGACTTATGCTTTTTCAGCAGTGGGAAGTTCAGAGTTTCACGGCTTTTGAAATACGCTTCCGCGACACCGCGAGCCAGGGCGCGAACCCGCAGGATGAATCGCTGGCGCTCGGTCACCGAGATTGCGTGGCGCGCGTCCAATAAATTAAACGTGTGAGAAGCCTGCAGCACCTGTTCATAGGCCGGCAGCGGCAGATTCTTCTCCAGCAAGCGCCGACATTCACGCTCACAGGTGTCGAACCAGCTGAACAGACTCTGGGTATTCGCCTCTTCGAAGTTGTATTTGGACTGCTCTACTTCATTCTGGTGGAACACATCACCATACTGCACCCGGCCCAACGGGCCATCGCTCCATACCAGATCGAATACACTTTCTACATCCTGCAGATGTATGGCGATGCGTTCCAGGCCGTAGGTGATTTCGCCGGACACCGGGCGGCATTCGAGTCCGCCTACTTGCTGGAAGTAGGTGAACTGGCTCACTTCCATGCCGTTCAGCCAAACCTCCCAGCCTAGGCCCCAGGCGCCTAGGGACGGCGACTCCCAGTTGTCTTCCACAAAGCGGATGTCGTTGATTAGCTGATCCAGTCCCAGAGCTTTGAGGGAATCTATGTACAGGTCCTGAAAATTGTCCGGTGAGGGTTTGATCATCACTTGGAACTGATAGTAGTGCTGCAGTCGGTTGGGGTTCTTGCCATAGCGGCCATCGGTGGGTCGGCGGCATGGCTGGACGTAGGCAGCACTCCAGGGCTCCGGACCGATGGCCCGCAGAAAGGTGGCGGGGTGGAAGGTACCGGCTCCTATAGGCATATCCAGGGGTTGCAGCAGTACACAGCCCTGACGGACCCAGTATTGCTGCAAGGCGAGGATGAGATTCTGGAAGGTTGCGGGGGTTCTGGGGCTCATGATCTTGTTTCAGTCGGCGTCCCGCCCGGCTTGAAGGCGGCCAAGTATAGCTTCTTCGATAAATCTCTGTCAGAGATGTGGAATTGGAGTAACTTTTATTTGCACCACCTTGGTGCGGAGAAGCCAATTACGCTTCACAGAGATGGTGTAAATATGGGGCTTCATGTTTGGCATGCGGATTGCAGTATCTAGCACCATAGGTCCCATTTCACGTAACCCCCGGAGTTCCCCATGACAGCCAAGACCGCCAAAGACGTGTTAGATCTGATCGCCAAAGAGAATGCGAAGTTTGTGGATTTTCGTTTCACCGACACCCGCGGCAAGGAGCAGCACGTCAGTGTGCCGACCCATACCGTAGACGAAGAACTGTTCGAGGAAGGCAAGATGTTTGACGGCTCCTCCATCGCCGGCTGGAAGGGCATCAATGAGTCCGACATGATCCTGATGCCCGACCCCGACAGTGCAGTCATGGATCCGTTTTTTGAGGAGCCCACCGTGAATCTGCGCTGCGATGTGATTGAACCGACCACCATGCAAGGCTACGGGCGCGACCCGCGTTCGCTTGCCAAACGCGCCGAGACCTACCTGAAATCCACCGGCATCGCCGACGTTGCCTACTTCGGACCCGAGAACGAATTTTTCATCTTCGACGACATCCGCTGGGGTGCCGATATCAGCGGCTCCTTCTACAAGATCGATTCCAAGGAAGCCGGCTGGAATTCCGAGCGCGTCTACGAGGGTGGCAATATCGGCCATCGTCCCGGCATCAAGGGCGGTTATTTCCCGGTACCGCCGGTGGATGCCCTGCAGGACATCCGTTCCGCCATGTGCGTGGCGCTGGAAGATATGGGGCTGAAGACCGAGGTGCATCATCACGAGGTGGCGACTGCGGGTCAGTGCGAAATCGGCGTGGCCTTCGGCACACTCGTCAAGAAAGCTGATGAAGTTCAGATCCTCAAGTATGTGGTCATGAATGTGGCGCATGCTTATGGCAAAACCGCCACCTTCATGCCTAAACCACTGGTGGGCGACAACGGCAGCGGCATGCATGTGCACCAGTCGCTGGCCAAGGATGGCAAAAACCTGTTCAGCGGTAACCTCTATGGCGGGTTGTCGGAACTGGCGCTGTATTACATCGGCGGCCTTATCAAGCACGCGCGTGCCCTCAACGCCCTCACCAACGCCAGCACCAACAGTTATAAGCGCCTGGTGCCGCATTTCGAAGCACCGGTGATGCTGGCCTATTCCGCCCGCAATCGTTCCGCCTCCATCCGTATCCCCTTCTCCAGTTCCAAGAAGCGGCGCATCGAGGTGCGTTTTCCGGACTCCAGCAGCAACCCCTATTTCGCCTTCACCGCCATGATGATGGCAGGCCTGGACGGTATCCAGAACAAGATCCATCCGGGCGAAGCCATGGATAAAGACCTGTATGACTTGCCGCCGGAGGAAGAGAAAAACATCCCGCAGGTGTGTTATGCACTGGATATGGCGTTGGATTATCTGGACAAGGATCGCGGCTTTCTGAAAGTCGGCGGCGTATTCACCGATGATGTGATCGATGCCTACATCGGTCTCAAGATGCAGGAAGTCACGCGCCTGCGCATGACAACCCATCCGGTGGAATTCGACATGTACTTCAGCTTGTGATGCATTCACAAGCGGTCGGCAGGTAAAAAAACCGGCGTACCGGGGGATGGAGAAACGGTACGCCGGCAAGTTTCCGGGCATTGGGGAGACGCCCGGCCGGCCCCGAAAGGGAGAGACGGGGCCAGTTCAGCGCACCGGGGAGGTGCGCCGTTGGGACCATTGAGCCGGTCAGATACAGTCCAGCTTCAACGAAAGAAAGTCTAGACTAGACCGTCCAGTCTAATTTTGCAAGTACCCAGACTTAGCCACGGTTCAACGATTCCAGGCTGGATACAAATACCGCGAAGATCCCATAGGCCATCCATAGACGATTAACTGGTACTTGTTCACTTCAAGCAAACTGGCTAGGCTGCAATCATGCATAAAGCACTATTTCTGATTTTTTTGATTCTGCTGCTTGGCGCTGGCTTGGCCCAGGCCGATGCAGTCTACAAATGGGTGGATAACCAGGGCAATGTCCATTACACCGATCATCCGCGCCCGGGCGCCGAAAAAGTGCAATTGCCCAAGACCCAAACTTACCAGCCACCCTCCTCGGCTAACATGTCAGTACCGGCGCCGGATACCAGCAACGCGGCCCCCACAACAGGCTATACACAGTTCACCATCGCCTCACCTGCCAGCCAGGCAACAATTTGGTATGTACATGAGGTCCCGGTCTCCGTGAGCCTGACTCCCAATTTGCGCACCGGCGATACCCTTACCTATCACCTGGATGGACAAACTATTGGCCCAACTACGCAGACCACCGTCACCTTCAAGGATATCCCGCGTGGTGAACATACAGCTTCAGTCACCCTAAACGCCGCCAATGGCGCCAGCCTCTCGGCCGGTCCAGTGACATTTTATTTGCACCAGAAATCAATCCTGAACCCTAAACCGCCCCGTTAAGGAGCATCTGCACTATAATGGTGCAAATGCTCGACCCTAGTCCATTAAACCCCCTTAGCTTACTACTGGAGAGCCAGTCCACAGGCGTGCTTTGGCTCGATGAGGCCTGCTGTCTTTGCTATCTGAACCCGACCGCGGAAACCCTGCTGGATTTGGATGGCAGGCGCAGTATCGGGCAGCCGCTCGTCAGCTGCCTGCCCGGGGCCTCTGAATTTCTGGCTATCCTGCAACGTGTTGTCTCTAACCGGGAAATTGTGACCCGGCGGGAATTGTGCTTGCAGGTAGGTTCTGCCGACAACCGCCACAATGTTACGGCGGACTGCACTGTTACCCCCCTCACCGAGAAGGAGGGCGACTTCAGATTGCTGGTGGAATTGGCTCCATTGGATCGTCACCTGCGCATCAGCCGTGAAGCGGCTCTCACCACCCAGAACGCAGCCAACCGTTCACTGGCCCTCAAGCTGGCCCATGAAATCAAAAATCCACTGGGTGGCATACGCGGGGCAGCCCAGTTATTGGCGCGTCGCTTGGTGGATCCGGGTCTTTTGGAATACACCCGCGTCATCGTGAGAGAAGTGGATCGTTTGACAGCACTGGTGGATTCATTGCTCGGACCCCATCAAGCGTTGCGGCGCGAGCAGACCAACATCCATGAATTACTGGAACATGTGGCTCAGCTTTTGCAAGCCGCGTCTCCCGGCAAACGCAAAATCAAACGCGATTACGATCCCAGTCTGCCGGAAATGCAGTTGGATCGTAATCAGATTATCCAGGTACTGCTGAATCTCGCCAAAAATGCCCGCGAAGCAATAGGTGAGCGCGGCGTGATTGTTTTTCGCAGTCGTGCTTTGCGGCAATTCACCCTGCACGGCATCCGTCATCGCTTGGTGACTTGCGTAGAAATTGAAGATAACGGCCAGGGTATTCCGCCCGAATTGATACCCCAGCTTTTCAGCCCGCTGGCGAGTCGCAAACCCAATGGTGCAGGCCTGGGGCTCAGCATCGCCCAGGAATTGATCAGCCGCCATGGCGGACTCATCGAATGCGAGAGCCTGCCAGGACGTACCGTGTTTTCCATTCTGCTTCCAATCGGAATCACTCATGAACATGAAAACTCATAAAGTCTGGGTTGTGGATGATGATGCATCGCTGCGCTGGGTCATGAGCGAGGCGCTGCGGGAAGCCGGTCATGCACCACAGGATTTCAACAGCACAGAGGAGGTATTGGGGGCCCTGAAAGAAAGCACACCGGATGTGTTGATTAGCGACATTCATCTGCCGGGCGAAGATGGCCTGGAATTATTGCGCACCTTGCGTGCTTCCTATCCGCGCTTGCCGGTGGTGGTAGTCACGGCCCACAGCGATCTGCAAACGGCGGTGGCCGCTTACCAGGGCGGGGCTTTCGAGTACCTTGCCAAACCTTTCGATGTGGATGAGCTCACCGCGGTGGTGGCGCGCGCATTACAAACCTCTGCATCGCCAGAGAATGTGCGCCCCGCCAAATTACAGCCTGTGGACACACTCATTGGTGAAGCGCCAGCCATGCAGGCAGTTTTTCGTACCATCGGCCGGCTGTCGGGCACACATCTTACGGTGTTGATCACTGGCGAATCCGGTACCGGCAAGGAGTTGGTGGCCCGAGCTCTGCATCGACACAGCCCCCGCAGCCAGCGCCCCTTCATCGCGCTCAATACCGCGGCCATCCCAGCCGAATTGCTGGAATCCGAACTCTTCGGTCACGAACGTGGCGCCTTCACCGGCGCCAACGCGCGCCGCGTCGGTCGCTTCGAACAGGCCCATGGCGGCACGCTGTTCCTGGACGAGATCGGCGATATGCCACCGGCCTTGCAGACACGCCTGTTGCGAGTGCTGGCGGAAGGCGAGTTCTACCGGGTAGGTGGCCATGAACCAGTGAAGGTGAACGTGCGCATCATTGCTGCCACCCACCAGAATCTGGAAAAACAGGTGGCAGCAGGCCACTTCCGCGAGGACCTGTTTCATCGCCTGAATGTGGTGCAAGTGCAAATGCCGGCGCTGCGGGAGCGCCGTGAGGACATCCCACAGTTGCTGGAACATTTTATGCAGGCGGCAGCGCGGGAGCTAAACCTTGAAGCCAAACGCTTGACGGCAGACGCCATGGCCGCCTTGCGGGAGCGTGACTGGCCGGGAAACGTGCGCGAACTCCGGAATGTCTGCCGGCGGCTCACGCTCATGGCCAGCGGACGCATCGTGCATCGCAGCGACTTGTCAGGACTGCTGAACGAGAACAAAAATCAACCTTTGACCGACGTCAACAGTGGCGACTGGCGGAGTGCGTTGCGCACTTGGACGCGGCGACAATTATCCGAAGGCAAGATCGGCATCTATTCAGCCGTAGCTGACGAAATGGAAAAGGTTTTGATCGAGACTGGTTTGGAAACCAGTGGCGGCCACCGTCAGCAAGCGGCCAAGCTGCTCGGCATTGGCCGCAACACCCTCACGCGTAAATTACAAGAGCAGAGCGGCCGACCGAAAGATTAGGTTGGGTAGCGTGATGATCTGTGGGAAGCGGCGATATTTTCCACAACAGTTCAAGAATCTCTACCGGATCAACCGCTCCGCACAAAACAGCAAGCACAACCGGTCAGAAATTCACCGTAGCGACGATGTTGTCACTGTAACTGCCGGGGCTGATGTTCTGCATCGCGGGAATCCGGCCGTGCACGGTTACCCGTCTGGTATTATTGCGGAAACGACGGCGTACCACCCTGGTGCCGCCTGTGCCGTCGCCCCAGATAATCGTGCGTGCATTGTTGGTGTAAAGATTGTAATCCAGTTGATCCGTGGTACCGCCGCTGAGCATGTAACGGGTAGTATAAGAACCGCTCTGG